>OOCN01002144.1_pt1 | contig 10892 bp, 10 predicted proteins | sample 1671361 | NCBI WGS metagenome assembly OOCN01 (sample SAMN06348149, study PRJEB24527) | human gut metagenome | biome: human gut; feature: ankylosing spondylitis patient; material: feces | host: Homo sapiens | place: China | collected 2015-10
CACGAGGTCATGGCCCTCTCCGACCGGGTGGCCGTCCTCCGCAAGGGCAAGTACATCGGCACCGTCCACACAGCCGACACCGACCCCCAGAAGCTCACCGAGATGATGGTGGGCCGGGCGGTGAGCCTGAACATCGACCGGCCGGAGGCCAAGTACCGGGATCTCCGCCTGGAGGTCAAGGGCCTGACCTGCCGGGATCACGAGGGGATCAAGACCCTGGATGACGTGTCCTTCCAGGCCTTCGGCGGCGAAATCCTGGGCATTGCGGGCATCGCCGGCTCCGGCCAGAAGGAGCTGCTGGAGGCCATCGCCGGCCTCCAGGCCGCGGAGGCGGGCAGCGTGCTCTATTACCCGCCCCACCCCAACAGCGACATTGCCGGCTACCACGTCCCCGTAGACCGGGACGGCGAGGAGCTGGTGGGCAAGACCCCCATGCAGATCCGCCGTGTGGGCGTGTCCCTGGCCTTCGTGCCGGAGGACCGCCTGGGCATGGGCCTGGTGGCGGGCATGGACATGGTGGACAACATGATGCTCAAGACCTACCGGGAGCACAAGGGCCCCTTCGTGGACCGCAAGGCCCCCCGGGCGCTGGCCCAGCGGCTGATTGACGAGCTGGAGATCGTCACCCCCGGCGTCGGCACCCCGGTGCGCCGGCTCTCCGGCGGCAACGTGCAGAAGGTGCTGGTGGGACGTGAGATCGCCCAGAATCCCTCGGTGTTGATGACCGCCTACGCGGTGCGGGGCCTGGACATCAACACCTCCTACACCATCTACAACCTGCTGACGGCGCAGAAGCTGAAAGGCGTGGCCGTCATCTATGTGGGCGAGGACCTGGACGTGCTGCTGGAGCTGTGCGACCGGATCCTGGTGCTCTGCGGCGGCCAGGTCAGCGGTATTGTGGACGGCCGCACCACCACCAAAGAGGAAGTGGGCCTGCTGATGACCCGCTTTGTAAAGGAGGCGAAGGAGGCATGACACAGGGTAAGACCCACAGGGAGCCTCTGCTCCGCATCGCCAAGCGGGACGGCATCGCCCGCCCCAAGGCATGGGCCATCCGGATCATCGCGGTGCTGCTGTCCCTGGTCGTGAGCGGCATCTTCATCTTCGCCGTCACCAAGCTGAACCCCTTCCAGGTGTACGAGGGCATCTTTGACGGCGCCTTCGGCACCCCCCGGCGCAGCTGGGTTACTGTCCGGGACGCCATGATGCTGCTGTGCATCGGCGTGGGGCTGGCCCCCGCCTTCAAGATGCGCTTCTGGAACATCGGCGCCGAGGGACAGATCCTCATCGGCGGCATCGTCACCGCCGGGTTTATGCGGGCCTTCGGCGGCGATATCTCCACCCCCCTGCTGCTGGTCATCATGGCGGTGGTCAGCCTGCTGGCTGGTGCGGCGTGGGGCATGGTGCCCGCCACCTTCAAGGCTGTGTGGAACACCAATGAAACGCTGTTCACCCTGATGATGAACTACGTGGCCATCCAGCTCACCAGCTACTTTGTGGCCCTGTGGGAAAATCCCGTGGGCTCCAATACCGTGGGCGTCATCAACCAGCGGACCAAGGACGGCTGGTTCCCGGAGCTGTTCGGCCAGGAATACGGCCTGAATGTTGTCCTGGTGCTGCTGCTGACGGTGGGGATGTTCCTGTACCTGAAATATTCCAAGCAGGGATATGAGATCTCCGTGGTGGGCGACAGTGAGAACACCGCCCGGTACGCCGGCATCAACGTGAAGAAGGTCACCATCCGCACCATGGCTATCTCCGGCGCCATCTGCGGTCTGGCAGGCTTCATCGCCGTGGCCGGCGCCAGCCACACCATCTCCACCTCCACCGCCGGCGGACGTGGCTTCACCGCCATCATCGTGGCTTGGCTGGCTCAGTTCAACACCTTTGTGATGATCCTGATCTCCTTCCTGCTGGTGTTTCTGCAGAAGGGCGCCATTCAGATCGCCTCCCAGTTCAACCTGAATGACTACGCCTCCAATATCATTACGGGCATCATCCTGTTCTTCATTCTGGGCAGCGAATTTTTCATCAACTACCGCATCATCCTGCGGGGCGGAAAGGAGGGGGCCAAATGAGCGTCGACCAAATTGTTCAGCTGATTCAGTCTGCTATCCAGTTCGGCACCGTCATTCTGTTCGGCGCCATGGGCGAGATCCTGACAGAGAAATCCGGCAACCTGAACCTGGGCGTCCCCGGGATCATGTATCTGGGCGGTATTGCGGGACTGGCGGCCTCCTTCTTCTATGAGTTCAACAATCCCGATCCCTCCGGTTTCGTGTGTCTGGTGATCTCTCTGCTGGCGGCGTTCGCCGCCTCCGCCCTGGGCGGTCTGCTGTACAGTTTCCTGACCATCACCCTCCGGGCCAACCAGAACGTCACCGGTCTGACGCTGACCATCTTCGGCGGCGGTGTGGCCAACTTCTTCGGCGGCACCCTGAACTCCATGGCCGGCGGCGTGGGCCAGATCTCCGTAGCCGCCACCAGCGCCGTGTACCGGGCCACCATCCCCGGCCTGTCGGACCTGGGGCTTCCTGGGCGGCTGCTGTTCAGCTATGGCTTCATGGTATATCTGGCCATTGTGCTGGCCGTGGTGCTGCAGCTGTTCCTCAACCGCACCCGGCCGGGCCTGAACCTGCGATCCGTGGGTGAGAATCCTGCCACAGCCGATGCGGCGGGTATCAACGTCTCCCGCAACAAGTACCTGGCCACCTGCGTGGGCGCCGGTATCTCCGGTCTCGGCGGCCTGTACTACACCATGGACTACATCAAGGGCACCTGGGCCAACGACGGCACCATCGAGTCCCTGGGCTGGCTGGCCGTGGCGCTGGTGATCTTCGCCACCTGGCGGACAGTCAACGCTATCTGGGGCTCCTACCTGTTCGGCCTGCTGTTCTGGGTGTACCTCATCATCCCCGGCCTGGGCCGGCGGGACACGTACCTCTTCAACATGCTGCCGTATCTCGTGACCATCGCGGTGCTGATTTTTGTCTCCCTGCGGAACAAGAAGGAGAATCAGCCCCCCGCCAGCCTGGGTCTGGCGTATTTCCGGGAGGAACGGTAGCTTCTCCCCATACAAATCAAGAGCGCCGCGGCCAAAAGCCGCGGCGCTCTTTTCGTCTGTTCACTTCTCCGCCTGGTGGTTCCGGGCTGCGGTGAGGATATTGCGCATCAGCATGGCCCGGGTCATGGGCCCCACGCCGCCGGGCACCGGAGTGATGTAGGATGCCTTGGGTTCTACCGCGGCGAAGTCTACATCGCCGCAGAGCCTGCCCTCGCTGTTCCGGTTCATGGCCACGTCGATGACCACGGCCCCTTCCTTCACCATACCCGGCGTGACAAGACCCACCCGGCCCACAGCGGACACCAGGATGTCCGCCTCCCGGGTGATGGCCGCCAGTCCCGGCGTCTTGGAGTGGCAGACCGTCACGGTGCCGTCCTGCTGGAGCAGCAGCATGGCCATGGGCTTGCCCACGATATTGCTGCGGCCCAGCACCACGCACCGCCTGCCCCGGACGGGGATGCCGTATTCCCGCAGCATCTCCATGACGCCGGCAGGGGTGCATGGCAGAAACACCGGATCACCGATCATCAGGCGGCCCACGTTATAGGGGTGGAAGCAATCCACGTCCTTGTCCCGGGCGATGGCGTTCAGCACCGCCTCCTCGTCCAGATGCCCGGGCAAAGGAAGCTGGCACAGGATGCCGTCCACCTGCGGGTCGCGGTTGAGCTCCTGGATCAGGTCCAGCAGCGTCTCCTGTGTGGTGTCCTCCGGCAGGGCGTGCTCAAAGCTCAAAAAACCGCACTCGGCGCAGTCCTTTTCCTTCCCGGTCACATAGACCCGGGAGGCGGGGTCATTCCCCACCAGGATCACCGCAAGGCCCGGCCGCCGGTACAGGGACTTCGCTGCCTCTGCCGTCTGCGCCTTGACCTTGGCCGCCAGCGCCTTGCCGTCAATGCGTGTTGCCATCAGTCTCTCCCCCTTCCCCGTTTTGGGTCTCCGGCGGCTGGGGGAGCTCCGGCTCCTCCTGTCCGGCAGGGACACTCTCTCCCGCTTCCGCCGTGGAAATATCCGCCTCTGCCGTCCCCTCGGCGGCTTCCGCCGCCACCTGATTCACCAGCAACTCATCCCGCGAGTGCTTTTTGATCTTGATGTTGTAGAACAGCATCACCGCGGCGGTGACTGCCAGAAGCAGACTCAGCGCCTGAGACACCCGGATGGGCTGCCCCAGGAACGTCCAGTTAAAGAGATACAGGCTGTCCGTCCGCAGCCCCTCGATCCAGAACCGGCCCAGGCCGTACCACAGGAAGTAGAACCAGGTGTTCTCCCCATCGAACCGGCGGGCTTTGGAGACCACGAGCAGGATCAGCAGAAGCCCGATCAGATTCCACAGGCTCTCATAGAAAAACGTGGGATGGACCTCGATATACTCCGTGGCGCTGGTCCACAGGCGCATCCGCCAGGGCAGCGTGGTCTCGGCGCCGAAGGCCTCCCGATTGATGAAGTTGGCCCAGCGGCCGATGCACTGGCCCAGCAGCAGGCCCATCACCGCCAGGTCCGTCATGGCGCCCATCTTGATCTTCTTGTGCCGGGTGTAGAAAAATGCCACGATGGCCCCGGCAATCACCGCGCCGTAGATGGCTAGGCCGCCGTCCCAGACCGCCACCATCTCGCCCCAGTTTAAGCTGCCATCGGCGTTGCGGTAGAGGTCCAGATAGAAGATCACATAGTAAAGGCGGGCGCCGATGATGCAGCTGGGCACCGCCCACAGCACCATATCCAGCACATTGTCCTCTGTCAGGCCGTAGCGCTTGGCCTGCTTCATGCACAGCACCAGGCCCGCCAGCAGGCCGATGGCCAAAATGATGCCGTACCAGTAGATCCCATGGCCGATATGGACGGCGATAGGGTCGGGATTGAAGGACCAGTCCCCGAACAGGCCGGGAAAGCTGATGGGCATATCCTGTAATGCTCTCAAATGGGGTTCCCCCTCTTTCTCTGTCTTGGATTCAGTTCTCCCTAGGCACGATCTCGCTGAGCACAGCCCGCTCCGCGGTCAGATTGCGGCGCAGGAAGGCGGCCACGTCCTCTTTGGTGATGGAGTCGAACACCTGGGGGAAGCGGAAGGGATCATAGCCGTGGAAATACCCCTCCGTCAGGGTCACGGCGATGTTCTCAAAGGAGTTCAGCCCCCGGAGGTTGGAGCCGAAGGACGCCCGGCGCACCCGCTGGTAATAGTCCTCGTCGATGCCCTCCGCTGCCAGGCGCTCCGCCTCCCTCTGGATCTCAGCGGCGGCCCGGCGGGCGTCCTTGCTGTCGCCGCCGGCATAGAGGTATGCCACGCCCGGCATCATCTCAAAGGCGCCGCCGAAGCTGGTGTTGATGACCCCCTCCTCATAGAGCCGCTGGTACAGGTGGCTGGAATCCCCCAGCAGGATGTCGCAGGCCATGTCTCCCAGAACGGCGGTACGGAGGTAGTCCTCCCCGTCCGCCGCCGGGGCGCACTTGTAGGCCGTCAGGAACTGAGGGGCAGAGACCTCCATGGCCATGCGGGTCTCCTTTGCCGCCACCTGGGCGGGTTCCTGGCCGTAGTCCCGGGGGATCGCAGGCCCGCCCTCCCGGGGTAGGATCCGCCGGGCCAGGTCCGCCACATGGACCGGATCCACGTTGCCCACCACTGTCAAAATCATGTTGGAGGGGGTGTAGAATGCCTTGTGGCAGTCGTACAGCGTCTCCGCTGTGATGTGGGAGATACTCTCCACCGTCCCGGCGATAGAGGTGCGGGCAGTGCTCTTCTGGTACAGGGCCTGCATCATCCGGGTGTAGAGCTGCCAGTCGGGGTTGTCCTCGATCATGCGGATCTCCTGGCCGATGATGCCCTGCTCCTTGGCCACGCTCTCCTCCGTGAAATAGGGGATAGAGACGAAGGACAGCAGGATCTCCAGATTCTCCTCAAAGTGCTCCGTGGAGTCGAAGTAGTAGCCGGTCATGGCGTTGGAGGTGAAGGCATTGGGCTCCGCGCCGTTTTTCGCCAGCTCCTGGAGGGCGTTACCCTCCTTGGTGTCGAACATCTTGTGCTCCAGATAGTGGGCGATGCCCGCCGGTGTGTCCAGCCACTTACCGTCCAGACAGAAGCGGGTGTCCATCCCGCCGTACCGGGTGGCAAAGAAGGCGTACTTCTTGGCGTGCTCCGGCTTGGGGACCACGCAGACCTGCAATCCGTTGGGCAGCACCTCCCGGTAGACGGACTCGCCGATCCGCTCGTAAAACGTCTGCTTCATTCCGCAGTCTCCTTTCCCTTCAGGAAGTACACCGTATCCAGAGAGGCGGTCTGCATGGCGTCAAAGATGCGTTCCGCCGTCACGTGCCGCACCTGCTCCGCCAGCAGCTCCGGCGTGTCCTCCTGTCCGGTGGCCGCCTGGCCCAGGTAGAAGTTCTCCAGCTTCCCCTGGGAATCTCCCATGGAGGCGTAGGCATTCAGCAGCGTACTGCGGGCGCCCTCCAGCTCCCAGTCCTCCAGGCGGCCAGCCTGCACGGCGGCCAGCTGGGCCATGATCTCGTCATAGGCCTTCTGGTAGTTCTGGAACTCAATGCCGGAGGAGACGGTGATGAGCCGCTTCTGCCGGTGGTAGGCGGACGAGGCGTAGTAGCACAGGGACAGCTTCTCCCGCACGTTCAAAAACAGCTTGGAGTTGCTGCTGCCGCCAAACAGGGTATTGCCCATCAGCGCGGCGGCGTAGTCGTCGCTGCCGCAGGCAAAGCCCATACCCAGCTTGCCCTGAGTCACGTCCATGGCCTCCTCCACCCGCTTCACCTCGGTCCGGGCCGGATGGGGCGTGGACGGAGCGATGTCCCGGATCCCATCCCTGGGCAGCGTGGCGAAAGCTGCGGCCAACGCCTCCCGTACCCGCTCCAGGGATGCGCTGCCGCAGTAGAACAGCTCCAGCCTGGCGGTGGCAAGCAGCTCTCCGTACAGGGCGTGGAGCTTTGGCATCTGCAGCTTCTCCGCACCCGCCTCGTCGCCCAGGCGGCTGATGCCGTAGGGCTCCCCGTCGCACATCTCCCGCAGCAATCGGGCGTAGGCATACTCCCGCTTGTCATTCACCTGGCTGCGGATGGCGTCAATCAGGTTGGTCTTCTCCCCCTCAAAATAAGCGGTCACAAAGCGGCCCCGCTCGGTCACGGGATCGCACAGCAGCTCTCCCAACAGCTCCGCCACCGGCTCCAGCAGCTGTTCCCCACCGGGGATGTAGCTGTCGTCGATAAAGCTGGCCACGAAGCCTACGCACTGATTCTCGCCCTGCTTGCGGACGGTGTAGTCCACAGAGGCACCGTACAGCCGGTCCAGCCGGGCGGACAACGCCCCCAGGTCGGGATAGCGCACCGTGCCCCGGCGCAGGATGGCCGGCAGCAGCGCATAAGCGGAGGCAGTCTCCTGCTGCAGCGGGGTGACGAACTGGGCGGAGAGCAGGCTGGTCTTGAACTTTCTGGCCGGCAGATAGGTGAGATACACCCCGTCGGCCAGTTGGATTCTGGTTCTTTCCAAGGTCTCAACTCCTCTTCTGTGGAATACAACATGGGATTATTATAGTATATCTCTTCCCATAATTCAAATTCTTTCTTGCCGACTTATGCGGTATCTGGTAAAATCAGTCTCAACAAGAGGAAAAGGTGGGATCTTCATGACCACGCCCGGCTTTGGCGGCATGGGGCTTTTAGACTCCTTTATGTTCGGCGGCGGATTCGAAATTTTGTTCTTTCTGATCTTCGCCCTGGTGCTCTGTCTCTTCATTGTGATGATCGTCCGGGGTGTCAGCCAGTGGCACCGGAACAACAACTCCCCCCGGTTGACGGTGGAGGCCACTGTGGTGGCCAAGCGGATCGATGTCTCCCACCATCACCACGGAGGCGAGACCCATCACATGACCACCTCCACCCGGTACTATGTCACCTTTCAGGTGGAGAGCGGTGACCGGATGGAGTTCTCCGTCAGTGGCCGGGAGTATGGTCTCCTGGTGGAAGGGGACACGGGCCGCCTGACCTTTCAGGGCACCCGCTATCTAGGCTTCACACAGCCGTGATGCAGAAAATCAGACAGCTGCTCCGATGGGGAGCAGCTGTCTTTCTCATTGCGGCGGCAGGTCTGGCCCCGCCAGAACCCGCAGAAAATTGCCCCGGGCGACCATTTCCAGCTCCTGCCGGTTCATCCCCAGCTTTTCCAGCCAGTAGAAGAGGTTCCGGATGTGGGCGGCGCTTTCCAGGCCCTCTGCCCCCTCGTTTCCAGGGCCCATAAACTCGCAGAAGTCGAAGCCGCAGCCCACATGCTCCACCCCCATGACCTCCGCCATGTGGACGGCGTGGAGGGCCAGGGTCCTGGCGGTCTGCTGCCGGGGCTCGGCGTGGACAAAGCCGTGGAAGGCGTTCAGCCCCACCACGCCGCCGGTGTCCCGGATGCGGCGCAGCTGGTCGTCGGACAGGTTCCGGCGCACATCGCACAGGGCACGGCAGTTGGAGTGGGATGCGATCACCGGCCCGGCGGCCAGGTCCATCACGTCCCAGAAGCCGCCGTCGTTCAGATGGGACACGTCCACCACCATCCCCAGTTCTCCCATCCGGCGCACCGCCCGGCGTCCCGCCTCCGTCAGCCCCGCCTGAGGATCGCCTCCGGCTCCGGCGGCCAGGGCATTGGTCTCGTTCCAGGTGAGCATCCCCAGCCGGGCGCCCTGGCCGTAGTACCAGTCCACGCCGGCGGGGTTCCCGCCGATGGCCGCCATGCCCTCCACCGCCAGGAAGGCGTAGATTTGGCCCGCTGCCCGGGCAGCCTCTGCCTCCGCTGCGGTGTGGACCGGGCGGATTTGCGGACATTCCGCCAGGTCTGCCCGGGCACAGGCAAATATCTGATGGGTGCGGCCCAAATTGGATGCAGGATCCTTCCAGGCGGTGTCCTTCCAGAACGTCTCTCGGGGACCGCTGGCCCAGACGGCCAGCACCAGCCCCTCCACGCCGCCCCGCCGCAGCCGGTCCAGATGGTGGTGCTCCAGCACCCGCCGCTCCCCCAGCAGGCGCCGCCGGGTCACATCGTACAGCAGATCCGAATGCGCGTCGAATACCATAAACTCCCTCCGTTCTGTTCAGTCCCTCTCAGTCTATGCCGCAAACGCGGATTTGGCAAGCCGTTCCGGTCTGCCGGAGGGGAATTTTTTCCGGATTTCTTTCGTTTTTCCCCTTGACTTTTCCGGCAAAATCCTGTAAACTATTTCTCGTTGTAAAGGAATACAGCTTTACAGAAATGAGGGAGTTCATGAAAAATCAGACATACCGCATGACCATGCTCTTCGATTTTTACGGCGAACTCCTCACCGAGCGGCAGAAGGAATTCTTTGACCTCTATTACAATGAGGACCTGTCTCTGGCTGAGATCGCGGAAAACGCCGGCATCTCCCGCCAGGCGTCCGGGACGTGATCGTCCGGGCGGAGGGCGTCATGCAGGAGGTGGAGGACAAGACCGGCCTGATCCGGCGCTTCGAGCAGATGCGGGGCCATTTGCAGGCCATCGAGGATGCAGCCGCCGAGCTGAAGACCATCAACTACCGCCAGTATGAGGACCCCCGTCTGACTGAGCTGGCGGAATTGATTCACGCGGAAGCCACCGCTTTGAAGGAATGATCGCATGGCATTTGAAGGGCTCACCGAAAAACTGAACGCAACATTCAAGAAGCTGCGGGGCAAGGGCCGCCTGACAGAGAACGACGTCCGGGAGGCCATGCGGGAAGTCCGTCTGGCCCTGCTGGAGGCCGACGTAGGCTATAAGGTGGTCAAGGACTTCGTGGCTACCGTGACAGAGCGGGCTGTGGGGTCCGACGTGTTGGACAGCCTCACGCCCGCCCAGCAGGTCATCAAGATCGTCAACGAAGAGCTGACAAAGCTCATGGGCGGCGGCACCGCCCGGCTCTCCATGGCCAACAGCGGTCCCACCGTTGTGATGATGGTGGGCCTGCAGGGCGCCGGCAAGACCACCACCACCGCCAAGCTAGCGGGGCTGATGCGCCGCCAGCTTGGCAAGCGGCCCCTGCTGGCCGCCTGCGACGTGTACCGTCCCGCCGCCATCGAGCAATTGAAGGTGGTGGGTGGCCAGCTGGACCTGCCGGTATTCGAGCAGGGTCAGGGTGACCCGGTGCAGATTGCAGAGAATGCAATCCGCCATGCCCGGGACCACGGCAGTGATATGGTCTTCCTGGACACCGCCGGCCGGCTCCATGTGGATGAGTCCCTGATGGATGAGCTGAAGCGGATGAAGGCTGCCGTCCATCCCAATGAGATCCTGCTGGTGGTGGATGCCATGACCGGCCAGGATGCGGTGAACGCCGCCACTGCCTTTGACGAGGCGCTGGGCATCGACGGCGTGGTGCTGACCAAGCTGGACGGCGACGCCCGTGGCGGCGCTGCTCTCTCTATTCGGGCCTCCACCGGCAAGCCCATCAAGTTCGTGGGTACCGGCGAGAAGCTGGATATGATCGAGCCCTTCCATCCGGACCGGATGGCATCCCGCATTTTGGGTATGGGCGATATGCTGTCCTTCATCGAAAAGGCCCAGCAGACCTACGACGAAAATCAGGCCGCCAAGCTGGAGGAAAAGCTCCGGAAAAACCGCCTGACGCTGCAGGATTACTACGAACAACTCCAGCAGCTGCGGAATATGGGTGACCTGAGCCAGATCGCCAGCATGATGCCCGGTGCTCTGGGCCGCCAGATGGCCGGTGCCACCATCGATGACAAGGCCCTGGCCCACACGGAGGCCATCATCCTCTCCATGACCCCGCTGGAGCGGGAGAATCCCCAGATCCTGAACGCCAGCCGGAAAAAGCGCATCGCTGCTGGCTGCGGCCTGGAG
>OOCN01002147.1_pt1 | contig 10882 bp, 8 predicted proteins | sample 1671361 | NCBI WGS metagenome assembly OOCN01 (sample SAMN06348149, study PRJEB24527) | human gut metagenome | biome: human gut; feature: ankylosing spondylitis patient; material: feces | host: Homo sapiens | place: China | collected 2015-10
GTCGAAATCGAGGCTCCGCAGCTGCCCCGCTCTCTTGACGACACGACCGCTTCCGTGATCAACGCGGGCTACGCCTTTGCCGCGAATCTCACGAAGAAGGATCAGATCGTCGCCGAAGACAATACGTCTCCGTACGTGAACATCATCGCCGTGAAGAAGGGCCGTGAGACCGATCCGTCGATCGTGAAGTACATCGAAATCTTCCACACGGAGCCCGTGAAGAAGTTCATCGAGGATAAGTACAAGGGCCAGGTGGTTCCCGCCTGGTAATCTCTGTTCTTTCCCGCAGGGAAACCGGTTTGGTATAGCGCCCGGAGGGGATCCTCCGGGCGCTTTTTTGTCCAGTCGGCGGCTTTGGCTATATAGTAAAAGGCATTACGTATACGAAAAAGCCCGATAAGAGATAAAGCGCGATGAATAAGAACCGCCCAGATTCCTCAGATCCAAATCCCAAGAGCGGGATTATCGGGCGGATTCTGTCGTCATTTGAGTCGCTTTCCGCGATCGGCGCAGTCCCCGGACCCCGGACCGCGGCCGCGTTTGCCCGTCTCCACCGCGCGGACTTTATCGCCGGTCTCTCCGTGATCGGGCTTTTGCTCCCGGAAGCGGTCGCCTATGCCGGCATTGCCGGAATGCCGCCCGCCTCCGGCCTCATCGCGCTTTTCTGCGGTCTCGCCTGTTATCTGCTCATCGGCCGCAGCCGCTTCGCGATTGTGTCCGCCACGAGTTCCTCCGCTCTCGTGCTCGCCGTCGGTGTCGCGACACTCTCCGCGGTCCAGGCGGACGCGGATCCTGAGACGCTCGCCGCCGTGCTTGTCATGATGACAGGCTTCTGGTTCCTGCTCGCGAGGCTCCTTGGCTTCGGGCGCGCCTCAAACTTTGTCGCGAAACCGGTGCTCCGGGGCGTCACGATGGGACTCTCGCTCACCATCACGCTGATGCAGCTTCCAAAGCTCTTCACGCTGACACCTGACACCATGTCGCCGTTTGGACGGCTGTTCCACACGGTTCAGGCGCTTCCGACACTCAGCCCCGCGCCGCTTCTCTTCGGTGCCGCGGCGCTCGTCATTCTCCTTTTCTGGCGGTGGCCGAAGCAGCCCGCGAGTCTCTGGGTGATCGCGGTGTCGGTAGCCGCGACCTACGTGATCCCATTCCCCGAGTACGGCATTCCGCTCGTCGGGAATATCGACCTGCATCGGAACGCTCTGTCGCTCGAAAGTCTCGCGAACGCTGACTGGATCGGCGCTATTCAGATGAGCGCGGCGCTCTGCCTCATGGTGTACGCCGAGTCTTACTCAAGTATCCACGGGGCGGCAGCCCGCCACGGTGACTCCCCTGACACGAACCGGGACCTGATCGCGCTCGGCACCGCGAACGTTGTCTCAGGGTTCTTCGGCGGGCTCGCGGTGGGCGCGGGCTACTCAGCGACAAGCCTGAATGAGGAGTCCGGCGCGAAAAGCCGGCTCTCCGCCGCAACGGCTCTCGCGGTCTGCGTTCTGGCGATCATCTTCCTCCTTCCTCTGGTCGAGCGGATTCCGGAACCGATCCTCGCCGCCATTGTGATCAATGCGGTGTCGCACGGTCTTTCCCCGAAGCCCCTGCTCCCCTACTTCCGCTGGAAGCGGGACCGGCTGCTCGTCATCTCGTCCTTCCTCGCGGTCGCGATTCTCGGCGTGCTGAATGGCCTTCTCGTTTCTGTTGTCCTCTCCGTGGTGTTCATTCTCTTCAACGCCGCGGAGCCGCATGTCTCGGAACTCCGCCATCTCCCGGGGTCTCACAGCTACGTGAACCGGCTGATCTTCTCCACCGCGACGCCGGTGCCTGGGATCCTGATCCTGCGGCTTGATCAGCCGATGTTCTTCGCGAACGCCGAACCGATGATGAAAAAGACAAAAGCGATGTACGAGGCGCGGCGTCAGGCAGAAAAGATCTCCATCCTGATTCTGAGTCTTGAGGAATGCGCGGACCTTGACGGCACCGGTATTGAAGCGCTTCAGATGTTCGCGCGAGACCTCGCGCGCTCGAACTGCCGCCTCTTCATCTGCCGTCTCCACCGCCGGGCCCGTGAGGCGCTCTCTCACGCCGTGATTCCGGAGCTTCCGCTCACCTCGCTCTCGTTCCTCTCGGTTGACCGCGCGGTAAAGGCCGCGGTTGAGCAGAATAAGACAGAACTCGAACTCCTCACGCGCTACCGGAAAGCCGCGGCCTTCCGCACCGAGAACGACTAGACCCGCACGGGCTTTCCTTGAGCGCTTAAAATGGCGCAGCCTCTTTTCTTCTCCTGAAACGGACTCTCTCCGCTTCAGGTGACGGGCGCCTCTCCCCTTCTTATCTCACTGATTTTCAAAGCGACATGCCACATAATCCTCAAGCACTGGAACTCCTCTCGCCCGCGAAGAACGCGGACATCGGTATCGAGGCTTTCCGCCACGGCGCGGACGCTGTCTATATCGGCGGGCCGTCCTTCGGCGCGCGGTCCGCGGCCGGGAACAGCCTTGAGGATATTTCGCGGCTCTGTGAAACGGCGCACCGCTTCCGCGGCCGCGTCATGATGACTCTCACCACCATTCTCCGGGATGAAGAGATTGAACCCGCGGCGAAGCTCGCCTGGGACGCCTGGAACGCGGGCGTTGACGCGCTGATCGTTCAGGATATGGGGCTTCTCGAAGCCGATCTCCCGCCGATCCAGCTTCACGCCTCAACGCAGTGCGATATCCGGACGCCTGAAAAAGCGAAGTTTCTTGAAGAAACCGGGTTCTCGCAGATCGTGCCGGCGCGCGAACTGAAGCTTCCAGAAATCCGCGCGATCGCGGATGTCCTCACTTCAGCCCGAATTGAGTTCTTTGTGCACGGGGCGCTCTGCGTGAGTTACAGCGGCCAGTGCTACGCGAGCGAAGCCGTGAAGTGCCGGAGCGCGAACCGCGGTGCCTGCGCCCAGATCTGCAGGCTGCCCTTTGATGCCGCGCTTGAGGACGGCACGGTTCTTGCGCGCCATCAGTACCTGCTCTCCCTCAAAGACAACAATCAGAGCGGAAACCTTGCAGAACTCGTCGCGGCCGGTGTCCGGAGCTTCAAGATTGAGGGGCGGCTGAAGGATATGGACTACGTGAAGAACATCACGGCGTTCTATCGGAAGAAACTGGACGCTTTTCTCAATACTCACCCCGAATACGCGAAGGAAAGCGTGGGAGATGTCCGTTTCTCCTTCACGCCGGACCCCGCAAAGACCTTTAACCGCGGCGCGACGGAATATTTTGTTCACGGCCGGATTCCTCATATTGCGACCATCACGACGCCGAAAAACGCCGGTGAACCGATCGGCACCGTGAAGAAAATCAATGCCCGCTCCATCGTGATCCGCGCGAACGAACCGCTTCATAACGGCGACGGTCTCACGTTCTACGATCAGAAGGGGGAACTCTCCGGGCTCCTCGCGAACCGCGTCGAACCGCTTGAAGGGCGGACAACGGAAATCTTCACGCGTGAGTCCCCCGCCAAGCTCGCGAACCTCCGCCCCGGAACACAGATCCTCCGGAACCACGATCAGGCCTGGACCCGGGAGCTTGAGGGTGACACCTCAGTCCGAAAGATCCCGGTGAGGATTGAGGCTTCCGTTGATCCGAAGGGCATTTCGCTTTCGATCGAGGACGCCGAAGGGTGCCGCGCGGCGATCCGCGAAACGATGGCGCTCGATCCCGCGAAAAACGGCGCGAAGTCGCTTGAGCAGCAGAAAAACGCGCTTTCAAAGCTTGGCGACACTGACTACCGGGCCGATACGATCGAGCTTCACGAGGAAACGCCGCTCTTCGTTCCGGTTTCAGTCCTGAATAACCTTCGTCGGTCGCTCGTCGAAAAGTTTGAGGAAGCGAGGCGCGGCGCCTTTACGCGCTGGGAGCGGGCTCCCGTGAAGGTGGTTCCCTTCCCCGTGAAGACGCTTGACTACCGGGCGAACGTCTATAACAGCCGCGCGAAGGCGTTCTATGAAGAGCGCGGCGCGACCGTCACCCAGATGGCGTTTGAAACCGGCGAAGTCCGGGGTGAAGCTGAACTCATGCACTGCCGTCACTGCATCCGATATACGCTCGGTATCTGTCCGAAGGAAGCGATCAAGCGGGGTGAAAAGATCCGCCCGACCCCGATCGTTCTCACCTCCGGCCCGATGAAATTCATCGCCCGCTTCCACTGCGGCCCGTGCGAAATGACACTCCACGGTGAACGGACCCGCGGGTGACATTCCGGTCTCCGGCGAAAGAGCCGGCAGCGCTTCATCCATCCTGCTGCCGGTTTCATTTAGGACTTCAGCCGTAAAGACTACCTCTTAGAGCATTTACCGTAAATGCGGTATTAACAAAATCCATTTGTAGCAGATAATGGCTTTTACCTGTTATTTAATTAAAAGAAGATTCAAATGGATTATGCGTTCAAAGGCGGAGTGCTCTTCGTCAACGTAAGCGCCATTCAGGCGCTCGCGCTCGCGGTGCTCACGTACTATTTCGGCGTCTGGGTGAAGAAGCACGTCAGCATTCTCGAGAAGTACTCGATTCCGAGCCCGGTGGTCGGCGGCATTCTGTTCTCCATCGTGCTTTCGATTCTCGACGGCATGAACATCATTAAGGTGCATTTTGATTCGTCGCTGCAGACGCTTCTGATGCTTGCCTTCTATACGACGATCGGCCTTATGGCGAGCCTGAAGCTGATCAAGAAGGGCGGCACACTCCTCGTCTCCTTCTTCATCGCGGTTTCTGTCCTCGTGGTGCTGCAGAACCTCGTCGGCATGACGATCGCTCAGGCGATGGGGCTTGATAAGCATTACGGCATTCTCGCCGGTTCCGTTTCCATGATGGGCGGTCTCGGCACGGCCGCGGCCTTCGGTCCGTTCTTTGAACACACCTACGGCGTCACGGGCGGCACGGCGGTCGGCATCACGGCTGCCACGTTCGGCATGGTCGCGGCGCTCGTCCTTGGCGGCCCGTTCGGCGAATGGGTGATTCACCGCTACAAGATTCAGACCCCGAAGCAGCCGCATGAGCCCGAGGAAAAGCTGATGCTGCCCTCTGACACCGAAGTGTCCATCACATCCGAGCAGCGCGCGAACACCCCCACGTTCACGGACGAACTGATGAAGGCCGGCTCCATCGTCGCGCTCTGCATGGCGCTCGGCACTGTGGTTTCGAGCTACCTCGGTCAGTACATCACGCTCCCCGCCTATATCGGCTCCATGATCGTGGCCGCTATCGTCCGCAACATCGGTGACTTCACCCACTCCTTCTCTGTTGAAGGCAAGGGACTCAACGCTGTCGCTGACATCAGCCTGATCCTCTTCGTCACGATGGCGATCAACTCACTGAAGCTCTACGAACTCGTGAATCTCGCGATTCCGATGATCGTGATTCTCGCGGCCCAGACTGTGCTGATGCTTGCCTTTGCCTGGCTCGTCTTCATCAAGCTCTTCGGCAAGGAGTACGACAACGTGATGCTCGCTGTGGGCGGCATCGGTTTCGGCATGGGCGCTACGGTGAACGGCCTCGCGAACATGCAGGCGATCGGCGAAAAGTATGGTTCTTCGGCCCGCGCCTGGCTCATCGTGTCGATTGTCGGCGCCTTCCTGATTGACCTTGTGAACGCGCTCGTGATCACCTACATGGGTACGCTCTGAGTGTGATGTCTTCCGGGCGGCTGCGGCCTCCCGGAAACCACACTCCAAAAAAACGCTCTGGACCGGATAGATCCAGAGCGTTTTCATTTGTTTGAAAGACAGCGCGCGGCTTTACGCCTTAGGCGCCGTCTGATCGATGATATCGAGTGAGGCCTCAATCTGCAGGCCGTCAAACTTATTCGCGACATCCTTATTCGCGAGAATCATTTCGTACACCGCGTCCATCGCGGACTGCGTGGATTCACGGATCGGGAATCCGGCCATCGTGCGGCCGATGAAGACCGAGGAGAAGATGTCGCCGGTTCCGGAGAAACTGAGCGGAATGAGCTTATAGGGAAGGATGAAATGGTGATCCGCCTTCGCGTCGTACCCGCAGACAACGGAGCCTTCCCCTTCCACCTGCATGCTCGTCACCACGACAGACCTCGCGCCCTGATCGCGCAGCTTCGCGATCAGCGCCTTCGCGTCATCCATCGAAATCGGTTCCTTCGAATAAGGAATACCGGCGAGCAGGCAGGCTTCCGTGTAATTCGGAAGCAGGAAGTCCGAGACCGGGATCAGTTCCCGCAGGAAGCCGACCGTCTCCTCAGGAAGCCCCTGATAGAGCGAACCTTCATCGCCCATGATCGGGTCCGTGAAAATCAGAGCTCCGGCGGCGCGCTGCGCCTGGCAGAAGGCACGGACGAGCGAAGCCTGTTCAGCGGACGTCATGAAACCTGTCGACACCGCATCAAAGTGGAACCCCAGATGCTGCCAGATGCGGAGCGTATCCCGCATGTAGTCCGTCGTATCGAGGAAAGCGTATTCACCGTACGCGAAGTTATTCGACACCAGCGCGGTCGGAAGGTTATAGAGGTCGTAGCCCAGGTGCGTGAGCACCGGAAGCATGGCGGAAAGCGCCACTTTGCTGTAGCCCGCCACGTCTGTGATCAGAAGCACCTGCTTCCCTTTTCCGTTTTTCTGCATCAGTTCTTTCCTCTTTTTTCACTCTGCTCCGCGGCCGCTTTTCCGGCCGCCTTCGGACTTTTACCCCGACGGCTGTGTTTAGCCTCCCGCTGCGCGGCAGATTCTCTTTCCGTCGTTCGGATCAGCCTCTCGCGTTCGAGTTTCGCCTTTTCATCCATCATGCACTTACCGTAGGCGAACATCAGCGCCAGCACGCCGACACCCCCGATGGTGAGAGGGCTGTCTGACAGGTGAGCGGCAATCCAGGCCGCCGCGAGTCCCACAAAAACACTGACGGCCGCCGGGGCGAATTTTCGGCATTTCGGTAAACCTTTACGCGTAAACAGCTGATCGGTCCATTCTATAGGGAGAGCGAAGAGCCTGTGCCGAACCGCGCGTAAGCGGATAAATCGTGGCGCTCTTCCCCCTCCCTCCCAATCTACCGGATATTAGCGGCAGATCTGTCAAAAACTCTTCAAAATTCAATCACTCAGAAAACGGCTCCCCGGAAAACTGAAAGGCCCGGCATCTCTGCCGGGCCATCCCCCATCCGGAAGCCGCCTCAGATGAAGCAGCACCAGAAACTCATCAGAGGATGATCAGAATCGGGCACTCCGCTTCGGCCGCGACACGGGTCGCGACGGAGCCAAGCACCGCGCTCTTGAAGTTCGTGAAGCCGTGAGACCCCATCACCACGAGGTCAAGCTTTTCCTTATTCGCGTAACGCGCGATCGCGTCACCCGGATTCCCAACGAGCCGCACGGCGCGGGGCTGGACCCCGATATCCTGCAGCGCGGGAATCGCGCGGGCCGTGGCGTATTCAAACTCCTGCTGCTCGTACTTCTCCGCGTCTTCCATCGAGACCGTCGGCGCGTCACAGTCGTTCGCCGCGGTCATCAGATCCGCGTAGAAGTCTTCCATCGCGCTCTGCACTTCAAAATCCGCCTTGTTGCCGAAAAGCTCACGGTTCTTGCCGATCCATTCAATGGCCTTCAGGCTGTATTCGGAACCATCGACCGCGATGCCGACGCGAAGCGCGTCCTGGGCGGGAGCGGGTTTCTCACGGACCAGCAGCACCGGGGTATCGCAGCCCGCAAGCACAGCGTTCGTGACAGACCCCATGAAGAGCTTCTTCACGTTGGTCTTACCCTGTGCCCCCATCACGACGAGGTCAGGCTTATAGGCGCCGATCTCTTTCACGATTTCTTCGGCAGGCGCGCCGACCACACATTTCTCTTCGACCTTGATGCCCTTGATGCCAAGCGGCGAGCGGACCATCACAAACGCCTTTTCGGCACCTGCCTTGATCCAGCTGTCATACACATCTGTGTTCCAGATCTCCGTCACCACACGGCCTCGGGGAGCCGCCACATAAAACGCCTCAACCGCGGGCTTCTTCCCGATCATCGACGTACGGGACGCAATAAATTCAGCCGCATAGCGGCTGTAGGAGCTGCCGTCAACAGGGAGCAGTATTCTCATATCCATCTCCTTCCATTCAGTTGGCCGGCGTGCTCATTCTGACTACAGGCACTACCGTCCTGATAATTGTCTTTTTTGCAACCTTTCCTTCACTCTCAAGTATACGCTTGTAAAAATAAGCTGTTAATAATTCGAGGTAAATGTTAGTTTTTATCCTATAAGGGGTAGATCGGCTCTTTAAGGCTTTGTCAGGCGATGCTGAGGAGATCTTCCCATCGCGTCGTGTAGCAGGGAGAGAGCATCCCGCGGCACATCTCCCAGCGGTCTGAGGCGATCGAACTCCCGGTCACGATCGCGGATTTTCCGAATCGTCCCGTCAGGTCGTCCAGCGTCCGCATAAGGCGGCGGCTCCGGTCGTCCTCTTCTTCCGTAAAAAGATCCGGCTGCGGCGAGATCCCGGGCTCAAGCCCTGTCAGCATGACGCCCGCCTTCTTGAAGGCGAAGCCGTCCCGCCACTTCGCGCGGACCACCCGGACCGCGGCGTCGGTGATTTTCAGCGTATCCGCGGTTGCCCGCGGGAACGCCGCCACACCGGCCGCGAAGTACTGGGGAACGTTCGGGTTGAAAATATTTGTCTGAAAAAAGACTTCAACCAGTGAAGCTGCCATTTTCTGGGAGCGCATCTTCCGGGCGGCCTCCGCGGCGTGCGTCGCGACACTCGCCTCGACCGCCGCCCGGTCCGCGACCGGTTCCGTAAAGGACCGCGACCGCATGATCTGCTGCTTCGGGGGCGGCGCGGCTTCAAGCGCGAGGCACGGGTGTCCGAGGAGCTCCTCATGCGTTCTCGCGAGCGTCACGCCGAACTGCTTCCGGACGAGTGAATTCGGAAGCCGCGTGAAGTCATAGGCAGTTCTGACCCCCATCCCGTTAAGCCTCGACCCGATCCGGCGTCCGATTCCCCAGATTTCCTCCACCGGAACGAGCTTCATCGCGCGCTCCTGGCGCGAGGGCGTGAGGCTCTCCCAGTCGAGCACGCCGCCAAGCCCCTTATAGGTCTTCGCGAGATGATTCGCGAGTTTCGTAAGTGTCTTCGTACGGGCGGAACTGACGCAGGTCGGAATCCCGACCCCCCGCAGCACCCGGCTCCGGATCGCAGTGAGAAGCTCCGGGATCTCCTTCTCCACCCCGGTGAGGTCAATAAAACATTCATCAATCGAATACGGCTCAATCGCCGGCACGAGCCGCGACACCGTTTTCATCATGCGGGCGGAGAGATCGCCGTAGAGTTCATAGTTTGATGAAAACGCGACCACTTTCCCCGATCGGATCAGATCCCCGATCTTGAAAGCCGGCGTGCCGTTTTTGATGCCGAGCGCCTTTGCTTCGGCGCTCCGCGTGACCACGCAGCCATCATTATTCGAGAGCACCACGATCGGTGTCTTCAGCAGATCCGGCCGGAATACCCGCTCGCAGCTCGCGTAGAACGAGTTCGCGTCGACCAGCGCAAAACGAGGCTCCAGCATCTTCCGCCCCCTTCCTCACTCCTCTTTTCCCGCGCCGGTCTTTCAGCGGCGCGAGGCCGCGGAGAAGCTCTGGATCACATTCGTCACAACGCCGATGAAGGACCACTCATCGCACTCGCCCGGAATGATCGTCCGGTAGAGACCGCTGCTGTTCTCGGGGTGCAGCTCCATTTTCCCGTCCCGCTTCACAAGACGCTTCACGGTGAAATCCGTGTTGATCCGGGCGATCACAATGTCGCCGTCCCGGGGCTCAAGAAGGCGCGAGACAACGAGAAGACAGCCGGGCGTGATGCCGGCATCCACCATGGAGTCGCCGGTCACGTGAACGACAAACGTGTTCTCGGGGTTCGGTGCGAGAAGGTCATTGAAGTCGAGCGGCTCATGCGCGTAGTCATCTGCCGGGGACGGGAAACCGGCCTGGACGCTTGAAACCTCATACTCAATCTCGGCGTGGGAGAGCTCCGTCTTCATCACCATGGCGCCAGGCGGAAGCTCCGCCGCGCTTTCGACATCAAGCACGTGACGCATCCACATATTGCCGCCCGCTCTCCTGAAGGTCTCTTTCTGAAGCGGTGTCACTGAGACCTGAAGATGCTCCGTGAGCCCCTTCCCCTGACCTTTCTTCCGGCCGGTGCCGGGTCTTCTGCCGCCCCACCCGGAGCGCGGCTTCGCGCCGTCTGCTTTCTTTTCCGCCATTTTCGGAATCCTCTTACTGACGACCGTCCCCGCAGGTTTTTCGACTCCCGGACTGTCATCATGATTAATTCAGTATTTTTTTCAAGATAACTTTACCTCACTTCCCGCCCGGCGGAAAGCGGAGGAGGAGAAAAGCGTCAGAGCTGGCAGCGGGAGAGATGGGAGAAGTTCGAGGCGCGCATCCGGCACGGATGGCAAAAAAAACAGCCTGGGCAGGAAGGAGAGGAATCTGCCCAGGCAATAATGCAACAACCATTGGAGTTACGTTCCTATATTACGGATTTTCTTAAGAAAAAACGATAGATCGCTAGTCCCAGCAGGGATCCTCCACCGGTAGTAGATCGTCTTAGGTCTCAGGTCCTAGAGGAAAAGCATTGAAGAACACGGCGGAACACCGCCGCTCCCCAGAGTTTATATTTTCAGGATTTCATATAAAAACAATTTTTTATTATTTTTCATCTGCTTAATATATTTGATACCAAATATACGCTATCCGAAAGTATCTAGGAAAATGTCTCACTTGTTTCACAAATAATATTTTTGAACCTAAAATGAATAAAGTCTATACATTCAGGATGTGACCGGTTTCATAGCCTGCCTGAATCAATTTTTACCAGGACAATAAAAATGTATAACTTTC
>OOCN01002164.1_pt1 | contig 10774 bp, 6 predicted proteins | sample 1671361 | NCBI WGS metagenome assembly OOCN01 (sample SAMN06348149, study PRJEB24527) | human gut metagenome | biome: human gut; feature: ankylosing spondylitis patient; material: feces | host: Homo sapiens | place: China | collected 2015-10
AGATCGGCGACCACGACGAGAACATCTCCTACGAGCAGAGCATCGACGTGCTGGAGAAGCAGTTCCCCGGCCACGGTCTGGAGTACGCCACTAAGCTGCGCGACTACACCATTGCCCTGTACAAGAAGTGCGCCGAGTATGCACTGTCCCGCGGCATCATCATTGCCGATACCAAGTTCGAGTTTGGTCTGGACGAGGACGGAAACGTGGTGCTGGGTGACGAGATGCTGACCCCGGACTCCTCCCGCTTCTGGCCGCTGGAGGGCTACGAGCCGGGTCACAGCCAGCCCTCCTTCGACAAGCAGTTCGTCCGCGACTGGCTGAAGGCCAACCCCGACAGCAACTACGACCTGCCGCAGGATGTTATTGACAAGACCATTGCCAAGTATCTGGAGGCCTATGAGCTGCTGACCGGCAAAAAGCTGTAAGCGTATCCCGTATCCATAAAAATCAAGGCTGCTGCGGAAAATTTTCCGCAGCGGCCTTTTTTGCGCCCCGCCCTCTTGACATTGAGCGGGGATATGAGTAATATATGTATCGTATCAAACAGTTTTACATCGAACAACTTGAATAGAGGAAACCATTATGTGTACACAGCACACTATTGAAGAGCACTGCAAGCTGGACCCGCCGTGGGATGGGCCGCAGGTCATCCCCGCTCAGCTGCGCCGGGTGGACAACCTGATCTTCCGCAGGCTGAACCAGTTTTCCCGCGCCAACGGGGTAGAGCAGACCACCCCCATGCACGGGTGGATCATCGAGTATCTCTACCGCCACCGGGACGAGCCGGTGTTCCAGCGGGACATCGAGCGGGAGTTTTCCATCACCTGCTCCACGGTGACGAACATTTTGCAGCTGATGGAGCGCAAGGGCTACATCCAGCGGCTGAGCGTGCCGCAGGATGCCCGGCTTAAGCAGCTGGTTTTGACCAAGGAGGGCATCCAACGGCACGAAAAGACCCTGCTTTCCTTCCACCAGACCGACGATTATGTGGCCGGACTGCTGACCGAGGAGGAGAACGCAGAACTGCTGCGGCTGCTGAACAAGCTGCGGGAAGCACTGAAATAACGATCTTTTCCGTCAAAGCGCCGAAAAAGGACTTGTTAAATTAGCAATTATGAACATTTTACGAAACGTCTTGACATTTAAATTGGTTATGTATAAAATTGTTTTGTACCAAACAAATAAATTCAACAGGAGGAAACTCAGATGATCAAAAAGCTTGTGTCGCATCTGGGCGAGTATAAAGCCGCCTCGATCAAGACACCGCTCTTTGCTGCGCTGGAAGCCATTATGGATGTGCTGCTGCCCACCATCATGGCCTTTATCATCGACCAGGGCATTGAAAAGGGCGATATGAACGCCATCATCCGCTACGGCCTGCTTACCTTTCTGGTGGCAGCCATTGCGCTGGTGCTGGGCGTACTGGCGGGCAAGTATGCCGCCGAGGCATCCACCGGCTTTGCCGGAAATCTGCGCGATGCCATGTATGAAAACATCCAGCATTACTCTTTTTTCAACATCGACAAATTCTCTACAGCGGGTCTTGTTACCCGCATGACCACCGACGTGACCAACGTGCAGAACGCCTTCCAGATGATCCTGCGCATGTGCGTGCGCGCTCCGGTGCATCTGGTGTTTGCCATGTTCATGGCTGTGGTCATCGGCGGCCCGCTGTCGCTGGTATTCGTGGTGGCGGTGGTCTTTCTGGTGGTGGTGCTGGCTGCCATCATGATCCCCACCTTCCGCATCTTTGACCGGGTGTTCAAGAACTATGATAACCTCAACGCCTCGGTGCAGGAGAATGTCTCTGCCATCCGCGTGGTCAAAAGCTTTGTGCGCGAGGGCTTTGAAAACGAAAAATACACCGCCGCCTGCGAGAGCCTGTACAAGCAGTTTGTCAACGCGGAAAGCCGCCTGAGCTTCAATAACCCCGCCATGCTGGTGGCAGTGTACGGCTGCAACATCGCGCTGAGCTGGTTCGGCGCAAAATATGTGCTGCACGGTGCCATTACCACCGGCCAGCTGAACGCCCTGTTCGGCTATGTCATGAACATCCTCATGGCACTGATGATGCTGAGCATGGCCTTTGTCATGATCGCCATGTCCGCCGCCTCTGCCAAGCGTATCGTGGAGGTGCTGGACGAGCACACCGACCTGCCCCCGGCAAAGCAGCCGGTGCAGCAGGTGGCAGACGGCAGCATCCAGTTTGACCACGTTACCTTCAAGTATAAGCACGGCAGCGGTCAGCCGGTGCTGAACGATATCAGCTTTACCATCCGGCCCGGCGAGACGCTGGGCATCATCGGCGGCACCGGCAGCGCAAAATCCAGTCTGGTGCAGCTGATCCCCCGCCTGTACGATGCCGAGAGCGGCACCGTGCGGGTAGGCGGCGTGGATGTGCGGGATTATAACCTTGACGTGCTGCGCCGCGAGGTCTCCATGGTGCTGCAGAAGAATGTGCTGTTCAGCGGTACTATTCTGGATAACCTCCGCTGGGGCGATGCCAACGCCACCGAGGAAGAGTGCATCCGCATGGCAAAACTGGCCTGCGCGGATGAGTTCATCCAGCGCTTCCCGGATAAGTACAATACATGGATCGAGCAGGGCGGCTCCAACGTGTCCGGCGGTCAGAAGCAGCGCCTGACCATTGCCCGCGCCCTGCTGCGCAAGCCCAAGGTGCTGATTTTGGACGACTCCACCAGCGCCGTGGACACCGCGACCGATGCCAAGATCCGCAAGGCCTTCCGGGAGGAGATCCCCGGCACGACCAAGATCATCATTGCACAGCGCATTTCCTCGGTGCAGGATGCAGACCGCATTCTGGTGCTGGAGAACGGCCAGATCAACGGTCTGGGCACCCACGCAGAGCTGCTGGCGACCAATGCCATCTATCAGGAGGTCTACAACAGCCAGACGCAGGGCGGCGGCGATTTTGACAAGCAGGGAGGTGCGCAGTAATGGCAGTAAAAGAAGTACATGGCCCCGGCCCGCGGGGCGCACGGGGGCCGCGCCCCAAGGTGGAAAACCCGGGCAAGCTGCTGAAGCGCATCATGGATGAGGTGTTCCGCAACTATCTGCCCCACTGCATCCTTGTGCTGATCTGCATTGTGGTCAGTGCGCTGGCCAATGTGCAGGCCAGCCTGTTCTTGCAGACTTTGATGGACGATTACATCGTGCCCATGACCCGCCAGCAGAACCCCAGCTTTGCACCGCTGGCCGGTGCACTGGTGCGGATGTGCTGCATCTACCTTGTGGGCATTCTGGCCGCATGGGCCAACGCCCGCATCATGGTCAACGTAACGCAGGGCACGCTGCGCAATCTGCGCACCAAGCTGTTCACCCACATGGAAAGCCTGCCCATCCGGTATTTTGACACCCATCCCCACGGCGATATCATGTCCGTGTACACCAACGATGTGGATACCCTGCGCCAGATGCTCAGCCAGAGCATCCCGCAGCTGGTGTCCAGCGTCATCACCATCGTGTCGGTGTTCTTCGGCATGTGTATGCTCAGCTGGCAGCTGACCATCGTTACCATGCTCATGGTGGCGCTGATGCTGTTCTGCTCCAAGCAGATCGCAAAAAGTTCTTCCAAGTACTTCATCCAGCAGCAGCGGGATCTGGGCAAGGTGAACGGCTACATCGAGGAGATGATGGAAGGTCAGAAGGTGGTCAAGGTGTTCACCCACGAGCAGCAGACCCTTGCCGGCTTCCGTGAATTGAACGACCAGCTGAAGGAAAGCGCCAAGCAGGCCAACGCCTTCTCCAACATCATGATGCCGGTCAACGCCCAGTTGGGCAACATCAGTTACGCCATCTGCGCACTGGTTGGTGCAGCCATGGCTGTGGGCGGTGTCAGCGGCATGACCCTTGGCACGGTGGTGGCCTTCCTCAGCCTGAACAAGGGCTTCAATATGCCCATCAGTCAGGTGTCTATGCAGGCCAATAGCGTCATCATGGCACTGGCCGGTGCCGAGCGCATCTTCAAGATGATGGACGAGCCCAGCGAGACCGACGAGGGCTATGTGACGCTGGTAAACGCCAAGTACGACCGCAACGACCAGCTGGTGGAAACTGCCGAGCGCACCGGCCTGTGGGCGTGGAAGCACCCCCACCACGACGGCACTACCACCTACCACAAGCTGGCAGGCGACATCACCTTTACGGACGTGGACTTTGGCTATGTGCCGGAAAAAACGGTGCTGCACGACATCAATCTGTATGGCCGTCCGGGACAGAAGATCGCCTTTGTCGGCTCCACTGGTGCGGGCAAGACTACCATTACCAACCTGATCAACCGCTTCTACGATATTCAGGACGGCAAGATCCGCTATGACGGCATCAACATCCACAAGATCAAAAAGGCCGACCTGCGCCGCTCGCTGGGCATCGTGCTGCAGGACACCCACCTGTTCACCGGCACGGTGATGGAGAACATCCGCTACGGCCGGCTGGAGGCCACCGATGAAGAGTGCATCGCCGCCGCCCGTCTGGCCAACGCCGATGGCTTTATCAAGCGCCTGCCGGAGGGCTACAACACCATGCTGACCGGCGATGGCGCCAACCTCTCGCAGGGACAGCGCCAGCTGCTGGCCATTGCCCGCGCAGCCGTGGCAGACCCGCCGGTGCTGATCCTGGACGAGGCGACCTCTTCCATTGATACCCGCACCGAGGCGCTGGTGCAGCGCGGCATGGACGGCCTGATGTACGGCCGCACCAGCTTTGTCATTGCGCACCGCCTGTCCACCGTCCGCAATGCAGACTGCATCGTGGTGCTGGAGCAGGGCCGCATCATCGAGCGCGGCAGCCACGACGAGCTGATCGCCAAAAAGGGCAAGTATTACCAGCTTTATACCGGTAATCTGGCCGAGAACTAAACAATTTCCCACCTTCTCACAAAGCCGCCGCACAGCCATGCCGCCGTGCGGCGGCTCTTTTTTACTCCCATGAAGAAGCAATTCTGGAAAATCCGCAGATTTTCCAGAATTGCAAATATAAAAATAATTTTCCGCTGAAGATGGCCAAAGCGCACGCGGCGGCCATTCAAAATCGTCCGCTCCACGGTATACAAATGCCCCGGGCTGTGCTAGAATGGAGCAAACGAGAAAAAGGCTGGTGAGTGTATGCACCCTCTGACGGAATATCCCCGCCCGGCCATGCGCCGGGACAGCTACGAGAACCTGAACGGCCTGTGGCAGTACGCCATCACTGCCTCGGCGCAGCGCCCGGCGGGCTGGGACGGCGAGATCTTAGTGCCCTACGCGCCGGAGTGCCGCGCCTCCGGGGTGGGGCGCACATTGCAGCCCGGGCAGTGGCTGCACTATCATCGGTACTTTGCGCCGCCCGCCGGGATGGGCGGCAGGGTGCTGCTGCATTTCGGCGCAGTGGACTACGCCTGCGCCGTGCAGGTGAACGGCCATCTGGTGGGCGGCCACCGGGGCGGCTACTGGCCCTTTACGCTGGATATTACCGCGCAGCTCAACGGCACCGGCCGCAACAGCCTGTGGGTGGCGGTGCAGGACCCCACCGGCCACGGCACACAGGCGCGGGGCAAGCAGACTTTGCAGCCCGGCGGGATGTTCTATCCCGCCCAGAGCGGCATCTGGCAGACCGTCTGGCTGGAGCGCGTGCCGGAAAATTACATCCAGTCTCTCACCGTTACGCCGGACTACGATGCCCGCACCGTGACTGTGAAAGTACATACCTCTGCGCCCGGCGGTGCGGCGAACCTGTGGGCGGTGGTGCGCGCCGGGGGTGTGACCATTGCCGAGGACTGGGGCAGCGATGAGGCCGGCCAGAACGGTGAAGTGACGCTGCATATTGCGGACGAGTATTTCTTCCCATGGAGCCCGGACACGCCCTTTTTGTACGACCTGACCGTGGGCACCACGCAGGGAGAGGAAGAACAGTTCGACACCGTGCACAGCTACTTTGCCCTGCGCAAGTGGAGCTGTGCACCGGACGCAAGGGGCGTGCTGCGCTTTTGCCTGAACAACAAGCCTATCCTGCTCAACGGCCTGCTGGATCAGGGCTACTGGCCGGAGGGACTGTACACCCCGCCCTCGGATGCGGCGGTGGAACGGGAGCTGAGCGAGGTAAAGGCGCTGGGCTACAACCTGCTGCGCAAGCACGCAAAGATAGAGCCGCAGCGCTGGTACTACCACTGCGACAGGCTGGGTCTTGTAGTCTGGCAGGATATGGTCAACGGCGGCAGCAAGTATAACCTGTGGTTCGTCACCTACCTGACCAATGTTTTGCAGCCGCTTATGCGCCGCCTGCCGGACAAGGCGGCGCTGTGGGGGCTGCTGAGCCGGGGCAGCGAAAGCAGCCGGGAAGAATACCGCCGGGAGCTGGAAGATACGGTACAGGCGCTGCGCTGCCACCCCTGCGTGGGCTGCTGGGTGCCCTTTAACGAGGGCTGGGGACAGTACGATGCCGCCGGGGCAGTGCAAGCCATCCGCGCGCTGGACGACACCCGCCTTGTGGACGAAGCCAGCGGCTGGTACGATCAGGGCGGCGGGGATGTATACTCCCTGCACAACTACTTCTACCCCCTGCGGGTGCGCCCGCAGACCCGCACCGTAGCCCTGAGCGAGTACGGCGGCATCGCGTGGCCCATGCCGGGGCACGAGCCGCCCCGCAAGACCTACGGCTACGGCACAGCCAAAAGCCGGGAGGAACTGACCGCCCGGTACAAAAAAATGCAGCTGGGCGCAGTGCTGCCGCAGCTGCAAAAGGGGCTTTCGGCGCTGGTATACACCCAGCTGACCGACGTGGAGGACGAGGTGAACGGTCTGTTCACCTACGACCGCACCGCCATCAAGCCGGACGCCAACGCCGTCCGTTCGGTGAACGCTGCCCTTGCCGCAGAGTTTGCAAGGGTAGTAAAATAGAACGCCTTTGGCGCAGGACGATTGGAAATGGCCTCAGCTATCGGGTTGCGGCACCCAGCATCCGCATCGTGCCTTGGGCGGCACTTGCGTCTTGCTGGCCGCTGCCCCAACAACTCCTCCCTGTTTCCGCCACTGGCGGCGGTCGTTGTCGTTGCACTCTGGCAATCTTCAGCGGAAAATATATTCTTATGTTTGGGGCTGTTGCAAAATAAAAATGCGATAGCAACTAGCACAAAGAAATAGTGCAAAAACAGAGACCCGGAACCCTTTTTGAGCCATTTTGGCCCTGAAAAGGTTCCGGGTTTTGTGCATATTTTTTCAGAGAGCTATTTTGCAACGGCCCCTTTTTGGCAGGATGGACTTCGTCATTTTTGACAAACCCCGACAGCCCGGCTTAGAGCCTTCTCCAAAGTTTTCGGCGCATTCTTGACAGTACTTTTCTGATATATTAATATATTAACGACAACTCTCATCTGATATGGTGAGGAATTTCCGTACGGCATTCACAAACTGTATTCATTTTTTCGACTAAGAAAAGGAGAAAAGACCATGGAACTGAGCAGACGTGACTTTATGCGTAGCACCGCCGCCTTTACAGCTGTTGCCAGTGTGCTGGGCACCAGTGGCATCGCCTTTGCCCAGGACGCCGACCAGAACTGTCTGGTCAAGGTGGACAGCCCCGACCGCAATGCGCTGGCCAAGCGTTTCAAGGCCGGCAGTGCTGCCGGAGTGGAGTACTATGCCTACAACCCTCGCCGTTACGCCCCTGCCCTGAAGGGGAAGCTGCCCCTGATCGTTTTCCTCCACGGTGAGGACGGTGTGGGCCCCAACGGCACCCAGCTTACCGCCAACGACGGTGCCACCTTCTACATTTCTGACGAAATGATCCAGAAGAACCCCACCTACCTGTTTGCACCCCAGTGCCCCGGCAAGAACTGGACCGACCCGGACACCGTTACGGCCTTGAAGTCTGCTATCGACAGCTATGTGGCTGCCCACCGCATCGACCCGGACCGTATCTACATCGAGGGTATGTCCATGGGCGGTACCGGTGTCTGGAACATGATCCTGGCCTACCCCTACTACTTTGCCGCTGCCATCCCCATGTGCGGCATGGTGCCTGCCCAGTGGTACAACGTCCCCGGCGCCTTTGAGGCCATCAAGAACACCCCTGTCTGGGCCTACCACTGCAAGGATGACCCCGAGATGCCCGAGGCTGAGACCGCCAAGGCTGTGCAGGCCCTGAAGGATGCCGGCTGCTCCTGCGTGAAGTACGAGGGCTTTACCGCCGGTTCCATGCCGGAGCCCCACAAGGTCTGGGAGCGGGTGTACAGCATCGGCACCCCCTATAACTGGATGTTCACCCAGTCCCTCACCCGGACCCAGCACGGCAAGCTAAACCCCAACATGATGTTCAGTCACTACCCGGTAAAGTACAACATCACCCGTGTTATGGACTTTGGCATGGACACCCTGTGGGTGCTGGATCTGGGCAAGGAAGCCCTGGTCATTGACACCGCCATGGGCGGCTCCGGCGCAGCAGACCTTTATGCCTACCTGCGGGAAAACGTGCTGACCAACCCTGACGCAGAGCTGGATATCCTGCTGACCCACAAGCACGGCGACCACATTCTGGGCATTCCCTCCCTGCTGAAGTCCGGCAAGGTCCGCCGCACCTATATCCACCCCGATGACCGGGAGGGCCTGATCTCCAGCATGCAGAAATTCTTCGGTCTCACCGCCGAGGACCTGAAGCTGGTGAACATCGTAGATGGTGACACGGTCCGCATCGGCTCTGAAGAGCTGGAAGTGGTGGACGTGCCGGGCCACACCAAGGGCTCTGTGGTGTTCTTCTACAAGGACTACATCTTTACCGGTGACGCCGTTGGTTCTGGCGACCTGTTCATGATGGAAGCTGCCACCGACACCTATCTGCCGAGTCTGGAGCACTTCATGGCAGAGGTGCTGCTGCGGAACGAGGATGTGGACTACGAGCTGCTGACGGGCCACTGGGAGAACCTGAACCCCTTCAGCGTGGAGTACCTCCGCCATATGCTCATTCTGGTCAAGGGCGTCATCCGGGGCGATATTCTCATCGGCTACTACACCCGCAAGCCCGGCCGCTGGGCAGGCTACTTGGATGCCAACATCTTCTACCCCTACGCTGTCCTCAGCTACGAGAACGAGAAGTGATGTACGCTAAGACTCTGTTTCCTTGGCGGCATTCCCGGACTTTCTAACATATAAAGCAGACCCGGCACCGGCTCCGAAAGAGCCTGCCGGGTCTGCTTTGTAGTTCTATAATAAAAAATGGGGTCGGGATTTTTCCCGACCCCATTTTGCGATTTTTATACTGTTATCAGCTATTGGCGCTGGTATCGTTCACGATCTTTGCGGCGGGCAGCTTGCTCATGGCAGAGCTGCTCAGGGTATTGTCCAGCTGGGCACCGTAGGCGGAAAGGGCATCGTCCAGCTCCTCGCCCTTCATGTCACTCAGGATCTGGCTGCGCAGAGCATCCAGCGTGGAGACGCCCAGCGGGTCCAGACGGACGGCCAGCATCATGGCGTAGCCGGAGTACTGGATGGCGGCTGCCTGTCCGTAGGCAAGGCCGCGCAGGGTATCGGCGGCACCCTCCTGCGTAAAGGCGTCGGTCAGGTCGCTCTCGCCCAGCAGGTCGGTCTGCAGGGTGCTGGTGGAAGGAACCTCGGCGTCCAGCACAGCGCAGATATCGGTCAGTGCGCTGCTTGCGATGCTGTTAAAGGCGGTCAGCTGGCTGGAGGTGTCCTCCGGAGCGTTGGCGTTGTAGCTGTCCGCAGCCTTCTGGGCAAGGGAGAGCATCTCGGCCTTCTGGTCATCGGTGGCAAAAGCGAAGGTGCTGGTGTTGTACAGGGGCACGGTGATAAAGCCGATCTCGTACATGGTGCTGTCCAGATGCTCGGTCAGCTCGCCATCCTCCACAGGGGTCTCGCCGTCCTTGCCGTAGACAAGATCCAGCAGCAGGGTGTGCTTGTATTGCAGCTGCTGGAACAGCTTCAAGGTCTCCAGCCCGATGCCGTTGGCGGTGTAGGTGTCGCCGTAGTTATCCATCAACTGCTGGGCGTAGCTGTCGGCGGCAGACTTCTGTTCCTCGGTCAGCTCGCCGCCCAGTTCGGTAAAGCGGGCGTCCACGGCGGCAAGGGTCTGCAAAGTCTCAAGGGTCTTTTGTGCCACATAGTCCTTTACCACGGCGGTCTCGCCGGTGTCGGAATCGGTGGTGATGGTGGCCTTGAGGAAGGAATTCACCTTGCTGGTGTCCTGCTCAGAATCCGCCAGCTGCGCAGCCTGCTGATAGGCATCGTACTGCGCCAGCAGGTACAGGCCGCTGGTCACCTCAAAATCGCCGATCTTGCCCACGGTGTCCGGGGTGGAGAGTGCGCAGCCCACAAGGCTGACGGTCAGTGCAAGTGCGCATACCAGCGCAAGCAGTTTCTTTTTCATGCGTTTTGCTCCTTGTTTGTTTTTATAAAACCTGCTCAGTCACGCTTGCGCGTGCCAACTCCCCCTGTTTGGGGAGCTTTTTCGCGTTCGGTGCCGGTCAGGATATCTGCCATAGCTTTCAGGATGTTTTGCAGCAGTTCCAGCGGCTTTTCGTCCGGCTGTAATACCACCGAGAGATAGGGCTTTGTGCCCGCCCCGGCGGTGACACGGCCATTGAAAGCTTGCAGCAGGCCGCGGATCATGGCAAGGTCCAGCGTTTCCAGATTCAGCACGAGCGTATCCTTCTTCTGGGTCACCTCGTACACGCCCACGGCAGCGGCCTGCACGCGGACAAGGGAAACGTTGACCAGATCGCTCACCGAGGGCGGCGGGTCGCCGTAGCGGTCGATGAGCTCGTCCA
>OOCN01002169.1_pt1 | contig 10737 bp, 10 predicted proteins | sample 1671361 | NCBI WGS metagenome assembly OOCN01 (sample SAMN06348149, study PRJEB24527) | human gut metagenome | biome: human gut; feature: ankylosing spondylitis patient; material: feces | host: Homo sapiens | place: China | collected 2015-10
ATTTTATTATATCATATTCCCCCTGTTACTCTATCAAAAATATGATAAACTCTCAACCACTTAGTTTAAGTGCAGTTTTTCTTTTATCCAAAATTATATTATTTATTATATGCTAAAAACCTACCTAAAATAAATAGGTAGGTTTTTTACGAACATTTTTAATTTTAATTACTTACCGGTAATACTTTTTATTTTACGGTAATTTTGCACTTGGCAGATTTTTTACTGCCGTCTTTTGCAGTAGCGATAATATAGCAAGTACCTTTTTTCTTTGCAGTTACTTTACCTTTGCTATTAACTATTGCTATCTTTGATTTTGATGTTGACCACTTAACAGTTTTATTATTTGCATTATTTGGGTAAACTTTTGCTTTTAGTGTAACTGTTTTCTGCTTTGCATTGCCTTTCACTCTTAGAGCTACAGACTTTTTATTTAGCTTAACACTAGTTACTGGTTGCTTTACTGTTACTTTCAAATTTGCATATTTATTGCTACCGTCAGTTGACATAGCTTTAATAATAGCTATACCCCTACTCTTTGCAATAATCTTACCACTTTGAGAAACTGTAGCTACCTTAGAATTAGAAGTAGTCCACTTTAGCTTTTTGTTAGTTGCATTAGCAGGTGTTACCGTTGCCTTTACAGTTGTACTTTTACCTTTATTTAATGTAACTGACTTTTTATTTAAAGCTACTTTTGTAATCTTATTTACGGTTGGTTTGGTTGGTTGCACAATAGGCTCTGCATTTACTTCTATATAATAGCTTCCGCCCATATAATCAAGGGCAGTATATGTACCATCACCATTATCTTTAACTATGCTTCTATCAGAATTTACACGATCTATAATTTCATATGTATATTCATTTTTTAATGTATCATAGCATGGTACTACTTCTAATATTTTTATTGAAGTGATTTTGTATCCTTCTTTTGGTGCATAAGTTTCTGTTCCGAAATTGTAAGCATAATGACCACTATGTGGCTCTTTATTTTGATATTCCTCGCTTGAAGTTACATTGTTTAAATTCCAAACAAACAACTTTGCAGGATTTCCAGTAATAATAACATCATCATCTTTATGTTCGCTGATACCATTAATACAAATATAAATATCATCTACCACATCAGGAATTACTACCAAGAAATTTCCTCTACTTACTAAAATTGGCTCAATGATTGTACCATCACCCATAATAACGGCTACATTAAATTCAGATCGAGTACAGTTTGAACTAACATTAGTATTGAACTTAATATTAGTTGTATATGGTTTGCCTTTTTCTGTTTCTTTCACCGGATTTGTTAAAAAGTTATAACCTTCTTCAACAAAGGCAAAAGAAGAGTAAATACAGTGAACTTTGCACATTTTTTTATCTGTATTATTTGTACTATCAGCAAATACTGATGTACCAACAACCACAGACATAATCATCATAACTGATAATAATATAGATACTACTTTTTTCATAATTAACCTCCTAAGCCTCTACCGGAAATGATTCAATTTGCTTATTAATATACTTTAATATTAATTGTTGATCTTCTTCATTAACGTAGCCGTCACCGTTAACATCTGCTAGTAATAACTGATATGTATTTAGTTCTAACTGACCATCCAAATATTTTAAAATAGCTATTGAATCTTTAACATTTACTACACCATCTAAATTAACATCACCATAAATAATAGTGACTAAATTTGTTGCGTAAGAATATCTCGCCTGACCATAAAAATATATACCATTTTCCTTGGCAGAAACAAAACATCTAAGATAATTATTAATATCATTTAACTTTATAACATATTCATTATTATTTGCATTTTCAATATTCGTCCAACTAATACCATCTTCCGAACGCTGCCATTGATAATTCAAATCATCAACCCTTTGATATTCATCAGTTAATATAACATTTATTTTTTGACCAAAAGATGTCTTACCATTTACATATACTGCCGGTACATTAACTTTGTATGTAATTAATAGTGTTTGATTATCACCATCTGTAAACTCAAAAGTTATTTTCCTTTTTCCTGTTTCTTTTAAATCAGAAAAATATGACTTATAGGCAGCAAAACGAACAACTGAACCATCATCTTTTACGTTAGTTAAACTGTAATCTTTGTTTTGATGAAGAACATTTCCTTTATCATCAATAATTCTGTATAAAGCATTTCCATTCAGATTTATATTAGTTTTCACACTGGTTCCAGTATAATCCCTAGTATAAGTTGATAAAGTTGAGTTTTCTACTTTAGCATTGCTTTTCACTAATGTAGGTCTTATGCAAAAGTTTCCATCATACTCAATTTCGTCAAGTTTTGAAACAACATCTCTCCAACTTCCACCTTTCAAATATACACTTTCACCTCTATTAGCAACAGATTGACAATATAACTTTATTACTTGCGCATGTTCATCGCCTGTATAATAGTTTTTCTCCTTATTTAACCACAAACAATCTCGACCAGGTTTATCAGTATATTTTGAGAAATTTACAATTATCGCAACTCTACTAACATTTTCTAATGATACTTTATCTTTAAAATTAGCAGTAATATAACCCTCATGTTCAATTACTCCGTTAGCTAATGATTCTCCCCATTCACTGGAATTTGTTGGGATATTTGAAGTTTTACCCAAAGGTACTACATATATATTATATTTTGCACCTATGTTACTATTATAAAACATTACATCCTTTATACAATCGTAACTATCCTGAAGTTTTGTTAAATCATAAATATTAGCCATTGCAAATGTATTATTAGTATTATCTATTGTTTTACCTACCTTTTCTCCTAAAGGTGTAATATCATATGATAACATTTTTTCACTAGATGAATTTTTATTAATTTTAGCATAAACCATAGCCTGATTATTAATAGTGACATCTTCATATGAAATCCAACAATAACCCTGTTCTCCAAAGTCAGTTCCCCAACTATTTTTTATTAACCAAGCTCCATTTTTTGATGGTCTATGATTTTCCAAGAAATTATCCTTACTATAATTGTCATCCCAACCAACACACAAAACTTCATGACCTCCATTTTTAATATCTTCATCAAGATAAAGTGCACCTGTTTTTTCATTACGATAGTATTCATTAGTTTTAAATGATAATATTATTTGACCGTATTCTTTTATATATTTTTTAAATTCATCCTTTGATATATAAAATGCATCAGTTAATTTGCAATTTGGAATAGAACTGCTAAGTTTCTCTTTGTACCACTGTGATGTATTGACTTGTAGAAAACTATTAGAAAATGGAATATCAGCATCATAATTTGGTGCTACCCAATTAACATCATTTCCACACATAAAATCTGAATTACTATTAGTTAAATATTGGGCAGCTATACTTTCAAAACCACCACCACCAAAAGATCCATTATAATATCCATAACTATTTCCAAATACATTTTTAGAATTACTACTTAAAACGAATCTCATAGACTCCTCTGAGAAAGTTTGTAATAAACCTGTTTGATTATAAGCAGAATGTTCAAAATCAGCTATTGAGGCAAAAGCCCAACAACATTCTGTTTTTTTTTGATTTTTTACAGGTGTTACAAAGCCTTCTTTCCTTGCATCAAACGAGGAACCATAGTCGGTATTATCAGTAGTTTTAGGCAATGACACTTCATAATCATCACTAATATAACCAGTTTGATAATCATTTATTTCAGCTGCTGATGCAAACAAGATAGATGTTAGTATAATTGTACTAACTATCAGTGACAAAATAGTTACTTTCTTTAAACTTAATTTTTGTATTTTCATATAATACCTCCAATTTAGTAATTGTTACTGAAATATAATATATGTGTAATAACCTACCTTTATCAATAGATATTAATTCACATCTAATTTATTTCACTTACATTTTACCATATTATTCCTACATTTTCAACAAACATTATATACAAATAATTCTTTACTGATTTGTACACAATAACATAAAACACCTACTAAACACTGCTTAGTAGATGTTTATCATTAAATATTCAAGAAAGTTGCATTTGTATCATCAACATACTTTCCCTTTATTGTGGAAAAGGTTTGCATATGAGGTGTTGTTAGGTGAAGTTGTTGCAAATCCTTTGACTGCCATTTTTCTATTAGAACAAGTTTATTTTGTGTTGTATCTTCCGGTAAAAGGTAGCTCAAGGAATATAGAATTATTAATTTATTTATTAAGAATTACTAATTTGTATAGCATACTTAAATAAAACACCTAAATACAAAGCATAAATTATTCAAACATTCTGCAACCTAATCTAACAAGGGCATTGGCTGATTTCTGTACACTTGACCAACTTGCTTTATGGACATCATCCATTGCTTCTTCTACTAAATCTGCAATAATCCTATGACCCTTTACTGATGGATGAATATAGTCGTTTTGTACTAAGGAAGTATTACCTGTACTGTTGCTATAAGTTCTGAAAGTCTTTTCAACATCTGCAATTACCATATTACTATCAGTCTTTGCTTCGTCAAAATAAATCTGAGTGTAGTCTTCTCTAAACATTTCAACAAGCTGACAAAGTAGTTCGGTAAATTTATCACTTTGACCTAAGAATGGATTGTAAACAGTTTGCAAAACTATCTTTGCTTTAGGGTTAAGCTCTCTAATATTTTCGTGAATAGAACGAAGATTTTGCTTCACTGTTTTCAGCATATTTTTAATCATTTTGCTGTCTTTACCTTTTTCAATTACTTCAAGAATTTCTGTAAAGTCAAGGTTATTTCTAAGTTGCAAAAAATCATTACCACCAACAGAAATGACAATTGTTTCTGCTTGTTTTAGGTGGTTTTTTGCCTTATCGTTTTTCTCAACTAAATTAAGTACATCAGTAGTTGTGTAGCCGTTTACTGCATCATTAGTAAGGGTATAGTCCCTTTCATTTGCAACAATATTGCCATAAATATCATCTTTATTTTCGATACCTAAGCCATAGGCTATAGAGTCACCTATAACTGCTAAGTAGTCCTTTTTAGTTTCTGCAAACATTGTTATAGTGGATGTTACCACCATTAATACTGAAATAAATACACAAATTATCTTCTTCACTATACACATTCCTTTATTTTATTATGCCATAAAAATATTATTTTAGTAACTCAACAGGTATTGCAAACCATTCTCTAACCCAATAGGTTACTATTACCGATCTAATTGGCTTGGCATTTACTGCACCAACCTTGCCGGATTTTCCTTGTCTGTTGGCAATAATTCTTGCTCTTAACTGATGGTAACCATCTGTTGCAATAGCAATATTTTCTGACAAATTATTCTTTTCAATTATTTTGTAAGAATTGATTAAGTTAGAATCAGTATTAGTTGACTTGTCTTCAATAAACAATCTATCCTTGCTAATACCTTTTTTAACTAAAATATCGTACATACATTGTGCTTCACTCATAGGTTCATTGCTACCTTGACCACCTGACAAAACAGCCTTTGAATTTTCATTTTCAACAAGATATTCATAACAAGCCTGTACTCTACGATTTAAGCTACCACTAGGAGAACCATCAGGTCTAACCATAGCACCTAAAGTAATAATTGTAGAATTTGGTTCAGGTTTTTGCAAAGTAAAGAATGCCATAAGACCACTTATTACTACACCATACACAAGAAAAAGTGCAATACAAACCTGTATTATTCTATATAGCACCATTTTGAAACCACCCATTAGCCACTTTTCTTTTAGCTTTTGAAAATACTTGTAAAATACACATCTGCAAAATACGAAAGCAGTAAACAGTACACCTACAACATTTCCAACACAAATTATTCTCTTAGCCATAGGTAACAAGAACCATAAGAAAAATCCTGCACTAATAACGGCTAATACAATTCTAATAATTAATTTAAACTTTTTCATTTTTATTTCCCCTATTTTTAAACAATTTAATTATTTGTCACTAAAACTAAGAAAACTACTTATTCTAATCATTAATTCTATATGAAAGAATAGTCTTTGTTTTTGAAACTTCCTCAAATTTGGGATTATCTGTACAATCGGTAGTAGTTTTTAGCCAAATGTACTTGCTACTTGTAGAAAAAATACAAAACACATTACAGCTAATAAAGTTAAAATAACTTTTAATAACATAAAAATCATCCTTCCTACTAATAATACTTTTTAAGTAGAGGAATTGTTGCAAAAAAATTTAAATTTTTCAATTTATTTTACAAACATTATAATATAAAAAAGAACTATTGTCATTAGAAAAACAAAAAATCTGCAAAATTTCTTTATAATAATTATAATAATAGAAAACATTGCAGTAATAATAAATAAATGGTATAATTTTTGTAATATAAGTTTTACATAAGAGGTTTTAGAACAATGGGTCTCTATGAGTTATTTGAAGATTTACAAAAAATAGATAGAAAAATTACAGAACAAAATGAAAAGGACAGAAGAATACCTTGCAATGTTTGTGGAGATATGTTCTGCTATACTGACAGAATAGAACTTTCTGACGGTATCTGTTGCCCAAATTGCAGTAACAAAGTTTCTCCTTGGTTTGATAAAGAATTACAATTTACAAGTGTAATGGATTTGAAAAATCACTTAACATACAGGGATAAAAACTTTACAGAACTTTTTGACTTTAATCCTACTATTGAAATTGGCAATGAACTAAAAATTCTTATTGATGAAAGAATGAAGAAATTTGTTATTGCCGGTGATAATTATGACTATAAGGAGAAAAATTCCGACTTAATTCCTTTATCTTCTGTCACAAGTTGTAGGCATAGAATTGTTGAAAGTAAGGAAGAAATTTTCTTTAGAGATTCTCTTGGTCGTACAGGAAGGTTTACTCCTAGGGCATTTAGCTACGCCTATGACTTTGTTATTAATATTGAAACTAATCTTCCTTTTATGAGAAGGATGGAATTTAAGATTAATGAATATATGATAGGCAAAGATAATCCTACATTAATTCAAGTAAGTGAAGAAAAATTTACTAACAAAATTAAGGACTTTTTCAAGATGAAAAGAATGTATCCGGGGAAAATCAATAACTCCGAAGATGTTAAAAATTCTCCTGAATACAAAACATATGAACACTATGCAGAAAAAATGTGTGAGGCAATTTTGCAAGGTAAAGAAAATGCAAATAACCGTTATTATGACAAATCTAAATATATTATTTGTCAGTGGTGTGGTTCAAAGATAGATATTAATGCATCTACTTGTCCTCATTGTGGTGGTGTAAACAAATAAAACTTTATACATAAGTAAAGGGTTGATACTGATTAAAGTATCAACCCTATTTTTTAATCTTCATCCCAAGATGAAATAAAGTGAATTTCTCCACTATCTAAATCCATAGCAGTATATCTGATGTTTTTATCATTAAATTCCCATCAGAATCCATTGCCGTATTATCGGAAGTGGTTATACAAAAATCACCATCATCAAAATCAAAAAAGCCCATATTAATCCTCCTTTCCTGCTAAATTTATAATTTTATCATACCATTCATTAGAGTCTTTTATTAATTCTCTTAGGAGAGGACTTGAAGAATTTTCATTAATTCTAAAAATATCAGTTAAAATTCCTTTTTCCTTTTCATTATAAAAAGCTATTAAATTGTAGTTTTTATTAATTACAATATCCTTACATATTTTTCTATACCCTTTTTGAGTTGGTTCAACACCCCACCGTTCACACATACTAATATGAGCCTCATCAATTAATTTAACTAATTTTTCATACATCTTTTTATTATGCTGAGTTATTCTTCTAATAGGCAGTTCAACCTCTCTAATATTCAGCAAAAGCATTTTTTCAACAATCCTATCTAAATAAGGATACATAACAGTATTAGTCCTATTAAATCTAGACTGAACATTAAACTCCGATGAGAAATAATCAATCATATTTTCATCAGAATTTGCAATAGTTTCTATTAATTCATCAATACATGAGGTTTCTATTTGATATGATTGATAATTCTTAATAATGTCTTCATATGGTATTGGGCAAGTATAATCCATACCGTAAAGTTCCGGCATTTCCCTTGCGTGGAGTCTTTCGAGCATTTTATAATCCTTATTCTTAATGGCTAAAATAATTAAATTAGTGCGTAAATTCCTTTCGGTTTGCCTTTCATATACGTAAGGGTTATAAAGATAATTTCTGTTATTCTTTTTAACAGATGTTTCTGCAGCCCATAAAGCACCTTTATTAGCCTTATCCGAAAAATCTTTTTCAGGTATAATGTTAATATAATTAATACTGATTAAATACTTAACAAGGTCATAGTTTTTGAATTGAAAGGCATAGTCAATTAATGATTTACCGTATTCATCATAATTTAATGAAATACTATCTTCTACATTAATATACTTTTCCCATACTTTTTTATCAGTTGAAAAAGCAAGTTGATAATTTGTCATATGATTTTTTATTGGAATATATTTTTCCCCACAACTTAGTATTTCATCACAGGACACATTAAGCAGATTAGCATAGATAGGCAAATCAGCAATTTGTATACCTTTTCTACCCTTAATTATTTGAGATATTTTATTGCTATAATTTGCAATTTGTTCTTCACTTGGCTTTGCATTAAATTGAACATCTAGAACCTTAATGCAAAACTTTCTTCTTGAGTCAAAATTCTCGGATATTAGTTTTTCTAAATATCTACCGATTTCTTGATTATTCTTAACATTATTCATATCTATTACCTACCTTTTTCTTTAAACTCAGTATAACACCTAAGAATTAACAAATCTATATAAGAAATGCATATAATTTTTCACACATCAAAAAGTCAAGAAAAAAGTATATGCTTTTTGCATACATATGATTTTTCATAAGTAAAGGGTTGATACTAATTAAAGTATCAACCCTATTTTTTAGCCTATAAACTTTTGTGCAAAAACTATTAAAATTAATATTGGCAGAACATACTGCAAGTATGGTTTTACAATTCTAGGAAGTTTCATACCTTTACCTGTATTACACTCATTGTAGTAATTATCAAAACCCCAACCAAACTTTGTAACACAGAATAGAAGATAAACTAAAGAACCTAATGGAAGTAGAATATTACTTACAACAAAGTCCTCCATATCTAGGATACCCATACCAAGTACATTAACACCACTTAGTAGGTTAAAACCAAACATACAAGGTAAACTTGTTATGAATACAATAGCAAAGTTAATAACTGATGATTTCTTTCTGCTGATTTTAAATGTATCTGATAAGAAAGAAACAAGGTTTTCAAACACTGCAATAACTGTTGAGAAACTTGCAAATGTCATAAACAAGAAGAACAATGTTCCCCAAATTCTGCCACCTGCCATATTTACAAATACATTTGGCAATGCATCAAAGATAAGTGCAGGACCTTGACCTGCTTCTACATTATAAGAGAAACAAGCAGGGAAAATGATTAGACCGGCCATAATTGCAACAAATGTATCTAGGCAACAAATTCTCACAGCTTCACCTGTTAGAGTATGGTCTTTCTTCATATAACTACCGAAAATTTCCATAGCTGCAATGCCTAAACTTAAAGTAAAGAATGCTTGGCTCATTGCTGAAGTAATAACATTGCCTAAACCGATTTTGCTAACTCTCTCAAAGTCAGGAATCAGATAAAAGCTAAGTCCTTCTTTTGCTCCGGATAAAGTAACACTATGAATTGCCAAAACTACAATTAGCACTAACAAGGCTACCATCATAAACTTACTAACTTTTTCAAGTCCTTTTTGAACACCTTTGCTACACACAAAGAAACCTAAAGCAGTAATTATAAAAATCCAAATTAACATTTCTATAGGTGATGAAGTTAAATTGTTAAACACATTTGTAACCGACTTTGAGTCCATACCGGTTTCAAATTCACCTGTGGCGAATTTATAGAAATATGATGTCATCCAACCTGAAACTGTTGTGTAATACATCATCAGCATATAGCAACCTAACATACAGAACCAACCGTGAATGTGCCATTTACTCTTTGGCTTTTCAAGTGTTTTGTAACTTAGGACTGCACTTTTGCCACTTGCTCTACCAACTGCAAATTCCATTGTCAAAACAGGAATACCCATTAACACTAAGAATATTAAATAGAACAGTACAAATAGTCCACCACCGTTTTGACCAACAACATAAGGAAATCTCCATACATTACCTATACCTATAGCACAACCTGCACTAACAAGTAGGAAACCTGTACGGGACTTAAAACTTTCTCTTTCCATTATACTACTCCTAAAAATTTAATCACCTATGTATTATACTCAACTAAAAGTAATCAAGTCAAGAAAAAGAATTTATTTCGTTATTATGTACAATTATAAGTCAATATCATTGTCTAATAAGTCATTAGTATCTTCAAAATCATCAATAAAATCAAAGTCACTATCTAAGTCATCACTAATAATATCATCATTAAATATAACATCGTATTCAAGTGCTTGTTCACCTAAATCAAGATTACCGTCACCGTTTAAATCAAAAAGATTGTCTAAAGTCTCAAACATAAATCATACCTCCATATATGTCTTATTATTATAATAACATATTACCTGTACCAAAAATGGAACTTACCTCTTGTGTATAAAATTTTTATTTTTTGTTGGATAATTAGATTTTTCTTTTTTTGTTAGTAAAGGTTAATTTAACAAATTAGGGTTTGTGGGGTTGATTATGTAATGTAGATAAATTAGATAATAACCGA
>OOCN01002174.1_pt1 | contig 10715 bp, 9 predicted proteins | sample 1671361 | NCBI WGS metagenome assembly OOCN01 (sample SAMN06348149, study PRJEB24527) | human gut metagenome | biome: human gut; feature: ankylosing spondylitis patient; material: feces | host: Homo sapiens | place: China | collected 2015-10
CAACATGCAGGATGGAATGCGTTCTTATTTTGATGAGCTGTCCTCCCAGAAACATTTTATCGGGATTCAGCAGGTGCTTGTGGAGGAGATCAACAACAGTGACAGCAAAAAATATGCAATCCTCACGACGACGGACAGTTTTTACCGGTACAAGGAGGCAGTGAAAGAACTTATCAGTGAAATTTTAAACGAAAATGATGAGAAAAAAGCGGTGCTTCTGAAAGAAAAAAATTCTCTCGAAACAGGCACACTATTACAGAAGAGAAATGAGTACAGATTGCAGTATTGTGAGGATACGAGCAGGATCGTGATGCAGTTGGAGCGGGAATTTGACATGATCGAGCGCAAATACAATAAACTCATTGAGCAGAAAACCGTTTTTGCAAAGCGTGCGCTGGCCCGCATCCATTACATTTTGCAGGAGGGCGTCAGTGAGGAAGATAACATCATCAAACTGATCAATCTGTTAGACCGCAGTGAGAAAAAAGATGAGATTTTGGTGGAAATGAGAGAGCGTATCCGTTTTTCTTCGCAGTTTAAAAATATTACAGATAACAGTTTTGCTGGAAGAAGAGACCGCGGGGACGGAGCATTTGCACCGGTGATGCTGGACGAAGAAATAGACGCAAGGGAACAGCACATGACGGATTTTGTTCCAAAGCCGTTGTATACAAGAAACGAGTTACAGAGTTTCCGAAGAAAAAATACCGTGGATGGAGTCTTTGTGGCAACAGAAGAGACCGTACAGTCTGTGGAGGATCTGGAAAAACTTCTTTTCCTCTGGCAGGAAGAGACGGAGGAACGTCTGGCGGAAGATACGGTATCGGTGGACGGCGAGATACGGAGTGAGGACGGACTAACTTATTCGAGACTTGTGATCGGGCAGAATAAATAAAATTGCGTTACTATACATGAAAGAAGGCATTGGAAAAAAGATGTTACAATATATGGAGACTGTCTCACAGGGCGAGGCAGAAAATATCAGAAAAACGATACAGGATTTATTCCGGCAGACATGCATTTTACAGGTGAAATGTGACCCGGCAACTCTGGTACAGCACGACAATCCGAGGTATCAGGTGTGTCTGCGCCACAGAGAGTTTATCGCGGACTATCTGTCTGTGCTGGACTGCGAGCTTGTGCATGATCCGCAGGAACATATTTTCCGGATCACGGGGGATGGCGTTATGACAGAGCGTATGAGCCTTATGACAACGAAGCTGGTCATTCTTTTAAAAATGATTTATCGTGACAAAATCATGGGGGAAGGTCTGCATGCAACTACTACAAATCTGGCAGAGATCCGTGAGTATGGAAAAAATACAAACCTTATTACAAGACGTCTCACAGGACAGGAGTGGAACGATGCACTTGTTCTGATGAAAACGCATCAGATGATCGAACTGCCGGGTGCCGTTGCCAATCTGGAAGATTTTACCCCGATTTATATTTACAGTACCGTAAACGTGTTCTGCTCTGCGATGGATATCAACGAGCTGGTGCGCACCTATCAGGACGAGGTGGAAGAACTTCTGACAGAAGAGGAAAAAGAGAATTAGATCATTGACAAAAGGAGCAGTACATTTGAGCCAGGCAAAGAAAATTTTCACCCGCATGTGTCTGAACAACTGGGGTGGAATTAATCATAAAGTATTAGAATTTAATGAATATGTGAATTTATTCAGTGGAAAAAGCGGATCTGGAAAATCGACCGTTATGGATGCAATCCAGGTTATTTTATATGGAAGCTTCAGTCCGAGTTTTTTGAACAAGGCGGCGGATGATGCCAAAAACCGCAGAAGTGTCTTAAGCTACCTCCGTGGTGAGCAGAAAGATGGTTCTGCAAACCGTGGAAACTGCGATTTCTGCTCGGTCATTGCGTTGGAGATCAAGGACACGGGAACGCACATCACTACGTGTGTGGGCATTGCGTTTGAAGTGAGAAGAAATGATTCTGAGATCAAAAAGTTTTCCTATTTCAGCCATTCCGGAAAGATGCCGGAACCGGGGTATATCACGGAGGAGGGCTTCTGTTATTCCAATCAGGATATCAAAAAGCTGGTAAATGAGAGAGCCGTATCGAAGGACAACCGCGGAAAAGGGGATGTCAACCGTATTTACGCTTCCAAGGAAGCTTATCTTGGAACGTTATATGATGTCATTTTAGGTTACATTGATCCAAACCGTTTTATCACGATGGAAAAGAGTGCAATCGCACTGAAAATGACAAACGGAACAGGACAGTTTATCCGTGATTATATGTTTCCAAAGAGCACGTCAGACACGATCGGAACGATCAGTGAGCAGTTAGATGCCTACCGCCAGATCAAGGAAAAAATTGAGGATATGCGGAAACGTATCGAACTTTTGACAGACGTAAAAGAGACCGGGCAGGAGCTGGTGACGCTCCAGACCGATATGATCCGCACAGAGAGTTTTATCCGCTGCATTGATATTGAGGATCTCCGGGCGAAAATAGAGGCAGCCGAGGAGGACAAAAAAAGAATTGAAGAAGAGCAGGCACAGCTGCAGCAACAGGCAGACACGCTCGCCGAAGAGCGCGGAGAGGTCGAACAGGAGCTGATACGTGTAAGTGCAGATTTAAAAGCCAGCGATCTTGGAAACAAACAGCAGCAGTTAGAGGAATTAGAGGAAAGAAGCCGTATGCTGATCGATAACAGCAGACAGTGGCGCAAAATCGTTCAGGGATTGAAACAGTGGGAAGAGGATGAAGTTATCACCGATTATATCAGCAATCCGGTTCTAAATCTCATTGAAACAATCGAAAACGGAAATGTGACAGAGGAAAACTGTCAGGACCTGCATTTGAAAATAGAGTCTGCAAAGCAGGATATTGAAAACGAATTTGAAGATTACAGTGAGCAGAAGCGCGAGACAGGAAAAGAACTGAAAGAAAAGCAGAAGCTTGTGGATGATATGAAAAACAACCGGAAATCCTACAGCGAGAATCTCCGTTCTGCAAGAAGTTCCCTGGAGCGGAAATTAAGCGACCGTTACGGAAGAACGATAAAAGTCCAGATTCTGGCGGATCTTTTTGATGTGGCAGACGAAGAGTGGAAAAATGCGGTCGAGGGTCGTATGGGAAGGCTGAAGTTTTCCCTGATTACAGAGCCAAAGTTTGCGCATGATGCGGCGGCGGTCTTTCGTGAGATGAAACAGTTTGAGGAAGTGGATCTCATTAATTCCAAAGCGATCGCAGACAGCGAGCCGCGTGCCATGGAGAACTCTCTTTATGAGGCGGTTGAGACGAAGGAAGCCTATGTGGATGTGTGCCTGAAACGATACCTCGGTCATATTAGCAAGTGCCATTCCGTGGAAGAGTTAGAGCAGGTGAAGGACGGCGTGACACCGGATTGCTATTCGTACAGTAATTTTATTTTCCGTCATCTGCGGAAAAAGGATTATACTACAAATGCCTGCATCGGAGAGAAAGTGTCAAAAGCACGTCTGGCAGAGTACGAGGCCGATGTGGAGCGGCTTGAAAAACAGTATCAGGAACTGCATTACATGACCGAACGTTTAAAGGCGGCAAGGGATTTTGAAAGCCTGAAAGAAGAATCTAAATATTATGTAAACCTTTCCGGCGCGGAAAAAGAGCTTGGAAAAGTCAACAAGAAAAAGACTGCGCTTGAGGAGACAATCCGCACTTTAAAAGAGGGGCAGTATAAGGAATTACAGCAAAAAGAGCAGAGCCTGAAACAGCAGATGCGTGAGCTTCAGGCTTCAATCGGCGAAAATCAGGGACAGATGAGTGAGAAAATACGCCGACACGAAAATCTTTCCGGCGCAAATGACCAGCGTCGTCTGCAGTTAGAGGAGATGCTGCAGGGATACGTGCCAAATGAGGAGATCGAGCAGGAAGTGCAGGAGCAGTTGAGGAAGCGCTCCGGCCAGTCCTTAAAGAATCAGAAAAACGCAGAACTTGCAGCCCTTTCGGCAGGAGAGCAGGAGAAAGCCGAGACACTGCGCACCGCCAGAAACCGTTACATTTTTGCTTATCCGTCCAGCCAGTTTAACGGTTCAGAAAAGTCTAATGAAGCCTATGAGAAGCTTCTGGAAGAATATCAGACGGACTACGAGCCGGCGTATGAAGCGGAATTTGAGAAACAGTGTGATTTTATCTATAAGAGTCTGCGGGAGAATGTGATCGCAACGATTCATGGAGATATCAAGGCGGCAAAACGTCATGCATACGAGATCAACCGTTTGCTGCGTGAGACGAACTTCTCCGACAGTACCTATCAGATCAAGATCGAGCCGGCAAAGAATGAGAATGGACAGTTCTTTGAGATGTTAATGGCAGAGGAATTAGACAGTAAAAATCTGGATAATGCCGGTTTTGATGGTCAGTTGAGCTTTGGGGAGGACACGTTCTATCAGAAATATGAGCAGAAGATCAAACTCCTCACTGATAAATTCATGCCGCCGAGGGACGAGGATGAGCAGGTGCGTGCGAAGAAGCGTCAGGAGATGGAGCAATACGCAGATTACCGCAATTATCTCTCCTTCAGCATGTTTGAACAGGTGACAGACGAGCAGGGGAATGTCATTCGTGAAAATTTTGTCGATGATATGGCAGGAAGAGATTCCGGTGGAGAGGGGCAGAACCCGAAATATGTGGCACTTCTGGCAGGTTTTGCAATGCTGTACATGCAGCAGAGCAACCGGGATTCCAAAATCAAGCTGGTACTTTTGGACGAGGCATTTTCCAAGATGGATCAGGAGCGGAGTGCCGTCTGTCTGAAATATGCAAGAAAAATGGATCTTCAGCTCATTGTCTGCGTGCCGGATGAACGTCTGCAGTCGCTGATCCGCAATGTGGACTGCGTCTACGGATTCAGGCGTCATCAGAACCAGATCTCCATGATGCATATTGATAAGGGAGATTACTTAAAACTGATGGAAGGTGAGCATGGACAGGGAGAGCTGGAAACTGTAAAATAGAGTTTAGAACCATAGTCAGGGAGGAGACAACATGCAGACAGGAAAAGGAATTTTAATACCATCTATATTAAAAGTTGGAAATGGTACTTTGAAAAAAATCGGACAGTATCTTAAGGCAGAGAATCTGGAACAGGTCGTAATTTTTTTCGGAAACGGACTGATCGACCTGTTCGGCATGGATGTCATGAATTCGCTGAAACAGGAAGGAATCACGGTATTGGAGTACAGCGAGTTGGATACGGTCGATATCGATGATATTATCACGCTGGCATTTGCAATGCCGAATAAGACACAGACCGTGATCTCAATCGGAGGAGGAAAAGTGATCGATGCCGGAAAATACGCAGCTTTTCTGCGCAATATCCCATTCATTAGTGTTCCGACTTCAAGTTCCAGTGATGGATTTTCCAGCGCAAGCGCATCTCTTCTGGTGCATGGAAAAAGAACTTCCGTTCCGGCAAAGCTGGCATATGGAATTATTGTGGATACGCAGGTCATAAGGACTGCACCGGATAAGTTTATCTATTCCGGTATTGGTGATATGATCTCAAAGATCACAGCACTCTATGACTGGATTTTTGAGGAGAAAAGCGGATATTCAGAAGTGAATGATTTTGCGGTGATGATCGCGAAAAAGGCGGTGAACAGTTTTGTGCGGACACCGTATGAGACGATAAAAGATGAACTGTTTTTGAAAGAACTTGTGGATTCTCTGGCAATGAGCGGAATTGCAAACGAAATTGCAGGAAGCAGTGCGCCGACAAGCGGCAGCGAGCATCTGATCTCGCATGCATTGGACAAAATATTAGAAGTTCCGCAGCTTCATGGTATCCAGGTTGGCATTGCAACTTATATCATGAGCAAAGTGCAGGATCACCGCTATGTGCGGGTGGAGACCGTGCTCCGTGAGACAGGATTCTTTGACTATGCGGCGACACTTGGCATGAAGCGTGAAGATTTTATAAAAGCGATCGAGATGGCTCCGTCGATCAAACCATTCCGTCATACTTATCTTCATGAGGAAACATACCGGGAGCTTGCAAAGAAGATTGTTTTGGAGGATGAGGTGCTGCAGAAGGTTTTGGTGTAAATAGCATGCTAGAAAGGAAAAACAAATGAAAAAGAAAAAATTCTACATGGTTACATTGGTCATATGGATCATTTTATTAATCTGTATGCTTTTTATGGATTTTCACATCATACCGGATACGGAACCTAATTCCATAATGTATGCCGTGATCATCATTGGAATGATAAATTCTATTGTCCAAATATTGCGTAAAGAATAAAAAGGAAAAGAGGAAACTACAATGAATTTTAACTATCATGAGCAGGAATATGAAGAATTTCCAAACTTTAAAGGCGGAGAGAAATCGCTTTACGCCAAAATGTTCCACGATGAGAAGAACCGCATTATCTACGGAAAACTGATACCGGGAGCATCCATCGGCGTACACACGCATGAGACTAACAGTGAGATCATCTATATCACAAAGGGAACAGGCAGAGTTCTTATGGATGGAGAATATGAGAAACTGGAAGCGGGTATGTGTCATTATTGTCCGAAGGGACATACCCACAGCCTCATGAATGACAGTGATGCAGAACTTGAATTTTTTGCAGTTGTCCCGGAGCAGAACTAGCTTTCATGATTGATTGCAAAGGAAGAAAAGGAAGATAGCTTATGACACTTCAACAGTTAAAATATGCATTGACGATCGCCGACTGCGGTTCCATGAATGAGGCGGCAAAACAGCTTTTTATCTCACAGCCAAGTCTGTCAGAGACGATGAAGGAGCTTGAGACAGAGATAGGATTGGATATTTTTCTGCGTTCAAACCGTGGAATCGTCATCACGCCGGAGGGTGAAGAATTTTTGGGATATGCCAGACAGGTGACAGAGCAGTTCGGGCTGTTACAGTCCAAGTATATCGATAAAAAAGTAAAAGAGAAATTCAGCGTTTCCACACAGCATTATACGTTTGCGGTGAAAGCGTTTGTGGAGACGGTCAAACAGATCGGTATGGAACAGTACGAATTTGCAGTGCATGAGACAACGACCATCAGTGTGATCGAGAATGTAAAAAACTTCAAGAGTGAGATTGGTGTACTCTATGAGAATGATTTCAATGAGAAAGTCTTAAATAAAATGTTTAAGGAAAATGGGCTGGAATTTGTGGAGCTGTTTTCCTGCGATACATTTGTATATCTGTGGTCCGGACATCCGCTGGCAAAACAGGATGTGATCACAATGGAAGAACTGGATGAGTATCCGTGTCTTTCCTTTGACCAGGGAAAAAATAATTCCCTGTATCTGGCGGAAGAGATGAAGAGCACCTATGAGTATAGGCGGCTGATCAAGGCAAATGACAGGGCAACGCTCTTAAATCTGATGATCGGACTGAATGCCTACACGCTCTGCTCCGGTATTATCTGTGAAGATTTAAACGGCGACGATTATAAAGCAGTTCCGTTAAGGGAAACTGAGAAAATGAGAATCGGATATATCAAACGAAAAGGCGCAAAAGTCAGTCATATCGGGGAATTATACATTGAAGAATTGAAAAAGTATAAGGAAAAAGTAATGTAGCTATAGGTACAACCTATAACAGATTCAAGGTTTCGCGTATTAACACATTTTAAAAACTCTTGCTATAATGGTCAATGTGAAAGGGAGATACAAAGCACATGGATCAGAACAGCAGGAGTTTTGTATTTTCAAAAAGCAGAAGAAGCAGAAAGGAGAACCGGGAATGAGAACAGCTATTTTTCCAGAAAACGGCAGAAGAATGATGTCAGAAATGATGTGCATGTGCAGATGTATGTGTATGTCTTGTATGAGCTGCGGAAAAGAAAAATGTGCGCCAGATGTTTCGGTTTGAATTTTGCTTTTATAGATAGAGCATAATAGACAGGAATCATCTTCGCGATGGAGCCTGTTATTTTTTTGCGTAACAGTCGTAAATAAAAATCAATAGGTTTTTGTTTTTGAAAAGAAAGGATTCGATATGTCTGAAATAGAAGTAAAACATTTGTCCAAGACATTTGAACAAAAGGGTGTTCATGTGGATGCCTTAAAGGATATTAACCTCACGATCGGGGCGGGCGATATTTACGGGATCATCGGAATGTCCGGTGCAGGAAAAAGTACTTTGGTACGATGCCTGAACTTTTTGGAAAGACCGACCGACGGTCAGGTGCTGATCGAAGGAAAAGATCTTGGAACTTTAAATGAGAAAGAATTGAGAAAACAGAGAAGCGACATTGCGATGATCTTCCAGCATTTCAATCTTTTGATGCAGAAGAATGTGATCGACAATATCTGTTTCCCATTACAGATTCAGGGTGTTAAGAAAAAAGAGGCGAGAGCCAAAGCCAGAGAACTGTTAAAGACAGTCGGACTGGAGGAAAAAGAGAAGGCTTATCCGGCACAGCTCTCCGGTGGACAGAAGCAGCGTGTTGCCATCGCAAGAGCACTTGCATCCAACCCGAAAATACTTCTCTGTGACGAGGCGACCAGTGCACTTGATCCACAGACGACTGCTTCTATTTTGGAACTTTTGAAAAGCATCAATGAGCAGTTTCAGATCACGATCGTGATCATCACACACCAGATGTCCGTGATCCGTGAAATCTGTAACCGGGTAGCGATCATTGAACATGGAGAACTGGTGGAAAATGGTCTGGTAGAAGATATTTTCAGCCATCCAAAGTCGAAGGCAGCCAGAGAACTGATCTTAAGAGATGTTCCTGAAAACAGTGGAAAAGCAGAGGGCGCAGTTGCAGCCCAGATGGAGAGGATCCAGGGAGATAAGAAGCTGCGTATTGTATTTACAGAAAATTCCGCATTTGAGCCGGTGATCGCTAATATGATCTTACAGTTTGGAAAACCGGTCAATATTTTAAGGGCAGATACAAAAAATGTCGGCGGTGTAGCCAAAGGCGAAATGATCTTAGGTCTGCCGGATGACAGACATCTTCAGATCGATATGGAACAGTATCTGACAGAACATGGACTTGAGATTGAGGAGGTGACAGGCGATGTGGAGTAGTGAAGTGACAAATATGATTATTACCGGTATCTGGGAAACTCTTTATATGACATTAGTATCCACATTGGTTGGTTATGTGATCGGACTTCCGATGGGAATTATCCTTACGGTATCAGACAAAGACGGGATTAAACCAAATGCAGTATTATATAAGATTTTAGATGTGATCGCAAATATCGTGCGGAGTGTACCTTTTATCATTTTGCTTGTATTGCTGATCCCATTTACAAGATTAGTCGTAGGAAAGAGTTATGGTTCCACGGCAACAATCGTTCCACTTGTGATCGCAGCAGCACCATATATTGCCAGAATGGTTGAATCTTCTTTAAAAGAAGTAGATGCCGGTGTGATCGAGGCAGCAAGATCTATGGGAGCATCCAATTTTACAATTATTACAAAAGTAATGTTAGTGGAGGCAAGAACATCCCTTTTAGTGGGAGCAACTATTACATTGGGAACAATCTTAGGTTATTCCGCAATGTCAGGAGCAGTTGGCGGCGGCGGTCTGGGCGCTATCGCGATCCGTTATGGATATACCAGATGGCAGACCGATATTATGATCGTCACAGTTATATTGTTGATTATCTTATTCCAGATCTTCCAGACAGTTGGAATGAAACTGGCAGATAAGTTTGATCATAGAAAATAAAGAGGAGATATAAAAACAAGGAGGATTATTATCAAGAAAAGAGTATTATCAAGTATTTTAGCAGGAGTTTTAGCAGTCAGCGTATTTGCCGGATGCGGAAGCAAAACAGAAGACAACAGTCAGGCAGCAGCAGATAACAGCACAACACCTGCAACAGAAGCAGCCGCAGAAGAGTCTGCAGAAGCAGCAGGCGGCACAGTAGAATCAAAAGGAACAATTAAAGTAGCAGCATCTGCAACTCCACATGCAGAGATCTTAGCAGCAGCAAAACCTATTTTAGCTGAGCAGGGATGGGACTTAGAGGTTACAGAGTTTGATGATTATGTATTACCAAACGAAGTTGTAGAGAGTGGCGAGATGGATGCAAACTACTTCCAGCACGTACCATATCTTGACAGTTTCAACGAGGAGAAGGGAACTCACTTAGTTGAAGTTGGAAAAATCCACTACGAGCCATTCGGAATTTATCCGGGAACAAAGAGCAGCTTAGATGATATCGCAGATGGTGATGTGATCGCAGTTCCAAACGATACCACAAACGAAGCACGTGCACTTTTATTATTACAGGATAACGGAATCATCACATTAAAAGACGGTGCAGGTTTAGAGGCAACGGTAAATGATATCGCTGAAAATCCTTACAATGTTGAAATTCAGGAGCTTGCAGCAGAATCCGTAGCAAGAGTTGCAGATGAAGTAGCATACGTTGTATTAAATGGTAACTATGCATTACAGGCTGGTTTCTCTGTAGCAAAAGACGCACTTGCATATGAGAAATCTGATTCTGAAGCAGCAAAAACATATGTAAACGTTATTGTTGTAAAAGAGGGAAATGAGAACAACGAAGGTGTGAAAGCATTAGTTGATGTATTAAAATCCGATGAGATTAAAGATTATATCAACAGCACATATGACGGAGCAGTTATTCCTTTCGAAGAGTAAGGATAATAAACCGGAGTTTCACTAGCATAGTGTCGCAGATTTTGTGGTGCTTTCCTAGGGCGTGAAGGGCAGATATAAGCGTCCTCTCACAAGTCGTGATTTTATAG
>OOCN01002177.1_pt1 | contig 10703 bp, 10 predicted proteins | sample 1671361 | NCBI WGS metagenome assembly OOCN01 (sample SAMN06348149, study PRJEB24527) | human gut metagenome | biome: human gut; feature: ankylosing spondylitis patient; material: feces | host: Homo sapiens | place: China | collected 2015-10
GACCTTGTCGACTTCGCCGATGAAGCGGTCGGTGATCTTCTGGATTTCGGTTTCGCCGCCAAGGAGGCTGAGGAGTTCGGTAAGCGTGCTGTTCAGGTCATCAGACTCGAGCAGCTTCTGCTTCGCGGCCACCGCGACCGGGAGCTGCTGCACCACGATATCGGCGAGCCGCGTAGCGTCTGTCGTCTGGTTGACACTGCGCGCGAGATCCTCCGGAATCTTCGGATTCAGCTTCGCGTAGGCCGTGAAAGACTCGATGGTCGCGCGGCGCAGCGCTTCCGTTTCCGCCGGATCCGATTCCTTCATCGGGCGCGGCGACACAGAGGCCGTGAGATACCCGTCCACTTCACGCACCGCGCTCACATCGACGCGTTCCTTGCCTTCGACCAGAATCTTCACCGTCTGATCCGGGAGTCTCAGCATCTGAAGAATGGTGCCCACGCAGCCGACCTTAAACAGATCCTGTCCGGTCGGTTCATCGATCTGGCCGTCCCGCTGGGCGACAAGAAGGATCTTCTTACCCTGGTTCATCGCAATTTCCGCAGCCCGGATCGATTTCGCCCGGCCCATGAAAAGGGTGATCACCATACGCGGGAACACCACGATGTCACGCAGCGGAAGGAGCGGGAACACTTCAAGAGCGGTGTTTTGCGTTTTTTCTGTCATTCAATTCGTTCCAAAAAATGTGAAACTGCCCGTCAGAAAACAATCTTCCGGCCGGGTGTGTCCCGGCTGACGGCAGTCCTAAAACCATATATGGGGGCGGTTAACGCAGTTTCAAGGGTATTCGAGAAACGGAAGCGGCAGTCCCGGACCGGGTTCCGCCGCAGCTTTGAATTAATTCTAGCGAAGTCAAAAAAAACGCTCGAGCCTTTTTGGACCCGAGCGTTTCTCAGTACTCTGAAGCAGAGGAAACTATCAGGCTTCCGTCTTCCGAAGCACGAGTTCAGGGGCTTCTCCCTTTGTCACGCAGTTTTCTCCCACCACGACCTTTTCCACATCCTTACGGGACGGGATTTCAAACATCGTGTCAAGCAGAATCCCCTCCACAATGGAGCGGAGTCCGCGGGCACCGGTCTTGCGGGCGATGGCGCGCTTCGCGATCGCGGAAAGCGCTTCCTTCGTGAACTCAAGCTTCACGCCTTCATCATCGAAGAGCACCTGATACTGCTTGAGAAGCGCGTTCTTCGGTTCCGTGAGAATCGAAATGAGCGCCGCCTCATCGAGTTCGGAAAGCACCGTGATCACGGGGAGACGGCCGACGAGTTCCGGAATCAGGCCGTATCGGACAAGATCCTCTGCCTCAACGTTCCGGAGGAGCTTCGAAAGCGGCTCTTCCTTCTTGCTCTTCACCTCAGCGCCAAACCCAATGCCGCTCTTCTCGGTACGGTTCCGGACCACTTTCTCGAGCCCATCAAACGCGCCGCCGCAGATAAAGAGGATGTTTGTCGTATCTACGGCAATCATCTGCTTTCCGGGGTTCTTCCGGCCGCCCTGCGCGGGGACATTCGCGACCGTCCCCTCGACGAGCTTCAGAAGCGCCTGCTGCACGCCCTCACCCGACACGTCACGGGTGATCGAGGGGTTCTCGCTCTTACGGGCGATCTTATCGATTTCGTCCAGGTAAACGATACCGGTTTCCGCGCGCTTCACGTCGCCGTCAGACGCCTGGAGGAGCTTCGAAATAATGTTCTCAACGTCCTCACCCACATAGCCCGCTTCGGTAAGCGTCGTCGCGTCAGCGATCGCGAACGGCACATCAAGCGCTTTCGCGAGCGTCTGCGCGAGGAGCGTCTTTCCGGAGCCGGTCGGCCCGATGAGAAGAATGTTGCTCTTCTGCAGCTCCACCTCGCGGTCTTCCTTCGCCTGGTGGCGGAGACGCACGTAGTGATTGTGAACGGCAACGGCGAGAGTCTTCTTCGCGCGTTCCTGGCCGATCACATAGTCATTCAGGTGCTCAAAAATCTCTTTCGGAGCCGGGATCGGCTTCTCAGCGGCAGCCGCTTCGACTTCCGCCTCTTCCACGGAAGGCGCCGTGCAGTCACCGCAGACGAAACCCCCGTTGCCGCCGAAGAGGTGCTTCACCTCCCCTTCCCCACGGCCGCAGAATACGCATTTCCGGGTCTCGTGATCTGAACGGCTATCTGTCATGAAGGAACTCCAAAAGTAAAAATAGTGAATTCTGTCCGGCTCAGACGCCGGAATTGAAAAGCCCGGAGGGATGATTGAACCCGCCGGGCTTTCCTGCTGATCCATAAAAGAGAAGAGTTCTGAGAGGCGGCCTGAGGCAGTGCCCCTCATCTTCCTTTCTGGACTCAGGCTTAGTCTGTTTCTCCGCGGCGAACGAAGATATGGTCAATCAGGCCATACGCCTTCGCTTCCTTCGGATTCATGAAGTTATCCCGGTCCGTATCGCGCTGGATCGTTTCGATCGGCTGACCGGTACGATCGGCAAGGATCTGATTCAGCTGCTTCTTGAGGTACAGGATTTCGTTCGCCTGGATCTCAATATCGCTCGCCATGCCCTGGGAACCGCCGGACGGCTGATGGATCATGATCCGGGAGTTCGGGAGCGCGTAGCGCTTGCCCTTCGTGCCGGCGGCAAGAAGGAAAGCACCCATGCTCGCTGCCATTCCGAAGCAGACATGCCCACACAGATGGTCTGCACATCGGGCTTGATGAACTGAATCGTATCGTAGATCCCGAGGCCGGCGTAAACGCTGCCCCCGGGGCTATCGATATAGAGCGAGATGTCCTTATCGGGATTCTCGCTCTCGAGGAACAGGAGCTGCGCAACGACGAGGTTCGCCGATTCATCGGTCACGGGGCCCGTCAGGAAAATCACCCGATCCCGAAGCAGTCGGGAATAGATATCGAACGCGCGCTCACCGCGCCCGCTCTGCTCTACCACCATGGGCACGAGACCCATGCTGTTTGCGTCAAACTTAGTCATGCTGCTCCTTCTTCACTAAAACAGAGAAACCGCGGTCCTTCCGGATCAGGCTTCAGCCTTGCGGCCCATGAGAACGTCGAAGTCGATCGCTTCGTCGGAGGTCTTGCCCTTGCCGAGCACGAAGTCAACGAGGTTGTTCTCAATCACGGCAGCGGAGAGTTCAGCGTAACGGTTCTGGTCCTTCAGGTACCATTCCGTCACTTCTTCAGGCTTCTCGTAGGCTGAGGCCATTTCAGCGGCAAACGTCTTAACCTGTTCCGGTTCCGCCTTGATCTTATTATCAGCGATCAGCTTGGAAACGAGGAGGCCGAGGCGAACGCGGCGTTCAGCCTGGGGAGCGAAGACCTGCGGGTCAAGGTTCGGCATGTTCTTCACATCGAGACCACGGGCAGCGAGCTGCTCACGGTATTCGTTGCCGATACGGGCGGCTTCGTCACGGACCATCACGACCGGCAGAGCGAACTTGGCCTGCTCGATCAGGGCGTTGAAGACACCTTCCTTCGTACGGGCGGTCAGGCGGGACTTCACTTCGCGCTTCAGGTTGGTCTCGACTTCCTTCTTCAGCTGATCAACGCTCTTGATGCCGAGGGATTCAGCGAACTTATCGTCGAGGGCGGGGAGCACGGGCTCCTGAACCTTCTTCACGGTGAGGGTGAAGTCGGCGATCTTGCCGGCGAGGTTCTTCGCACCGTAGTCAACCGGGAACGTGAGCTTGAATTCCTTCGTCTCGCCAGCCTTGAGACCGGTGGCGGCAGCGTCAAACTCGGGGAGCATCTGGCCGGCGCCGACAATGAAGGCGTAGTCCTTAGCGGTGCCGCCGTCGAAAGCGACGCCGTCGATCTTGCCTTCGAAGTCAACCGTCACTTCGTCGTCCTTCTGGGAAGCGCGTTCGACATCCTTATAGGTAGCGCGCTGCTTCAGCATGACGTTCAGCGTGTCGGTCACTTCCTTATCGGTGACTTCACAGACGAAACGATGGAGCTCGAGGTTAGCGAAATCAGGCGTTTCGACCTCGGGGATCACTTCGAAGTGAGCCTCGAACTTGAGATCAGACTTGCCGTCAGTCGGCATGTCCTTCGCGGGGACCACTTCAGGGGTGCCGGCGATGCGGAAGCCGCCTTCAGTGATCGCCTTCTCAACAGCCTTGCCGATTTCTTCGTTCAGGGCTTCGCTGTAGGCTTCCTGACCGTAGAGGCTGCGCACGATGTTCATCGGGACGTGGCCGCGGCGGAAACCGTCAACGCGGGCCTTCTTGGCATAGCCCTTCAGGCGGGATTCGGTGCCGGCGGAGACGGCATCCTGGGAGACAGTGACCTCAACGGAACGCGCGAGCGGGTTCACGGGAGCGGTGAGGGAGCTATCGGTAACCTCGGAAGACTTGGTGGCCTTAACCTCGGTTTCTTCATTCTTTACTTCTTCAGCTTTTTCAGTCATTTTGCTTACTTTAAAAAGGGGCCGGCTCCAGAACGGATACGGCCTAAAAATTCCGGCGGGAGACGGCAGCACCGCGACACAGCACTGCCCATCTCGGGACTGACCGCGGAAACGGGGAACAAAAGGGCTCACCCGCTTCAAGGCCCGGTAAACTGCCGATTATATTTCAAGTTGCCGGGCCTTGCTCCCGATTCCGGCGCCCGGCTCACAAAACCTCACACCTTTAGGCGTGAAGCCTCGCCTCCCTCTTCCCCCTATTAGGCATTTCTGAAACACGGGAAACCGCTGATAATTGGATCGCTTTGCGCTTCGCGAAGTCTCTTATATCAGGAGAAGAATCGATGCTTGCTCTGCTTCTCAATCCGGAAGACACGGTGGCCACCGCGCTTTCTGACGCAGCGGCCGGAGATACCGCTGAAATCATCCTGGGCCGCGAAAAAACCGGCCGCCTAGTCACAGCCCTGGACGCGGTCCCCTTCGGATTCAAGATTGCGGTGTCACCGATGAAAAAAGGCAGCCTCGTGATCAAGTACGGTCTGCCGATTGGCGTTGCGAGCCGCGACATCGCTCCGGGTTCACTCGTCCATATTCATAACATTGAGGGGGCCCGCGGCCGGGGTGACCTGAAGGAGAACGCCAAATGACTAATGAGTTTCTGGGGTTCATGCGCCCCGATGGGCATGCCGGCGCGAGAAACACGCTTCTCATTCTTCCGATCAACCGGTCGCTCAATTTCATCGCGACCAATGTCTGTCGGATGATCCGGGGCGCGGTTCACTTTGAAATTCCGGCAGAAACGGGACGCCCCGCGAAAGACCGAGAAACGATTGCCCGTGTGATGGAAGGTCTTATCCGGAATCCGAATGTCGGCGGGACACTGCTCCTCGCGGTGAAACCGTCCGGCGAAAGCGCCTACCGCAATATGAGCGACAGCCGCTTTGCTGCCGCGGCAGAGCAGTCCGGTAAACCCTTCCGGATCCTTTACCTCACAGAGTCCGGCGGAAGCTATGGCCTTCTCGGTAAAGCGCTTCAGGCAGCCCGAAGCCTTGCGGTCGAAGTCTCCAGGGCCCGAAGGTCGCCCTGCCCGCTTTCCGCGCTGACACTCGCCGTAAAATGCGGAACGTCAGACGCCACCTCAGGCATCGCGGGGAATCCCACGGTGGGCAACGCTTTTGACCGGCTGATCGACGCCGGCGGAACCGCGATGTTCTCAGAAACCACGGAAATCATCGGCGCGGAGAAGCTGGTCGCTGCCCGTGCCGTAAATGACACCGTAGCAGGGAAAATTCTCACCGCAGCCCGTCGCTGGGAAGAAAAAGCGCTCTCCACCGGCGAAGATATCCGGGCGATCAATCCGATACCGGCGAATATCGCGGCGGGTATATCGACCCTTGAAGAAAAATCGCTCGGCGCGATCGCCAAATCCGGTCATCGCCCGATTCAGGATGTACTCACCTACGGTGAAGCCCCGTCGGGTCATGGGCTCTACTTCATGGACGCCTGGATGAGTTCGCTTTCGCTTCCCCTCGGGTTCACCGCTGCCGGCGCCGCGATCATGATTTATCAGATGGGCGGAAACGCCATGCCTGAAAATCCCGCAATGCCTGCCATCAATCCAACCGTTGTATCACCGTTCCTCTACGTAACGGGCAACGCCAGAGCTTTTGAGCGGTCTCCTGATAATTTTGACTTTGACGCCTCTCCCGTCATGTCAGGCAACGCGTCAATCGAAGAAATGGGAGAAGCGCTTCTCACCCATCTGAGAGACATCGCGTCCGGAACCGTTACGAAAATGGAGACGCTCCTTTATGAGGAGCAGCTCGAGGTCTTCATGGAAGGCCCGGTACTCTGATCTATTCAGACTTTCCGCAGGGATCCCCCGATCGGGGGATCCTCGGAGCTTTGCGTAACTGCGCCCGGATCCAAAGCGGCGTAGAGTCAGGAAAAATTCAAACCGGCTCCTTTCATGACTGTCTTTCTTAATAACTTTCTGATCGCGCTTCCGCTTTTCGCGCTGGTCGGTCTTGGCTACCTTTTCGCCTCTCTCAGACTTGTCACACCGGAAATCGGAAAGGCGCTCTCAAAATTCGCCTTCACGGTCGCGATCCCGACGCTCCTCTTCCGTCTGATGAGTAACATCACGCAGCTTCCCGCGCCGAAGCTCGGGGTGCCCTTCGCGTTTTTCGGCTCCTGCATTCTGGTTTACTTTTTCGGCCGGATTCTCGCGAAGAAACTCTGCCACCTCACGACAGACGAACAGACGGTGTTTGGCATGGCAACGGTGTTTTCCAATAACGTCCAGCTCGGGGTCCCGATTTCGATCGCGCTTCTCTCCCCGGCTTCGATGCCGGCACTTGCCGTGATCTTCGCGCTCAACGCGTTCCTCATGTGGACCTTCGCGACGGTGCAGATTGAGTTCAGCCGGAGCCGCAGTCCGTCACTCTCCAGGACGATCTATCAGGGTACGATGCGATCCCTTCGGAACCCAATTGTGATCGGCATTATTCTCGGTCTCCTCTGGAGTCTCACGGGACTCGAAATGCCGGTGCCGCTGAAGAAGACTGTCGATCTGATGGCAAACGCCGCCTCCCCTGTCGCGCTTTTCGCGGTGGGTGTCGGTCTTACTCAATATAAGCTTCGGTCCCACTTTGAAACGACTGGCCTCATCACGGTTCTGAAGCTTGGCGTGCAGCCGGTTGTTGTATTCCTTCTCGGGCACCTGATGGGGCTCACGGGGCCGGAACTTCAGGCCGTGTGTCTCCTCGGCTGCCTCCCGGTCGGTGTGAATGTCTACATCATGGCGCAGGAATTCAATGTGCTTCAGGGGCCGACCGCGAATTCGCTCCTTCTCACGACAATTCTTGCCGCGGTAACGCTGCCTGCGGTGCTGAGCCTTCTTGGGCTCCTCTAAAGAAACTGTCCTCTTATATCTTATATATAGAGGAAGCCAGATAACTCTTAACGAGAGTCTGCGCTTTCTCTTTATGGAACACTCATCAGGAAGGCGTCGAGCTCTTCTTCAAACCGATGCGGACACTCTTCCTCAGGGGAATGACCGCAGGGAAGAGCTGTGCCCCGGACATCGAGCGCCTTCCCGCGCCAGGTTTCCGGCACATCGTAAAGCTGCCCCACGGTGCCCTTCGCGCCCCAGACAAGGAAAAGCGGACAGCGGATCCGCTTCCCGCTGTCAGACGCGTCATCCTCGAGATCGATCGTTGCCGCTGCCCGGTAATCCTCGCAGATCGCGTGCACCGTCCTGGGATCCCGGTAGCAGCGAAGGTATTCCTGCATCACCGGTTCTTCTGTCGCCCCCTCGGTCTTCAGCTGCCCCGCGATATGACGCCTGAGGAAATACTCCGGATCCGAGAGGATCAGTTTCTCAGGAAAGGGCTCCGGCTGAATCAGAAAGAACCACCAGAAGTATCGGGTCGCAAATTCCTTATTGGTTCTTTCATACATTGTCGCGGTCGGCGCAATATCGATAAAGGTGGCGCTTGAAAGCATCTCAGGGTAGTCGAGCGCGAAACGGTGCCCGACCCGTCCCCCTCGGTCATGCCCCACGAGATCAAATGGAGGGAGCGATAAGCCACGGGCGAGTTCCGCGATATCGGACGCCATTTCGCGCTTTGAGTACGGGCGGTGATCCGGCGTGCTTTCAGGCTTTGAACTGTCACCGTACCCGCGGAGATCGGGAAGGATGACCAGACGGTCCTTCGCGAAGAACGGCGCGACCTTCCGCCAGATCACGTGGGTATGAGGATGCCCATGCAGCATCACAAGCGGCCGCTTCCTGGAATAGCGGGGACCGCCGATCGCAGTTCTGAGAGTGATGCCGTTCGGAAGCTCGGCATCCACAAGCCGGAACCCAGGAACAAACGCAGAATTCCCCGCGTCACGGAGCGTGAAGGTTTTAGCCATCTGATCGACCTTTCTTATTAGCCAGACTGAAGGATACGTTAGACCAGAGAGCCGAAATTTTCAAAAGGAAACGCACCGGATCCCCTGCTGAATGGGACTTCCGTCAAAAAAAATTTGTTCGGGCAATGTACGAAATCTCTCCCCGGTTTTATCATTAGCACAACCGCGAGATCCCCCCCGATGAAAAAACTCTATTTTGTTATTGCCGCTGGCCTGGCCGCTCTTTCCGCGACACTCGCCTTTGCGGCTGATCCTATTACTGAATTTCTGCTCCACTCCGACCGGGCAACGGTGAGCGTGCCGGACGCGCCTGCTCTCACGCAGTCGAAACCCGCGCTGCAGCAGAAGCTTCTTGATGTCGAAGTGAATCCGAAGGACGACGCCTTCCAGCTCGAGGCTCCTTTCAAGGGCGGCAAAGTGGCCACTGAAACCGTGGCAGCCCGATTCCGCGACGTCCGCGGTCTGATGCTCCGGGTCTGCCAGCAGCCCTCAAATCAGGCTTATTTCAGCAAGACCCCCTGTATCGCATCTGAACTCACTGACGCTCAGGCCTCCGACTCCGCCAAAGCGTCTCCCGCGGAAGTGAAAGCCGCGAACCGTGTCTTCCAGCAGATTGCCGCGATCAACGACAAGACCCGGCAGATGATGATTGCCTCCGGCGTTGACGCACATGAAGCCGCGGTGAAACAAAGCGAAGCCCAGATTGACCCCAAAGTGAAAGCGAATCAGGATGCCCTGATATCCGGGAAGATCTCCTGGGGCGAATATAACCGCACCCGCATGACACTCACCCGCCGGGCGCGGTAACCGATTTCCTATAAAACCATCCTCAAACTTTCTCTTCGGAGAGGCACCACAAGTGAATGAGCTTCTAAACCGGTATTTCAAAATCGAGGCTGCCGGCTCGAACGTCAGGCGGGAGATTCTCGCAGGCGTCACGACTTTCGTGACGATGTGTTATCTGCTCGCCGTTGTCCCTGGCATGCTGTCCAACACAGGCATCGCGTTCGGCGACGCTTTCGTGTCAACGGTATGGATCACCGTGATCGCGACGCTCATCATGGGCCTCTGGGCTAATTTCCCGGTCGCTGTCGCCCCGGGTCTCGGCATCAGCGCCTTCTTCTCTTTCATCGTCTGCGGACCGATGGGGTTCACCTGGCAGGCAGGCTTCGCCGCGGTGCTCATCTCCGGCATCAACTTCTCTCTCCTCACCTTCACCCGCATCCGGCAGCTGATTATCAATTCGGTTCGCTCAGCTTGTTGCTCGGCTTGCTTTTCGTGACGCTTGGCAACCTCTGGGATCCGAAGGTTTTCCTCACCGTGATCTGCGTGATCATCATCGGCGCTCTGATTGCCCGCGGGACGAAGGGTGCCATGATTATCGGTATGGCGATCATCACCGTGGTCGGTTTCGTCTTCGGCGCCACTCCGCTCCCGGACCTTGCCGCTGAATTCGCGAAACCGATCAAGCTTTTCCCGACCGCAACGGCGTTCCAGCTGGATTTCGGCGGTCTGATGAAGCATTCGGTTGTGGTCGTACTCTTCACGCTCTGCTTTATTGACCTCTTTGATAACCTCGGCACGCTGATCGGTGTCTGTTCAAAGGCAGGCTACGTGTCCGCTGACGGCAAGATCCGCGGCATCGACCGCGCCCTGATGTCGGACTCCATCGGTACGCTCTGTTCCGGTCTCCTCGGCTGCACCACCGCGACGACCTATCTCGAAAGCGTTTCAGGCGTTGCCGCTGGCGGCCGCACCGGCCTCACTGCTGTGACGGTGGCTGTGCTCTTTGCCCTTTCTCTCTTCCTCGCTCCGATCCTTTCGATCGTTCCGGTCTACGCCACGTCAGCCGCCCTCATGATCGTCGGCGCCATGATGATGGGGACGCTGCGCGCCATCAACTGGGATGACTTCACGGACGCCCTCCCCGCTTTCCTCACCGTTATCTCGATGCCGCTCACGTTCAACATCGCGACCGGCCTCGGTATCGGCTTCATCTCCTATATCGCGGTCAAGGTTCTCACCCGCCGCTGGAAGGATATCAACCCGACGATGTGCGTTCTCGCGGTGCTCTTCGGCATCAGCTTCGCGCTTCGTTAACCGCGGTTGACTGAAAACGCAATCCCCCGGATGCGCTGAATAGCGGTCCGGGGGATTTTTTTGACAGCTTCGGTGTTTACAACTTTCCAAATTTGTAATACTTAACCGGAAAAAAGTGTAAGCAAATCATTAGGGTACTGGACTATTCCAAACACACGATGTAATATAGTGTGTGTAATAAGAGAGAAAACAAAATGCCCGAAATTCAAACCAAAACTTATATGCCCCAACCCCTTAGCGGAGAGAAACGGCGCCGCGGCCGCCCGCTGTCAGGGCATGCGAAGGACATCGTCCTTCA
>OOCN01002178.1_pt1 | contig 10702 bp, 9 predicted proteins | sample 1671361 | NCBI WGS metagenome assembly OOCN01 (sample SAMN06348149, study PRJEB24527) | human gut metagenome | biome: human gut; feature: ankylosing spondylitis patient; material: feces | host: Homo sapiens | place: China | collected 2015-10
CAAACGCAGAAATGCGGTCGGTGGCAACCATGATCAGGCTGTCGCCATTGTCGTAAATTTCACGGACTTTGCCTTCTTTGATGGGCTTGAATGCAGTCATAGTCAAACACTCCATTTCCCTTTTTCCGGCCGCCGGGCGCGGCACATCCTTACAGCACTATTGTACCATGCCGGGTGCCGGTTTGAAAGAAACAGATGGGAGAGATTTGCCCCGGGTTTTGCAAATTTCTCGTGAAAAATGTGCAAAAATCATCGGATGAATTCGTCGTTTTGACGATAAAAGTCGTACTTTCAGCGCGAATGAGACAAAAAACGACCCGCTTTTTTGTGGAATGCGCAGATGGACACAGCCCGGCGGATAGGGTATGCTGAAAGGCGGCAGCTTTGCTGTACAGAAAGGAAAATTCTGCTTATGATACCTCAGATCATTGCGCACCGTGGCGCATCCTACCTGGCACCGGAAAACACGCTGGCGGCTTTCCGCAAGGCGATGGAGATTGGCGCGGACGGTGTGGAAATGGACGTACAAAAGACGCTGGACGGCGGCCTTGTGATCCACCACGACTATATCATCGACCTGCACACCGATATTTCCGGCCGTATCTACGATATGACCGAGGGCGAACTGAAAGACCTGGACTTCGGCAGCTGGAAGGACGCTGCCTATAAAGATGAGAAGATCGCCACCCTGGCCGAGGCACTGGCCCTGTGCAGGAGCATGGAGGGCTGTGCGGTCCAGCTGGAAATGAAATCCACCATGGACAACGACCCGGCTTTTGTGTCCGGTGTGGTGGATGCCATCCGCGCGGCAGACATCGCCGACCGACTGGTCCTTATTTCGTTCAACCACGACCTGCTGCGGCAGGCCAAGGCGCTGATGCCGGAACTGCGGGTGGGCGTGCTGCTGTACGGCGCATTCGAGAGCATGGTGCTGCCGCCGCCGGTCATCTGGAAGGACCTGGGCCTGGTGAACGGCATGGAGGATGAGGAAGCGGCGCTGGACGAAGAACTGGCCGCCCTGCCGGTGGATGCGGGCATGGACCCGGATGAGGAAAACGGCTGGATGACCCGCTGGGTGAACGACAAGGTGAGCATGCTGCGGGCAAACTTCCCCGGGGAGAGCCTGCAGGCGGTGGCAAAGCATCTGGCCGACCAGCACAACCCGGTGGCCTATGTCAAAAGCCTGGACTTTGCGCCGGAGTACGTCAGCTGCGAATACCACACCGCTTACAGCAACCCAGGCTTCATCGCCAAGCTGCAGGCCATGGGGGTCAAGGTGGCCCTGTGGACCGTGGACACGGAAAAGGCTGTCCGGAGCCTGCTGCCCCTGGGGCCGGACTGCCTGGTGACCAACCGCCCCGACCGCGTGCGGGAATGGGTGGAAGAAAATCAGTGACACAGAGATCAGAAAGGCTTCTCCTTTGGGAGAAGTCTTTTTTGCTGCCCTTGACAAACAGGGACAGTGGGATTACAATAGTCTCATATCGAACAGTTTTATAGAAAACAGTTTGAGCAAAAAACAATTCAAAAGGAACCGATCGTATGTGTGACGAAAAACAGAACGAATGCAGAGACCACGGGGATCCACCCTGGGAGGGGCCGCAGGTCATCCCGGCCCAGATCCGCCGGGTGGACAACCTGATCTTCCGCAAGATCAACCAGTTTGCCCGCGCCAACGGTGTGGAGCAGGCCACCCCGATGCACGGTTGGATCATCGGGTATCTTTACCGGCACCGGGAGGAGCAGGTGTTCCAGCGGGACATTGAGCGGGAGTTTTCCATTACCCGCTCCACCGTGACCAACATCCTGCAGCTGATGGAGCGCAAGGGCTACATCCAGCGCCAGAGCGTGCCGCAGGATGCCCGGCTGAAACAGCTGGTGCTGACGGAAGAGGGCGTCCGCTTCCATGAAAACACCATCCTCTCCTTCCACCAGACGGACGACTATGTGGCCAATCTGCTGACGGAAGAGGAAAACGCCGAGCTGCTGCGGCTGCTGAACAAGCTGCGTGACGCGCTGAAGTAAACCCTCTCAGCTTCGCTGCGCTCAGCAGCTCCCCCGAGGGGGGAGCTTTTTGGGCGATATTTTTGGATTTTCTTTTCCGGTGAAAAGCTGCTTTCCCGGAGCAGACAAAAGCTCTCCCTTTCGGGAGAGCTGGCACGGCGCAAGCCATGACGGAGAGGGTTCGACTCTTGTCAAAACGCCGAAAAGATGCTTGTGAAAATGTTAATTATGAACAATTTCCGAAAGTTTTGCAAACATCTTGACATTAAATCTGTTTTGTATAGAATTGTTTTGTACCAAACAAATAAAATTAACAGGAGGTAACTCAGATGATCAAAAAGCTCGTGTCACATCTGGGCGAGTACAAACGCGCCGCAGTCCTGACACCGCTCTTTGCAGCCCTGGAAGCCGTGATGGATGTGCTGCTGCCCACCATCATGGCCTTTATCATTGACCTGGGCATTGAAAAGGGCGATATGCACGCCATCGTCAAGTATGGTCTGCTCACCTTTCTTGTGGCAGCCATTGCGCTGCTGCTGGGCGTTCTGGCCGGTAAATATGCCGCCGAGGCATCCACCGGCTTTGCCGGCAATCTGCGCGATGCCATGTATGAGAACATCCAGCACTATTCCTTCTCCAACATCGACAAGTTCTCCACGGCGGGCCTTGTCACCCGTATGACCACCGACGTGACCAACGTGCAGAATGCGTTCCAGATGATCGAGCGCATGTGCGTGCGTGCCCCGGTGCATCTGGTGTTTGCACTGTTCATGGCTGTGGTCATCGGCGGACCGTTGTCGCTGGTGTTCGTGGTGGCGGTAGTCTTTCTGGTGGCGGTGCTGGCCAGCATCATGATCCCCACCTTCCACATCTTTGACCGCGTGTTCAAGAACTACGACAACCTCAACGCCTCGGTGCAGGAGAATGTGTCCGCCATCCGCGTGGTCAAGAGCTTTGTGCGCGAGGGCTTTGAGAACGAGAAGTACACCAAAGCCTGCGAGAGCCTGTACAACCAGTTCGTCAAGGCCGAGAGCCGCCTGAGCTTCAACAACCCTGCCATGCTCACCGCCGTTTACGGCTGCAACATCGCCCTGAGCTGGCTGGGTGCCAAATATGTGCTGCATGGTGCCATCACCACCGGTCAGCTCAACGCCCTGTTCGGGTACATCATGAACATCCTCATGGCCCTGATGATGCTGAGCATGGTCTTTGTGATGATCGCCATGTCGGCCGCTTCCGCCAAGCGTATCGTGGAAGTGCTGGACGAGACCACCGACCTGCCCCCGGCCAAGCAGCCGGTGCAGCAGGTGAAGGACGGCAGCATCGAGTTCGACCATGTTTCCTTTCAATATAAGCATGGTTCGGGCCGTCCGGTGCTGAACGATATCACCTTTTCCATCAAGCCCGGCGAGACGCTGGGCATCATCGGCGGCACCGGCAGTGCAAAGTCCAGCCTGGTGCAGCTGATCCCCCGCCTGTACGATGCCGAAAGCGGCACCGTGAAGGTGGGCGGCGTGGATGTGCGGGATTACAACCTGGACGTCCTGCGCCGCGAAGTGTCCATGGTGCTGCAGAAGAACGTGCTGTTCAGCGGCACCATCCTCGACAACCTGCGCTGGGGCGACGCGAACGCCAGCGAGGAAGAGTGCATCCGCATGGCAAAGCTGGCCTGTGCGGATGAGTTCATCGAGCGCTTCCCGGATAAGTACAATACCTGGATCGAGCAGGGCGGCTCCAACGTGTCCGGCGGCCAGAAGCAGCGCCTGACCATCGCCCGCGCTCTGCTGCGCAAGCCCAAGGTGCTGATCCTGGACGACTCCACCAGCGCGGTGGACACCGCCACCGACGCCAAGATCCGTAAGGCCTTCCGGGAAGAGATCCCCGGCACCACCAAGATCATCATTGCACAGCGCATCTCCTCGGTGCAGGATGCTGACCGTATCCTGGTGCTGGACAACGGCCAGATCAACGGCCTGGGCACCCACGAGGAGCTGCTCAGGACCAACGCCATTTATCAGGAAGTTTACAACAGCCAGACCCAGGGCGGCGGCGACTTCGACAAGCAGGGAGGTGCGCAGTAATGGCCGTAAAAGAAGTACATGGCCCCGGCCCGCGGGGCGCACGGGGCCCGCGCCCCAAGGTGGAAAACCCGGGCAAGCTGCTCAAGCGCATCATGGATGAAGTGTTCCGCAACTACCTGCCCCACTGCATCCTTGTGCTTATCTGCATCGTGGTCAGTGCGCTGGCCAATGTGCAGGCCAGCCTGTTTTTGCAGACTTTGATGGACGATTATATCGTGCCCATGACCCACCAGCAGAACCCCAGCTTTGCACCGCTGGCCGGCGCACTGATGCGGGTGGGCTGCATCTACCTTGTGGGGATTCTGGCCGCATGGCTCAATGCCCGCGTTATGGTCAACGTAACGCAGGGCACGCTGCGCAACCTGCGCACCAAGCTGTTCACCCACATGGAAAGCCTGCCCATCTCCTATTTTGACACCCACCCCCACGGCGATATCATGTCCGTGTACACCAACGATGTAGATACCCTGCGCCAGATGATCAGCCAGAGCATCCCGCAGCTGGTGTCCAGCGTCATCACCATCGTGTCGGTGTTCTTCGGCATGTGTATGCTCAGCTGGCAGCTGACCATCGTTACCATGCTCATGGTGGCGCTGATGCTCTTCTGCTCCAAAAAGATCGCGGCAAGCTCCGGTAAGTACTTCGTGCAGCAGCAGCGGGATCTGGGCAAGGTGAACGGCTACATCGAGGAGATGATGGAGGGCCAGAAGGTGGTCAAGGTGTTCACCCACGAGCAGCAGACCCTTGACGGCTTCCGCCAGCTGAACGATCAGCTGAAGGAGAGCTCCAAGCAGGCCAACGCCTTCTCCAACATCATGATGCCTGTCAACGCCCAGCTGGGCAACATCAGCTACGCCGTGTGCGCGCTGGTGGGTGCCGCCATGGCCGTGGGTGGTGTCAGCGGCATGACCCTTGGCACGGTGGTGGCCTTCCTCAGTCTGAACAAGGGCTTCAATATGCCCATCAGTCAGGTGTCCATGCAGGCCAACAGCGTCATCATGGCACTGGCCGGTGCAGAGCGCATCTTTAAGATGATGGACGAGCCCAGCGAGACCGATGAGGGCTATGTGACCCTCGTGAACGCCAAGTACGACCGCGAGGACAACCTCGTGGAGACCGAGGAGCGCACCGGCATCTGGGCCTGGAAGCACCCCCACCACGACGGCACCACCACCTACCACAAACTGGAAGGCGACATCACCTTCACGGATGTGGATTTCGGATATGTGCCGGAAAAGACGGTGCTGCACGACATCAACCTGTATGGCCGTCCGGGCCAGAAGATCGCCTTTGTCGGCTCCACCGGTGCCGGCAAGACCACCATCACCAACCTGATCAACCGCTTCTACGATATTCAGGATGGCAAGATCCGCTACGACGGCATCAACATCCACAAGATCAAAAAGTCCGATCTGCGCCGTTCGCTGGGCATCGTGCTGCAGGACACCCACCTGTTCACCGGTACGGTCATGGAGAACATCCGCTATGGGCGTCTGGATGCCAGCGATGAAGAGTGCATGGCCGCCGCCAAGCTGGCCAATGCGGACGGTTTCATCCAGCGTCTGCCGGATGGCTACAACACCATGCTGACCGGCGACGGTGCGAACCTGTCGCAGGGCCAGCGCCAGCTGCTGGCCATCGCCCGCGCCGCCGTGGCCGACCCGCCGGTGCTGATCCTCGATGAGGCAACTTCCTCCATCGACACCCGCACCGAGGCACTGGTGCAGCGCGGCATGGACGGCCTGATGTACGGCCGCACCAGCTTCGTCATCGCCCACCGCCTGTCCACCGTCCGCAATGCAGACTGCATCGTGGTGCTGGAGCAGGGCCGCATCATCGAGCGCGGCAGTCACGACGAGCTGATCGCCAAGAAGGGCAAGTATTACCAGCTCTACACCGGCAACCTTGCCGAAAACTGATCAAGACATTTCTCCTCAATAACACAGCGCCCCCGCCGGGATCTCTCCCGACGGGGGCGCTGTGTTTTATATCATAAATGTTTTTAGTGGATCAGGTTCACGAATACGGGGCAGAGCACCGCGGTGAGCACACCGGCCACTGCAATGGACAGGCCGCTCATGGCACCCTCCACCTCACCCATCTGCAGAGCCTTGCTGGTACCCACGGCATGGGCCGAGGTGCCGATGCCCACACCCTTGGCGATGGGGTCGGTGATGTGGAACACCTTGCACACCGTTTCGGCCAGCAGGCTGCCCGCAATGCCGGTGAGGATGACGATGGCACCGGTCAGGGCGGCAATGCCGCCCAGCTCAGCGGCCACGTCCATGCTGATGGCGGTGGTCACCGACTTGGGCAGCAGGGTGGCGTACTGCTCTTTGGTCAGGTCCAGCGCCAGGGCAAGAGCAAGGGCACTGCCCAGGCTGACCAGTGTGCCAACCGAGATGCCGGCGATGATGGCGGCGGCGTTCTCCCGGAGCAGGTCCCACTTTTCATACAGCGGGATGGCCAGGGCCACGGTGGCCGGCAGCAGCAGGTAGTTCACCGGGGCGGCGCTGGCCTTGTAGTCGGCGTAGGGAATCTTGCACACCGACAGGAAGATGATGACAAAGATGCTGCCCAGCAGCAGGGGATTGAAGATGGCTTTGCCGGTGATCCGGTTGATCAGGGCACCCAGTGCAAAGGCTGCCAGCGTGAGCAGCACGCCCCACGCCGCCGACCCGGACAGGAAATCATTCAGCATGGTCTGCCTCCTTCTTTTTGCGGCCGGTCATGGCCTGGGTGGTGCGGCCTGCGGAGACCATGACCAGCACGGTCACCGGGATGATGGCAATGAGGATGGGCAGCAGCATGTTGCCCATCTCGGCCCACAGCTCCATCACGCCGGCTGCGGCAGGCACGAACAGCAGCGGGAAGATGCCGGTGAGGTAGATGCCCACCTCTTTCACGTCATCCAGCTTCACAAAGCCGAAGTTCAGGGCAGCCAGCAGCAGCACCAGCCCGTAGACACTGGCAGGCACCGGCAGCGGCAGCACGGCGTGCAGCACCTCGCCCAGAAAACAGAAGGCCAGAATGCGCGCAAACTGAAAAATATATTTCGTAACGGATCGCTCCTTTCACGGTCACCAAAAAATGTGGGATACAAGTGGTAGTATACCGCATCGTCGGACGTCCATCAACCGTGATACTTGCCAAGAATTCCCACACATTTCGCGAGGAACTGTGCAAAAAAGGCGCACCGCAATGTGCGGTGCGCCGTAAGAAGCCGGAGCAGGAACGAGTCAGATCACATAGTCGTTGCCAGCCTGATCGGGCAGGGCAAGATCGGCAAGGGTGATGTGGCTGAAATAGTTGGAGATGAGGTCGTTCAGGCCCTTCCACATCTCATAGGTGCGGCAGTTGGCCAGGCGGTCGCAGGGGGATGCACCCGGCGTCAGGCAGGTGACGGGGGCCAGGCTGCCCTCGGTGAGCATGAGGATCTCCTCCACGGTGTACTGGTCGGGGCTGCGGGTCAGGCGGTAGCCGCCGCCCTTGCCGCGCAGACCCTCCAGAAAGCCGTTCTGCACCAGCACCTTGAGGATGTTCTCCAAATATTTTTCCGAGATCTCCTGCCGTGCGGCGACTTCCTTGAGGGGAACGTATTTTTCCGCCTGATGTTCGGCAAGGTCGATCATCACGCGCAGCGCATAGCGCCCTTTGGTGGAAACGATCATATTCGTGTACTTCCTTTGATGTCCATAGAATGTTAAACCTATTATACAACAGGGTAAATAATAGTTCAATCCCGCTTTTTTGCAAAAAAGCATTGACAAGCAGGGCAAAGGGGACTATAATACCATCAAACCCACAAACGACGTTGGTTTAAAGGTTTGTAGTTCCGGGCCGCACCTCGGGTGCCGGGGCCCGTTCGAGAAGTTGTATCTGTATCAGGAGGGAATTTATTATGAGCAAGATCTATACTGCCGCTGACCAGCTGATCGGCCACACCCCGCTGCTGGAGCTCACCCACATTGAAAAGGAGCAGCAGCTGCCTGCTCACATTCTGGCCAAGCTGGAGTACTTCAACCCGGCCGGTTCCGTGAAGGACCGCATTGCCAAGAAGATGATCGACGACGCCGAGGCCAAGGGTCTGCTGAAGGAAGGCTCCGTGATCATCGAGCCCACCTCCGGCAATACCGGCATCGGCCTGGCTGCCGTGGCAGCTGCCAAGGGCTACCGCATCATCATCGTCATGCCCGAGACCATGAGCGTGGAGCGCCGCCAGCTGATGAAGGCTTACGGTGCCGAGCTGGTGCTCAGCGAGGGTGCCAAGGGCATGAAGGGCGCCATTGCCAAGGCCGATGAGCTGGCAAAGGAGATCCCCAATTCCTTCATCCCCGGCCAGTTCGTGAACCCGGCCAACCCCCAGGCACACATCGAGACCACCGGCCCCGAGATCTGGGACGATACCGACGGTAAGGTGGACATCTTTGTGGCAGGCGTTGGCACCGGCGGCACTGTGACCGGCGTGGGCAAGTACCTGAAGAGCAAGAACCCTGACGTGAAGGTCGTGGCCGTGGAGCCTGCCTCCTCCCCAGTGCTGAGCAAGGGCACTGCCGGTGCGCACAAGATCCAGGGCATCGGCGCAGGCTTTGTGCCGGACGTGCTGGACACCAAGGTTTATGACGAGATCATTGCCGTGGAGAACGACGACGCCTTTGCCACCGGTCGGCTGATCGGTCACAAGGAAGGTGTGCTGGTGGGCATTTCTTCCGGTGCTGCCGTCTGGGCTGCCCTGCAGCTGGCAAAGCGCCCGGAGAACGCTGGTAAGAACATCGTGGTGCTGCTGCCCGATACCGGCGACCGCTATCTGTCCACTCCGCTGTTCGCAGACTGATCACTCTATTTGTAGAACCGTTGCATCCCGCCCGGATTTCCGGGCGGGATTTTTTTGCACTCCGGCCGCCGGATGAATCTATTGACGAACACCCTAAAAAAAGGTATACTGTACAGGTACAATTGAATATTGTCGGGGTGTTGCGCAGTTGGTAGCGCGCCTGCTTTGGGAGCAGGAGGCCGCGAGTTCGAGTCTCGCCACTCCGACCACAAGAAAAGCCGCCCGGAAGCGTCTGAGAACGTTTCCGGGCGGCTTTCTGTTTGTTTTAAAGGACGGGGTTACTTGGGCTGACGGCCGATGTAAGCCAGGATGCCGCCGTCGGCGTACAGGATCTGGCCGTTCACAAAGTCGGATGCGTGGCTGGCCAAAAAGACACAGGGGCCCACCATATCCTCCGGGTCACCCCAGCGTCCGGCAGGGGTCTTGGCGCAGATGAAGGTGTCGAAGGGGTGGCGGCTGCCGTCCGGCTGGGTCTCGCGCAGGGGAGCGGTCTGGGCGGTGGCGATGTAGCCGGGGCCCATGCCGTTGCACTGGATGTTGTACTCGCCGTACTCGGAAGCGATGTTGCGGGTGAGCATCTTCAGAGCGCCCTTGGCGGAAGCATAGGCAGACACGGTCTCGCGGCCCAGCTCGCTCATCATGGAGCAGATGTTGATGATCTTGCCCTCGCGCTTGGCGATCATGTCCGGCAGAACAGCCTTGGAGCAGTTGAAGGCACCGCCCACATGCACGTCGATGACCCGCATGAAATCAGTGTGGCTCATCTCGATCATGGGGATGCGCTTCATCAGGCCGGCGTTGTTCACCAGGATGTCCACGGGGCCGACGTCGGCCTTGATCTGGGCGATCATGGCATTCACAGCGGCCTCATCGGTCACGTCGGCCACATAGCCGTGGGCGTCGATGCCGGCAGCCTTGTAAGCGGCCAGGCCCTTTTCCAGGCTGCCCTCGTTGGAGCAGTTGAAGCAGACGGTGGCACCGCACTTTGCCATGCCCTCGGCAATGGAGAAGCCGATGCCGTGGGCACCGCCGGTGATCAGGGCAACTTTGCCCTTCAGGTCAAATGCAGAAAGATCCATTGTAGTTCTCCTTTTTTGAAAAAGCCCCGCACCGGGGATGCCGGATACGGGGCCTTGGTTTTATCAGCGCAGGTCTGTGGTAGCGATGTTGTCCATGTCGTCAAACTCCATGTTCTCACCGCCCATGGCCCAGATGAAGGTATAGTTCGAGGTGCCCACACCGCTGTGGATGCTCCAGGAGGGGCTGATGACAGCGTCCTCGTTGTGCATCACGATGTGGCGGGTCTGGGTAGGCTCGCCGCACATGTGGAACACGACCTGTCCCTCCGGCACTTCAAAGTAGGTGTAGATCTCCATGCGCCGTTCATGGGTGTGGCTGGGCATGGTGTTCCAGTTGGAACCCGGGTCCAGTGCGGTCATGCCCATGCTCAGCTGGCAGGTCTTCAGCACATCCGGATGGATGAACTGGTTGATCGTGCGCTTGTTGCAGGTCTCCACGCTGCCCAGAGGCCGATGGTTGGCATCGGCCATCTTGATCAGACGGGTCTCGTAGGCGCAGTGTGCCGGAGCCGACACCATGTAGAACTTGGCGGGGTGCTCCGGGTCGGTGGAAGCAAAGGTCACTTCCTTGGTGCCCTGGGTGATGTACAGGCAGTCCTTATAGCCCAGCTCGTACTTCACGCCGTCGGCCACCACGATGCCGGTGGAGTCCTTGCCGATGTTGAACATGCCGATCTCGCGGCGCTCCAGGAAGTAGTGGGTGC
>OOCN01002181.1_pt1 | contig 10690 bp, 10 predicted proteins | sample 1671361 | NCBI WGS metagenome assembly OOCN01 (sample SAMN06348149, study PRJEB24527) | human gut metagenome | biome: human gut; feature: ankylosing spondylitis patient; material: feces | host: Homo sapiens | place: China | collected 2015-10
GATCAGCAACGAGGATGTTGCGAAGTAGCGGATGGAAAATATGAAATCACATTGTATACGTCGTGTTGTAATGTTACAAAAGGTATTTATTATTACACAACTTATACGAACCGCCAGATCACAGCGGTGGATATGCACAGGGAAGATCTGGATGGAAGTGGACTGATCCATTATCCGATGCTGGAAAAAGAGCAGATACTGCGGCAGAATTAATAAAAAAATAGTTAAGATTTGGAAAAATTTTTATAACGAAATTGACAGGACAGGCATTCTTATATTAAACTAACAAATATAAGAGGGAGTAGTTAGCATCTTCGGATGGAATAGTAGTCGTCATCACGCTGAAAGGCCGGTTATTATTGTAAGTAACGAGACTTTTATCACTCAAAAATTGTTTTTGATGCGATAAAGGTCTCTTTTCATAATCAATCCTTTATCGCAGGAAAGGAAGGCGTTATGGAATATTTACTGTTACTCGTTGGTTTTGTACTTTTAGTAAAAGGTGCAGATTTTTTCGTGGAGGGAAGTTCTTCTCTCGCAAAAATCATGAAAGTACCGAGCGTCATCATTGGTCTTACCATTGTTGCGATGGGAACCAGTGCCCCGGAGGCATCTGTCAGCATTAATGCGGCGCTCACAGGCAATAATGACATTGCAATCAGCAATGTTGTCGGTTCGAATATTTTTAACGGTCTTGTGGTGGTCGGTATCTGTGCGTTCTTAGCAAGTTTTAAGACAAATCTCGATATTTTAAAAAGAGATATGCCTCTCAACATTGTGATCACAATGATTCTCTGTTTCATGTTTATGGATGGAAAACTGAGCCGTATCGAAGGTCTGATTCTATTGGCAGGAATGGCAGCATATATTGTAAGCATGATTTATTCTGCTTTGAAAAATCGTGAAACTGGTGAGGATTGTAAGGTACTGTCGCTGCCAAAAAGTATTGTGTTTATGGCAGGCGGTCTTGTGGCGGTTATTTTTGGTGGGGATCTTGTGGTGGATAATGCCTGTGTGATCGCAGCAAATTTTGGTGTCAGCCAGAACTTTATCGGACTTACGATCATAGCGATCGGAACATCACTTCCGGAGCTTGTGACGTCCATCGTTGCAACCAGAAAGGGAGACAGTGGTCTTGCACTGGGCAATGCGATCGGATCAAATATTTTCAATATTCTTTTTATCCTTGGTATGTCAGCAACAATTTCACCACTCAATGTGTTAGGAGAATCCCTGACGGACTGTATCATTCTATTGATCAGCGCAGTTATTTTGTTTGTATTGGCAAAGACCAAAAAGACAATGTCAAGATGGGAAGGCGCGGTCTGTGTACTTTTGTATATTGTATACACAGCATATCTGCTGATCAGGTAAAAATAGCACAGATCTGGGAGAGGTGATTTCCTGCGGACAAAAGTAGCAAAAGAAACCATGCATTTATAAAGGAGGTCACTTTATGACAACATATCTTCTTATTACAGCGGTAGTTATTTTTGCCTGTGTATTCCTGAGCAAGGTGTCAAGCAGACTTGGAATTCCAATGCTGCTTGCGTTCATTTTGCTTGGAATGCTGTTTGGTTCGGATGGGATTTTAAAGATTCCGTTTGATAATTATGCGTTTGCAGAGCAGATATGTACGGTCGCATTGATCTTCATTATGTTTTATGGTGGTTTTGGAACGAACTGGCAGCAGGCGAAGTCCGTTGCGGTAAAGGCAGGGCTGTTATCGACGGCCGGAGTTGTGATAACAGCTGCACTTACCGGAGTTTTCTGTCATTACGCCTTACATATCGCATGGGTGGAAAGTATGCTGATCGGTGCACTGATCGGTTCCACAGATGCGGCGTCCGTATTCTCAGTGCTGCGATCAAAACGGCTGAGTCTGCGTTATAATACGGCTTCCCTTCTGGAAGTGGAAAGTGGTAGTAATGATCCGTGCGCATATATGCTCACGGTGACATTTATTGCGATCGCGCAGGGCAGCGCCAGTGGTGGACAGATTGGACTTCTCATTGTAAAACAGATGCTTTTTGGCATTTTTTTTGGTGGGTTGATCGCAGCAGCTGCAGTGCTGCTGTTGAAAAAAATTAAGTTTTCGACCGCAGGATTTGACATGGTTTTTGTGGTCGGAATTGCAGTGATCGGGTACGCACTTCCGGCAGTTTTTGGTGGAAATGGATTTTTAAGTGTCTATATTGTGGGAATTGTGCTCGGAAATACCGAGATCCGCAACAAGCGGAATCTGGTAAACTTTTTTGACGGACTGACCGGATTGATGCAGATGCTCATTTTCTTTCTGCTTGGACTTCTGGCATTTCCATCGAGACTGCCGCAGGTGGTGCTTCCGGCACTTTTGATCGCAGTATTTCTGACATTTGTGGCAAGACCGGTGGCAGTTGCACTTGTACTCACACCGTTTAAAGGAAAAATTTCACAACAGCTTCTGGTGTCGTGGGCAGGTTTGAGGGGTGCAGCGTCTATCGTGTTTGCAATTATGGCAGAGATGGCAGTGGAAACAGAAAATGATGTGTTCCATATTGTTTTTATGATCGTGCTGTTTTCTATCCTGCTTCAGGGCTCGTTATTGCCGCTTGTGGCAAAGAAGCTGGATATGATCGATGAAAAAGGCGATGTCATGAAAACGTTTAATGATTATTCCGATGAAGTTCCGGTGCAGTTTATCCAGCTCAGTATTCCGAAGAGCCATCACTGGTGTGGAAAAACATTAAAAGAGCTGACACTATTATTAAAAAGAAATGGAGAGAATATCATCCCAAATGGGGATACCAGGCTTCTCGAAAACGATGTTCTGGTCTTAAGCGCAACTTCGCCGGATCATGTCGAGGGTGTATCACTTGTTGAGATTTATGTGGATGAAAACAGTAAGTATAAAGGAAAATTGTTATCAGAGATTCCAAAGAAAGAGAATACGTTAGTGATCATGATCCAGAGAGGAGAGCAGGTCATTATCCCGCACGGAAATATCCGGCTGGAAAGTGGCGATATGCTGGTTGTGAGCAAAACGGAAATCTGATTTACAGACGGAGAACGGTCAGAACGTAATAATTACTGATTTTACTCTAAGGAAAATCAAAAAATGTCCGATAAATAACGTGAAAGCGAATTTCAAGGAAGAAAGGAGATGCCTCATATGCGTATAGATGCTTATAATCAGATCGCGCAGGTATACAAGACGACAAGCGCAGCAAAGTTACAGAAGACAGAGAATGCAAGGCATGGACGTGATGAAGTACAGATCTCGTCTTTTGGCAGAGATTATCAGATCGCAAAACAGGCAGTCACTGAAGCAGCAGATATCAGGGAAGATAAAGTCGCAGAACTAAAAGCAAAGGTTAACTCTGGTAATTATTCCGTGGATACTGCAGATTTTGCGGAAAAATTATTGGAAAAGTACAACACATCATTAATGTAAAAGTGAGGATGAATTTTGGCTAGTTTAATGGAAGACCTGATCAATGTTCTGAACCAGGAAGAAGAACAGTATCAGGGATTGATCGAACTCGGAAAGAAAAAGAGGGAAGTGGTGATCCGGGCGGATATTAAGACGCTGGATGAGATCACCGCGACAGAGCAGGAGGCTGCCAGCAATCTGCAGAATCTGGCGAAGAAGAGAGCCAGAGTGCTGAATGATATGGCGACGGTTCTTGGCAGGAATCCGGGGGAGGTTACGATCACAAAGATGATTTCTTATCTGGAGGAACAGCCGGTCGAGCAGAAACAGCTCATGGAAGTAAAGGAGCGGTTGTTACAGACAGGAAAAGAGATGGCAGCCATTAATGAACAGAATGAGATCCTTTTAAATCAGGCATTAGAGATGGTGGAGTTTGACCTTACATTGCTTAAGAGTATGCGACAGGCACCTGAGACCGCCAACTATAATAAGAACGCCTGCAATACAGGTGATCTGCTTGGCAGCAGTGGCTTTGACGCAAAACAGTAACATGTAAGGAGGGAGCACCATGGCTAACGGCTTTGGAAGCTTATATATCGGAGCATCGGGATTACAGAATTCCCAGAATGCTTTAAATACAACATCAAACAACCTTGCGAACGTAAATACCAAGGGTTATGTACGTCAGCAGGTTTTACAGGTAGACAGAAACTACACAACCTTCAATACAACTGCATCGATCAGTCAGCAGCAGTCCGGTCTTGGCATGAAGATCGGTGATGTAGTGCATGCGAGGGATATTTTTCTGGATAAATCATATCGAAACGCATCAGGACGTCAGGCATTTTATGCAGCCACGTATGAGGCAGTGGATGAAGTTTACACTTTTTATCAGGAGTTACAGGGACAGGCTTTCCAGACAACTCTGGAAGATTTCTGGACAGCTTTTCAGGAATGGGCAAAAGCTCCGGATGACAGTGTACAGCAGAATCTGGTCATTCAGAAGGCCAATCTGTTTGTCAGCAGATCCAATGCAGTCTATACGGGACTTTCCGACTACCAGAGCACGATCAATACACAGATTTCAGATGATATTGATCGAATCAATGAGCTGGGAAATACCATTTTTAAATTGAATCTGGAAATCCAGAAAGTAGAATCGGGTAATGTTGAGACTGCAATGACATTGCGTGATGAGAGAGATAATGCGCTGGATGAACTCGCTTCTTATGTAGATATCAGTTACAAAGAGAATTCTGATGGGATTGTAAAGGTAAGTGTCGAAGGTGTTGAATTTGTAGACGAGGCAAGATGTTACGAGATGGGGAAGAACCGTGATGAGATCACGGGATTTGTCACACCTTACTGGACACATCTTTCCGATATCGAGAACGGCGATTACGACAATGTATTCAGCTTTACAACACCGATCTCCTCGGATCTTAATAATGATCTTGGAGAATTAAAAGCACTGATCCTGGCACGAGGAGACAGAAAAGCAACTTATAAAGATATTGTGGGACTGACATCAGATGAATATAACAGATCGACAGCAGATTCCATTGCAACAGGAATGTCTGTCATGTTACAGGCACAGGCGCAGTTAGATCAGTTAGTACATGGGATGATCACAGCGATTAATGATACACTTTGTCCGAATACAACACTTGGAGAACTTACCGGAAATACAGCATCCCTTACCGGAACAGATGAGAATGGTAATACCGTTACGATCACATCCGGAATGAAAGTGCTGGATACGAAAAACTGCTCTACCGGAAGTGACAAACAGATCCCGCCACAGGAGCTGTTCACAAGACTTGGTACAGAGCGTTATACCAAAGTTTCTGTGCAGGAGACAGATGCCAATGGCAATACCGTTACCAACGATTATTATGTATACAATGAAGAGAGTGAGACAGATACTTCCAAACAGTATACATTAGCGAGTGTCAGTGTAAATGATAAGCTGGTAGAACAGGAGTCGCTGCTTCCACATCTTTCACAAAATGGGAAAGTGAATTATGATCTCGCCCAGAAAGTAGCAGCTCTCTGGAAGGGTGAGTATCTTACCCTGGATCCGGATGATACGAATAAAGTTACATTTATTGATTACTATAATAATATGGTGGGAGCATTTGGAACGATCGGTTCCGTTTATGAATCCCCCGCGAAAAGTCTTTCCGGAACAGTGACAGCTGTAGATAATCAGAGATCACAGGTTATGGGAGTTTCTTCTGATGAAGAATTGACCAAGATGATCAAGTTCCAGAATGCATATAATGCATCCAGCCGATTTATCAATGTGGTGAATGAAATGATCGAATCCATGATCACACAGCTTGGCTCATAAAGACCGGATTTTTTAGCGGAACAAAAACAGTTACTTTCACAGATTACATAGCAGAAAGAGAGAGGTGAGAGGATGCCTTCACAATTTTTTGGATTAACAATTGCATCGTCAGGCTTAAGTGCGTATCAGGCAGCACTTAATACCACCGCCAATAATATATCAAACGAACAGACAAAGGGATACAGCAGACAGGCAGCAAATCTTTCCGCATCGGATGCACTTCGTGTCAATGCAAAATACGGAAGCATGGGTTCCGGCGTTACGGTGAATTCCATTAAACAGATCCGAAGTGAGTACTATGATACAAAATACTGGCAGAATCAGGCAAGCCTTGGTCTGTATGAGACGAAATTAAGTTATCTGGAGCAGATTGAGAACTATTTTATTGATGATGATACAGAAAAAGGTTTTTCGACCATTTTAAATAAAATGTTCAATTCATTGGACACATTAAAAAATAATGCCGGTGATGTGAATGTCAGACAGCAGTTTATCTCAGATGCACAGAGTTTTACCACTTACTTTAACAGTGTGGCAACCGGTCTTGGCGAGATTCAGGACAGTGTGAATGAGGAGATCAAATCAACCGTTGAAAATATCAATGCGATCGGCAAAAAGATCAGTCTTTTGAATAAACAGATCAACGTTATTGAAGTACAGGGCGGTTATGCAAATGAACTGCGTGATCAGCGGGCACTTCTGATCGATGAGTTATCCTCTATTGTTCCAACAGAGGTTTCTGAAGTTCCGGTAACGAATTCCAAACATCCGGACATGCAGACAGGTGCAAATTATTATACGGTAAAAATCAATGGACAGAAGTTTGTTGATACTTACGAGTATAGTGAACTTACCTGTGTGGCAAGAAAAAACACGATCAATCAGTCTGACCGGGAAGGAATGTATGAGATTGTCTGGGCGGATACCGGAAACAGTTTTAAAGCAGGTTCCGACTCCAGCTCCGGTTCGTTGAAAGCGTTGTTCGATATCCGGGATGGTAACAACAGTGAGAACTTCCGAGGCTCCATCAAAGGGGTTACAGCAGGCACAATTACAATCAGCAATCCATCCATTACAAACGTCAATGCCATGACTATGCCGGCAGAGGGTGTTCTCACGATTGATGGAAAGAACTATAACTATACAGACTTTACTTTTACGACGGATGCAGATGGAAATGTCAAGGAATATACATTTACATTGGAGAATCAGTTGAGTTCCGATCAGCAGGCAAAGATAGATGGAAAACAGGCATCTATCGGCGAATCCATCGATGCGATGGGTATTCCTTATTATCTTGCACAGATGAATGAGTTCCTTCGTAATTTTGCGATTTCATTTAATGAGATCATGAATGGCGATAATGCGCAGGATCTGAATGGTAAGCAGACAAATTATTTTTCTTTCTTTACAGGTACACATACCAAGACAGGAGAAGAGTATCATTTCAGCAAAGCGGCTGGTGATTATAATGCGAAAGCAAGTAACAGTTACTATCAGCTTACCTGTGGAAATGTATGTGTTTCCAATATTGCGGTCAAAGATCCGACAACCATTGCAACAACCGAGAAGATTACCAATGGTGCAGATGCATATGATCTGGTAGAGAAAATGTTATTGTTAAAGAGTGATACAGAGATGTATCGTGGTGGTGGTGCAGATGATTTCTTACAGTGTATGATCTCAGATATTTCTGTGGATACACAGAAGGCGACCATTTTCCAAAAAAATTACAGTAATATTTCAAATGCGATCGACAAGCAGAGAATGTCAGTTTCCGGTGTCGACAAGGATGAAGAAGCAATTGATCTTGTAAAATTCCAGAACGCGTATAACCTTTCCTCAAAAATGGTATCTGTTCTGGCAGAGATTTATGATAAGCTGATCAATGAGACAGGTGTATAAAAATTTCGTGATAAGAAGAGAGGAGTCATCCTATGAGAGTAACGAATAACATGATGCTTCGTAATACAACTTCGAACATCAATAACAATAAATACAGTGTGAACAGTCTGAACAATCAGATGTCTTCACAGAAAAAAATCTCAAGACCTTCCGAGGATCCGGTTGTTGCCATCCGCGCACTTCGTCTGAGAAGCAATTTAAGTGAGATCAATCAGTATTATGAGAAGAATATCCCGGATGCAGATGCGTGGCTTGATGTGACAGAAACTGCGTTGGAGAATATGAAAACCATTTTGTCAGATATCCGTACCCAGTGTACGTATGGAGCCAGTGACCAGTTGAAAGCAGAGGATAGAAAAACGATCCTGACACAGTTAGAGTCATTGCGTAAGCAGATTTATTCAGAAGGTAATTCTGATCATGCAGGAAGAACCGTTTTTACCGGGTATCGCACGAACTGTAAATTGACATTTATGGAAGACGAGAGTAATACGGAGTATAATATCCAGCAGAAGTTCAGCTATGAAGATATCGGGGAACATCGTTATTATGATGGACAGGTAGAGCTTAAGACAGCAGAAGAAATGAGTCAGAAAGTCACCACCTCTGATACGAAGCAGTACACTTATGACAGGATCCGGCTGGCGTATGGAGACATCGGATCTCTCAAAGATAAAGACGGTAATGAAATAGCTGCAGGCGCCGCAGGAAAACTCTCTTATCATTACACAGATAACGCAGGCACAGCAAAGACCGGTGATTTAAATGTAACGGTCTATGAGACAGAAGATGACTGGAAGAAAGCAGTGAAAGCCGGAAATATGCCGGAAGATGGAGCAGCTTTCATTAAGTCAACAGGAGAGCTTGTTTTAGGTAATAAGGCAAGCGAGACTTTGAAACAGAATAAGGCATCCATTGAGTTAAATTATGATAAAAAAGGCTTTAATTCTGGTGAAGTAAGACCTGAGTATTATTTTAACTGCACAGATATTACAGATGCTAAAAATAAAATTACATATGAAAAATATGATGCTAAAGGTAATGAGATTTATCAGGATATCGATTATATTATCGCTGTAAACCAGACATTGACAGTCAACACAAACGCATCTGACGTATTCAATGCAGATATTGGACGTGATGTGGACGAGATGATCAATGCGGTAAAAGCTGCTATTGATGCCAATGACAAAGTGGATAAGATTAAAGATATGATGAATCAGGCAGCGTATTCGGGTGTTTCGGCACAGGAGAATCTGCAGACATGGTTAGAGGCAGCACAGAAGGAAGCAGATTATGCAAATGATAATCTGCAGAAATTGTATGACAGCTATATCGGTAATTTTGATGAATATCTTTCGGATGTAAACCTTGCTATTACAACTGTAGGAAGCAAGGGCGATCGTCTGGAACTGACAGAGACGCGTATGTCAAACCAGCAGCTGACCGTAAAAACATTAAAATCAAATAATGAGGATCGTGAACTTTCTGATATCATCATTGATTATACAGCAGCTTACACTGCTTATCAGGCATCTTTACAGGCGGCAGGAATGCTGAATCAGACAACATTGTTAAATTACATTTAAAACACGCTGCGGAAAGTGTGGCAGGAACGTGCTTGTGGGACAGTTTTTCCCATAGGACGTTACGGATAGAATGGTCGGAGACCAGACGTTAAGAAAACGTTAGAAAACCAGGAGGTCAGAAAGATGAAAGCAAAAACAAGAATGTTTGGCGAAATTGATATTCAGGAGGATAAGATCATCACTTTAGAGAGTGGAATGATCGGCTTTCCGGATATGCAGAAGTTTACCTTGATTTTTGATGAGGAGAAAGGCAGTAAATCACATATTATGTGGCTTCAGTCTATGGACGATCCACAGACTGCGTTTCCGGTCATCAATCCGGTGACGATCAAGGAGGACTATAATCCATCTGTCAGTGAGGAATTGTTGAAGCCATTGGGCGATATGAAACAGGAAGACACCTTTGTACTTACAACCGTCAGAGTCCCAAAGGATATTCAGGATATGTCAATCAACCTGAAAGCTCCCATTATTATCAATATGTCCAACAATAGAGGGGCGCAGATTATCGTGGAAGATGATCTTCCGGTACGTTATAAAATTTATGACCTGCTGAAAAGTAGAAAAGAAAAGGCAGGTGAATAGAAATGCTGGCATTGACAAGAAAAAAAGGCGAAGCCTTAGTGATCAATAATAATATTGAGATTACAGTATTAGAGATCCGCGGGGATCAGATCAAAATCGGTATTTCTGCTCCAAAGGATGTACCAATTTACCGAAAAGAAGTATACTTACAGATTCAGCAGGAAAATGAGGCTGCCATCAGTGCAGATGGTCTGGATGCGTTAAATAATCTGTTGGATTAGAAAAGAATGATACCCGAACGGGTGTATAATTTGTACCCGTTCGGGATTTTTTTTGCCTGAAAACGTTGAAATTATACCCGAACGGGAGTATTATGATTGATATGAATAAAATTGGAAATTATATAAAAGAAGAAAGAAAAAAAGCTGGATTAACACAGGAAGAATTTGCCATGAGATCAGGATTAGGCTTACGTTTTGTAAGAGAATTAGAACAGGGAAAGGAAACTGTGCGTATGGACAAAGTAAATCAGGCATTGGCAATGTTCGGGAAAGAAGCTGTACCGGGAGAAAAGGAGGAATAACAAGTGGAGTCAGAATATAGAAAAGGATATGTTTATATTCAAAAAATTTTTGCCGGAACAATAGCTGAAACAGAAGAAGGATATGAGTTTTCTTATAATGAGGATTATTTGAAAAGAGAAGATGCAGTATCTGTAAGTTTGACGCTGCCATTACAAAAAGAGGCTTATAAAGCGACAGTTTTATTTCCTTTTTTTGATGGGTTAATTCCAGAAGGATGGCTCCTTAGTGTTGTAAGCCGTAACTGGAAAATCAATCAGAATGACAGATTTGGATTGCTGTTGTCGGTATGCAGGGATTGTATTGGAGATGTCAATATAAGAAA
>OOCN01002195.1_pt1 | contig 10630 bp, 10 predicted proteins | sample 1671361 | NCBI WGS metagenome assembly OOCN01 (sample SAMN06348149, study PRJEB24527) | human gut metagenome | biome: human gut; feature: ankylosing spondylitis patient; material: feces | host: Homo sapiens | place: China | collected 2015-10
TGGTGGTCAGGCAGTAGCGGATGGCGTCCAGAATGGTGGTCTTGCCCACGGCGTTCACGCCGATCATATAAGTCAGGCGGGCGCAGTCGAAGGTGGTATTTTCAAAGTTATGCCAGTTGATGAGTTTCAGGCGCTTGAGTTCGATCATGCTTCACCCTCCCCTGCTTCCATGTCTGCGCCCTCCGGGCGCTCGTACAGACCAAGCTCGGTGCGGGTGCGGGCGCTCTCGGCGGCGGCATCCGCAAGGTCGGCATCCGGCAGCGCCAGCAGCACCGTGGGGAATACCTCGATGCGGCTGTCCAGCCCGGACAGCCGTCCCACCGGACGCGCCAGATTGTACCGGCGCAGGGTGCGCATGAGCTTTTCCAGCGTTTGCTGATCCAGCTTGCGGGGCAGGTTCATCTTTTGCAATTCGGCTTGTACTTCTTCTACGGTCACCAGCACCTCGTCTGCACTGGCGGCAAGGCTTTCCCGCTTTTGCAGGTACAAAAGCCGCAGCACCAGCAGCAAAATGCTTTCGTACTTGAGCAGCCGTGCCTGACTGCCCTCGTGCTCGTTGACCAGCGCCGCCGCCTGCATGGGCGCGGGGTACAAAAGCACCGCGTAGCCCAAGGGCTTGAACACCGCGCGCACCTCGTTGAGGTGATCCTGAATATACAGATATTTTGCCCGCTGTTCCTCTACGCAGCCCAGCACAAAGCAGTGGTTGAGCAGATAGTTTGCGGTCTCTTCCAGCAGATCAATGGTTGCCATCCGTGTTTACCTCCTTGCGGCGGGTCAGGACAAAATCCTGAAACCGGAAGCCGCCGCGCTCCACCCAGTTTCCGGTCAGGGTGATATCATACTCCCGGTGCGGCGACTGGGAATAGGTGTGCAGGCCGATGATGCCCGTAAAGTCGTTCGGGTATTCCTCCACAAGGGTGGAAGCGTTCACCTGCGGGCGGGCAGCCAATGCCTGCCGCGCCAGCAGCGCCACGTTTTCCTCGGTGACGGCAAGGCGGGCGTAGTCCAGCAGAAGCTGCTGCTCCTGCCGCAGCCGGTCGGGGTCAAGGGGTTCGGTGCGCACCGGGGCAAGCGGCGCTTCGGTGCGGGGCGCGGCAGGAGGATACAGCGGCTTTGCGCCGAACACTGCCGCCGGGTATAGGTGCAGCCGCGCTGCCACCGGGCCGTCGTCCGGTTCAAACAGCTGCTCCGGGCTGCGGATGTCCTCGGCATAGCGGCGCAGCAGGGCGGTAACGCTGCCCTGCGCCGAGCGGTCGCTCAGCAGCAAAAACTGTGCCCGCTGCACCGCGCGCTTGCGGTAGCGGATGTGGCTGGCGTCGATCTCCTTCATCAGGGTGCTCATCTCTTCCAGCGCGTCCCGCTGCTGCTGGATGAGGGCACGCACCCGGGGTGCAGCCTCGCCGGGGGCGCAGCGCTCCACCCGGGCGTAATCCAGCGCCAGCCGGGGCAGCTGGTTCTGTTCGCAGTCGTCCAGCTCTTCTTCCAGATAGGCGCGGTAATTGAACAGGTTATCGCTAGTTTTAAAGCGATGGTAGGCTGCCGCCACCACCTTTTCCTCATACTGGTCGAACAGTTCCAGCACCTCCTGCGGGGTGCGGTTATGGGTCAGGCGGTCGATATAATGCCCGATGGAAGCGTTGAGGGCGCGCAGGGACTTGTTCAGCGTTTCAAGGTCTGCCGCCACCTCCCGCAGCACGTTCTCGTAGGGGCTTTTTTCCTGCCCGATGCTGCCCAGCAGCTGCCACGCCTTGTACAGCTTGCCGGTGTAGGTGACCACCCGGGGGTTCAGGATCTCTTCCAGCGCATCCAGCAGCGGGGTGACCTCCGGCATAAAGGCAAGGCTAGGCTCTGTCTCGTAGCTGCCGGGCTGCTCTTCCAGCCAGCCGGTGCGGCGCAGACGCAGCAGAAAGCCCACCGCCAGCGTGTGGGGGTCGCGGGTGGGCTGCTCGTCCTCATCGCCCGCACCGTCGGCATCCAGCGCCAGCGGCTTTGCCAGCGCGGCAAAATAATCCTCGGCACGGGAGACGGCTTCGGCGCGGGAAATGCTGTAATCTGCCGTATGGCGGCACTCTTCCCAGAGCAGCAGCAAAAGCTCTGCATAAAACGCCCGGTTGGGCCCCGCCAGCGGGCGGAACAGCCGTGGGCTGACCAGTTCAAACAGCTGCATGGAAACGTCCTTTCTGTGTGTGTTCGATACCCTTTTATTGTACCACAGCGGGCGAGGTTTGTCACAAAAAGGCGAAAAAAAGCCCCGGGGAGCGGGGTGCTCCTCGGGGCGGGGTGGGGTTCAGTTCTACGGGGTGGTGTTGGTCAGCTCAAAGCCGATGGCAACATAGGTCTTGCCGCCGATGGTCTTTGCGCCGACCCCCAGCGCGGTAAGCTCCAGCGTTATGCCGTTTTTCTTTGCGTTGGCAATCTCCTCGTTCACGGTGCGGAGCAGAGCTCGAACATTGGTAGAGTTCGCTTTGATGGCTGCGGTTTTGGCGGCCTCGTAGAAAAGCGGCACAAAGGCATCCGGCTTGCTGCTTTTTGTATCAAAGCAGAGCTGCACCTGCCGCACCACGGTCTTTTCGTCGCCTTCTGTTTTGCAGCGTGCACTGCCGGTCAGGATGTCTGCGCCATGTTTCTCCTCGATGTGCTCGATGGCCAGCCTCTTGATGTCGGCATCGTTTTCAAAGCTCGTCCCGAATGTATTATTCAGCGCGTCAAGATAGGCGCTTTCCACCTTGGGATCAAACTCCGGGTTGCCGGGGTCGCTGTCGCCGCAGGCGGTGAACAGCGCCAGTGCCATGATACCGGCCAGCAGAACAGCCGCAAAACGCTTTAACTTTTTCATGCAATGCTCCTTTTATAAAATGCAGGGGGCCCATGCGGATGCACAGGGCATTCTGCTCTCATTTTACAGCAGCGCGGCAGGGTTCGTCAATGGCAAGTGTGCCTGTTTTTTGCCGGGATTTTTGGGCAGAGCGCAAAAAAGCCCCGGCGGGGCAGGACGATTTGGAATGCGCGCCGCGTGCGCTTTGCGCATATTCAGCGGAAGAATTATTTTTATTTCGCGTTTGTCGCGCTCTGCGGAGCGCTCCAAACGCATTTTCACGGGAGGGGTCGCAACGGTAAGCGGCATTTACCGCAAGCAAGACAGAAAAAAGCCCCGGAGGGCGGGTGCTCTCCGGGGAAGAAAGGACTGATGATTCTTTACTTATTTGTGGTAGTTGGGGTTCTTGATCTGGAATGCAATTGCCATGTAGCTCTGTTTGGTATTGATGTCAGTCTTAACAACAACGCCAATCTTCGTCCAATTGCCATCCTGGTTGATGTTGACATTCGTATCGGTATTGATCTTCCTCGAGATCTCATCCAGAATAACACCCAACAGCGTATCTTTATAGGTAACGTTCGCCGCCACGAGAACCGTCAGGAACTCTGCATTCTCAGTCTTTCCTTCTGCTCTATAGCCAAGAACGTATTTATAGCCAAAAATACTGCCGGAAACATCGAGTTTCTCGTTCAAGAACTTTTCTGCTTTAGCCTTCAGTTCTTTATTATTATCTACGCTTGCCGTGCTGGTGCTGTACTTGCTCAGAACCTCAGCCTCAGTCGTTGTGTCCTCTTTCAGATTGCTGCTGTTGCCGCCACCGGTACAGGCGGTGAGCATCACCATAGCCATTGCGCCTGCAAGCAGCAGAGCGACGATCTTTGACAGTTTCTTCATAGGGGTATCCCTCCAATCAGCGTTTTTTGTGGATATGTTTCTTTTTCCTCGAAAGGCTTTCGCAACCATCGTTGCCTTTCTGCCCTGATTATATCCGACACCTGACGGTTTTGTCAATCGGGAATATCGCTAAACTTCCCGAAACAGTTTCGTGAAAATGATGAAAATAAGCGGGATTTGTTGCAGTTCTGATATATTCCGGAATAAAGTCTGTCTACAATTCACAGAATCATCTTTTCCCTGCCCCGGCGGCGCAGTTTTTCCGGGTGCGGGAGCACTTAAATTTGGACATATGTTGTGCTAAGGCGTTAGCTCCCTCAGACGCGGCTTGCGCCGCGCCAGCTCCCTCTGGGAGGGTATTTCCCCATTATTTTGCCTTTTTACACATTTTCACCACGTTTTAGTGGTAAAATCATGTCCAGATTGAAATGAACTTGGAGGAAGTACCCATGCAACACTGTCCCGCCCGCGCGGCACAGCGGCTGGCGGCGGCAGTTCTGGCGCTGGTTTTGCTGCTGTGCGCCTTTTTGCCCCATGCCCACGCCGCTGAACTGAAAGAGAAAAACGGCATCCGGCTGCTCAGCTTCGACACCAGCCACATTCTTTCCATCGGCAACCAGACCTCCGGCAAGTGCAGCCTGTACGCGCTGCGCTACGCCCGCACCATTCTGGACGGCAAGGTGTGCTCCGGCAGCGGGATGTGGTCGAACGGTGCGGTGTGGTCGGCAGCGGGCTACACCGGGTACTCCGGCACCCGCGCCGAGTGCCTGAAAAAGCTGTACAGCGAGCTTTCCGCCGGGCGTCCGGTGATCGTGCACCTGAAAAATACCACGGTCAGCGGGGTAAAGCGCCACACGAACCGCACCTCCACTTATGAATACCACCTGACTTCCTCCGGCTGGAGCGAGGTGAACTACCCCCACATTGCCACCAGCAGCACCTACGGCCACTGGGTGTGCGTGGCGGGCATCTCCCCCACCGCCGACCCGGAAAACCTGACTGAGAGCGACTTCTACGCCCTCGACCCCGCCCGGGTAACGGCAAATGGACGGCTTGCCGTCACCCGCCTGCTGGATCATACCCTGTGGGTGGAAAACTCCCCCCTCAAGGTGCTGGGGTGAAAGTATAATATGATAGAAACAGAGCGCCTGACACCGCGGTGTCAGGCGCTCTGTTTCTATTCAGTTCCTTAATATCCCTTCACCGAGAACCCGCGCTCCCACGGGTCGGGCGGGATATTCTTGCTGCGGATGCCGGTAATTTGGATATAGTCGCTTTTCTGGATCATGGCAAACAGGGACATGAACTTGTCCGGGTCGCCCTGCACTTCCAGCGTTACGCTGCCATCGTCCTCGTTCTGCACCCAGCCGGTCAGGTCAAGGGTCTGCGCGGCGTACCGCGCCCGGTAGCGGAAACCCACCCCCTGCACCTGTCCGGTGATGGTGTAGCGCCGCCGCTCCGTGCCTTCCGGCAGTGCGGGCGGGGTGCGATCTTTTTTGGAAAGAAAATCAAACACAGCGGTGTCCCTTTACAGCTCCTGATAAGCGGTCATCAGGGCGGGAATGAACTGCTTTTTGCGGCTCACCACGCCCGGCAGCGTCCAGCTGGCATCGGCGGCGGGCTGGGTGTCGAAGCCATCCGTCAGCACCTCGGCGGCGTAGCGTCCGTTGCAGATGACCACGCTCTCCTCCTTGGGCACGTCGGTCAGCAGCATATAGATGTCCTCCACGTTCTGCTTGTTGCGTGCCTCCTCGAGATAGGGCTTCAGCAGCGCCTCGGCGGCGGTCAGGTTCTTGCGGGTCATATAGCTGCCCTGCGCCACACCAAAGCGGATATCGCCGCACATGAACACCTTGAAGTCCTGCAAGAACACTTCCTCGGCGGTCTTGCCGTCCAGTTTTTCGCCGGCTTCAAACATTTCGTTGGCAAACTCGTTGATGTCCACCCCCGCGATCTTTGCCAGACGGTTGGCGGCGTTTACGTCGATGGGGGTGCAGGTGGGGCTGCGGAACACCAGCGTATCCGAAAGGATGGCAGCCAGCAGCAGACCGGCGGTCTTTTGCGGGATGGTCACGCCGTTTTCATCGTACATCTGGGTGACGATGGTGGCGGTGCAGCCCACCGGCTGGTTGCGGAAGTACACCGGGCCGCTGGTCTCCAGACTGCCGATGCGGTGGTGGTCGATGATCTCCAGGATCTCGGCCTGATCAAAGCCCTCCACCGCCTGTGTGGCTTCGTTGTGGTCCACCAGAATGATGCGGCGCTTGCGCAGGTTGATGATGTTGCGGCGGCTGATCATGCCGCAGTACTTACCGTCTGCGTCCAGAATGGGGAAATACCGGTGGCGCACCTTTGCCATCACGCGGGTGACGTCTGCCACCGGGCTGACGAGGGTGAATTTAATGATATTGTCCCGGGTCATGTAATAGGAGATGGGTGCACACTGGCTGATGAGCTTTGCCGCCGCGTAGGTATCGCAGGGGGCGCTCATGATGGCCACGCCGGTCTCGGCGGCAATATGCTGGATGGTGCGGCCTACCTTTGCGCCGTTGCAGATGATGATGAGAGAAGCTTCCTTCTCAATGGCGCAGAGCTGGCTTTCGTAGCGGTTGGTCAGGATGACGATATCGCCCTTTTCCATGCTGCTTTCCAGCATTTCCGGGGTGGCGGTGCCAATGCGGATGTGGCCGGTGGTGCACACTGCGTCCTCGCTGCCCACCACCATGGTAGCGCCCAGCGTTTCCAGAATATTGCGGTAGCTGGTGCGGCTCTTGGCAAGGATGCCGGTGTCGAACAGATCCATGTTGGCGGTGGCGATATCCTTCACCGTGATGACGCCCTGCAGTTCGTCCTCCTCGCTGGTCACAGGAAGGGTGTCGATCTTCTGGTCGCGCATGATCTCCCACGCCTTGCGCAGGCTGGTGGAGCCGGAGATGCCGGGCACCTGCCGGTAATCCACGTCCCGAATTTTAGGGTTGACATCGGTGCACATCCGGGGCGGCGTGACCCCGAACTTTTTCAGCACAAATTCCGTTTCCTGATTCATCTTGCCCGCACGCCGGGCTTCGCAAACCAGATCGCTGGTCTTGTTTTTCAGCTCTGCATAGGCAATGGCAGAGCAGATGGAGTCGGTGTCCGGATTGCGATGTCCGATGACCACGACCTTATGCGCAGTTTGCTGCATACTGTACCCCCTTATGGGTCCTCAACTTCTTATCATATATCTTATCATTTACCAAAGACAGCGCCCCTCTCCTGCACAGCGGGGCAGGCTGCAACCTTATTTTAACACAACTGTGCCCATGGGTAAAGGGCACGAAACGCGGCGGGCTGTTGCTTTTTGGCACTTTCTTGTATACAACCTCTTGCATTTCGACAGCATCCGCTGTATGATAGAAGCATTCGAGCTTTTTTGTCATTTGCAACGGAGGACAGCATGAAATCGTCCAAATTCACATCCACTCCCCTGTTTCCACGGCAGGCGCTGGTGGCGCTGCTGCTGCCGCTGATCGCGGAGCAGGCGTTAAGCGTGACCATCGGTCTGGCGGACACTTTGATGGTATCCTCGGTGGGCGAGGCCGCCGTGTCCGGCGTGAGCCTTGTGGACAGCTTCAACACCCTGATGATCCAGATCATGAGCGCACTGGCCACCGGCGGCGCGGTGGTCACCAGCCAGTACATCGGCCATCAGGAGCCGAAAAACGCCAAGGCGGCGGCTGCGCAGATTTTATTCGTGCTGTCCAGTTTCAGTGTACTGGTGGCGGCAGTGGTCATCGGTGGGCGGCACGCCATCCTGCGGGGCATCTTCGGCTCCATTGATGCGGACGTGATGCACTACGCCGAGACCTACTTTCTGCTTTCGGCGCTGAGCTACCCCTTCATTGGCCTGTACAACGCCGGTGCGGCGCTGTTCCGGGCACAAGGCAACAGCAAGATCAGTATGCTGTCCAGTCTGGTGATGAACGTGGTGAACATCGGCGGCAACGCGGTGCTGATCTACGGCTTCGGCATGGGGGTCATGGGCGCGGCGCTGGCAAGCCTTGTGTCCCGCGCCATTGCCTGCGCAGTGGTGCTGTATCTGCTGCAAAAGCCGGACTGCGCCCTGCGGGTGGACAGCCTGCGGGCGATGGCTCCGAACGGCGGGCTGATCCGGCGCATCCTGCGGGTGGGCATCCCCGCAGGCATCGAGAACGGCATGTTCCAGATCGGCAAGCTGTCGGTCTCCAGCCTGACCTCCACCCTTGGCACGGCAGCCATTGCCGCCAACGCGGTAGCCAATACCACCACCACCTTCCTGAACATCCCCGCCAACGCCGTGGGCATGGCTGCCCTGACCGTGGTGGGTCAGTGTCTGGGCGCGGGCGAAAAGGAGCAGGCGGTGTACTACTCCCGCCGCCTGATGCTGACCGCCTACTGCGGCGCGTGGGTGATGAACCTGTCGGCCTTCTTCTTCGCCAACCGGTTCGCGGTGTCCCTGTTCAACCTTTCGCCGGAGGCACAGGCCATGGCGCTGGACATCATGGTGTGGTTCAACATCGTTTCCCTGTTCGTGTGGCCGTCCAGCTTTACCCTGCCCAACATCCTGCGCGCCGCCGGCGATGCCCGGTTTACCATGACCGTAAGCATCGTGTCCATGTGGGCGTTCCGGGTGGGCTTCTGCTATCTGGCAGTGCTCTGCTTCGGCGGCGGGCTGCTGAGCATCTGGATGGGTATGTATCTGGACTGGGTGTTCCGCTCGCTGTGCTTCTACCTGCGCTTCCGCCGGGGCAGCTGGCTGGAGCAGAGTGTGATTTAAACTTTTAGCATCCACCCCTTTTCCGGTTTGTAAAGACCAGCGAAAACGGGGTGGATTTTTTCTTTTTGCAGGAAACCGCCCCTCTGATTCGTATTATCAACAGAAGAGCGATGGTATTTTTTACAAGTTCCACAAATTATTTTTTCAGCGCTTGACAAAGTTTTCACCTTTCGTTCTTGCAATCTTCATCGTTCGGGCGTATAATTTCTCAATGCTATCGAGTTCTGCTCTTCTGCAAAAGGAGGCTATTCTATGAAACGCAGCTGGCTTGCGCGCCACCCCATTGGGTTCATGGCGCTGTATTCTATATTTTATCTTTCCGTTTTTCACTCTCTGGAGGCAAACGTCCCCCTGCGCAGCATTCTGGTGCACTGCCGTCTGGACGATCTGATCCCCTTCTGCAAATATGCGGTGATCCCCTATTTTGCATGGTTTTTGTGGATCCCCTTCACTCTGTTCTATCTGCTGTGGAAGGCCCCGCGCGAGGACTTCTGGCGGCTATGCCTGCCGCTGTTCTCCGGCATGACCATTGCACTGGCGTGCTACGCGGTGCTGCCCACGGCGCTGGATCTGCGCCCCTACTGGGTGCCGGGCAGCGATATCTTTGCGCAGACTGTGCGCTTTTTGTACCGCACCGACACCGCCACCAACGTCTGCCCCTCCATCCATGTGTTCAACTCGGTAACGCTGCTGCTGGCGTACTACCGCAGCCGCATTTTTGAGGCGCCCCGCCGCCGCTGGATGCGTCCCGCAGCCACTGTGCTGTGCGTTTCCATCGTCTGCTCCACCGTGCTGCTCAAGCAGCACAGCTGCATTGACGTAGCCTTGGGTGCGCTGCTGGCACTGGCGCTGGACAGCGCCTTTACCGCCCTCGAGCGCAGCCAGCTGCCGCAGGTGCGGAGAGCCTAAGGAAGAAAGAAAAAGCGACTCCTGTCAGCGCCTTTGGCGCTGGCAGGGGTCGTTTTTTCATTTCCTTTTTCAGAACAGCCCCTCGGGCAGGCAGATATCCTGCTTGGGGACTTTTGTCCACGCAAAGTCCGGCACAAGGCTTTCCGGGGTGCGGGGTGCAGGCTCCGGCTGCAAGCCGTAAGCATACGCCAGCTTGCCGATGATCTCCGGGGCGGTATATTTTGCCCGCAGGTTTTCAAGGCTCTGGTCGCCGTCCCGCTTGGACAGCCGCCGCCCGTCCGCTGCCAGCAGCAGCGGGCAGTGGGCAAAGCGGGGCGGCTGCAAACCCAGCAGCCGGTACAGGTACAGCTGCCGCGCCGTGGAGGAAAGCAGGTCTGCCCCGCGCACCACCTCGGTGACGCCCATGCGGGCATCGTCCACCACCACCGCCAGCTGATAGGCAAACACCCCGTCTGCCCGGCGCAGATAGAAGTCGCCGCAGTCCCGCAGCAGGTTCTCCGTGTGGGTGCCCATGCAGCCGTCCGTAAAGGTGATTTCCTCGTCCGGCACCATCAGGCGGTAGGCAGGGGCTTTCTTTTTGCGCTTTTCCGCGATCTCTTCCGGCGTCAGTCCCCGGCAGGTGCCCGGGTAGATGACGTTGCCGTCCGAGGTGTGGGGTGCGCTGGCGGCGTGCAGCTGGGAGCGGGAGCAGAAGCAGGGGTACACCAGCCCCTTCTGCTCCAGCTTGCGGTAGCTTTGGGTATAGATGTCCCCGCATTCGCTCTGGTAATAGGGCGCGTGTGCGCCGCCGGTGCTGCCGCCCTCGTCCCACGTAAGCCCCAGCCATGCAAGGTCCTGCTCCAGCAGGTCGGCGTAAACGCGGGGGCAGCGCTCGGCGTCCAGGTCCTCAATACGCAGCACGATGCGCCCGCCCTGACTTTTTGCGCTGAGCCATGCCAGCAGGCTGCACGCCAGATTGCCCAGATGCAGCCGTCCGCTGGGGCTGGGCGCAAAGCGCCCGGTGACCGGGCGGTTTTGGGATACAGGGACTTGGTTTTGCATGGGTGTGCTTCCTTTCGCTTTTACTGGTTTTTTCTCATTATAAGCCCTTGCTCTGCAAAGGTCAATGCGCACAAAAAAGCCGCCGCAGGCGGCAATGCCTGCGGCGGCGGGAAAACCGGCTGCTCAGTGCAGCTCCGGCCAGTAGCCCTTGTTGGCTTCGATCATATCGT
>OOCN01002202.1_pt1 | contig 10587 bp, 7 predicted proteins | sample 1671361 | NCBI WGS metagenome assembly OOCN01 (sample SAMN06348149, study PRJEB24527) | human gut metagenome | biome: human gut; feature: ankylosing spondylitis patient; material: feces | host: Homo sapiens | place: China | collected 2015-10
ACTCGCCGACACCGACTGCAGCCGCGTAAATTCCGTCGCTGCCCGCCTGATAATCAAAGCTTACATTGTATGTCACACCAGGCTCGAAACGGAAGTTCTGCGGGATCGTCTGGTATGCCAGCGTAGATCTCTGTGTCAGTCCGTTGATCTTCACAGACCAGTCTCCGTCAAGAACATCATCCATCTTCTTCACATCCCATCCTGCCTGTGTGTACTTGTCATGTCTTTCAGAAAGATGGATTCTGTTATCCTCTACTCCTTCAATTCCTCCGACTACGAACGGGTAAAGTCCCTGTACGCTCTTTTCAAAATTCTGTTCAAATTTTACAACTTCGCCCTTCTCGTTTGTCGTAATGTTCTTAGAATCGTTTTGCACGATACGGATATCATCGAAGTATGAAGATCCTTCTCCTGCTTCCCTTGCGATCGTAAGAGTCACATCTCCTGATTTCGGCGCTGTAAAGAATATATACATATTCTGGAAATAGCTGCTTCCGTCTACTGTCGAACTGTTTGTATTATGTGTATATGCTTTTACATAGTTCTTAGCGATAGAACGTGTTGTGTAGTTTGATCCAAGTACTTTATCGCCTGATTTAATTTCTACAGATGCTTTGGCGTCGCTTCTGTTATCTACGCCTACTAAAACAGCATACTGTTTTCCTGCTTCCAGATCTGTCAGTTTCTGTGTCATAGAAACTTTTCCGTCCAGTTTCATCATCGGATTGCTGTGCTGGCTCTTTGCGATCTGCGCTGTTCCTTCGCCTGCTTTTGTCCACATATCAAGGCTTCCACTGTTGAATCCTGCATCTACGATATGCATTCCTTCACTCCATGTCACTTTGATATTTTCTTTTTCGCCTTTGCATACTACATACGGAACTTCTGATTCTGCTTCTAATGTGATCTTACCGTCAACAACATTGACCGTCTTCTCCTCTGTCTTTCCGAGATCTGTCAGTTTGTATACTTTGACGTCTTTTAAGTCTGCCCAACTGTCCGGAAGCTCCCACTGTGTTGTTCCGCCCTGCGTATTCCAGTGGTACAGCTTTTCATCTTCTGATTTTACTTTTTCTCCTGTCTTCGCATCCCAGATCCACGGCAGCAGATAAGACTCTGTTCCTTTTTTGTTTCCGTTGCGGATATCGTCGTCTGTTCTGTCTCCCTGTGATACCGCGCCTCTTGCGATCACTTTTCCGTCCAAAGTCATCGTTCTGTCTCTGTATGCCGCCTGAGCCGGATCGTTTGATCCCCTCTCAAGAACAAGCGTAGATCCATCTTCATCTTTCAAAGTGATCTTCATTTCAGGCGTCCAGTTTACCGCTCCGCCTACGTTGACCGGTGTTCCGTCTTCCCAATCTACGATCTGATAATGCTGGATGAATTTTGTCGTCAGGTCATGTGTGTAAAGATTCGTAATATACGCGTCATAATCGTTACGTCCCTGCCATCCTTCAAAGTCTTTCATGTTATATCCGCCAAGAAGAGGAGCAACCGCCGCGCCTCCGTAAGTCGGATAATCTCCTACCCATGAATCTTTCTGGTGGTTACGCAGGAAACGCATCACATCACTGTTCTCTCCTTTTGCGCCTTCCCCGCCATATGTAAGGTCTGTTGCCCAATGTTGGAATGTAGAGTCATACTCGTTTGCTCCACCCCATTCGTTGGACATACGCCATCCGTTGTCATTAATCTCTTTGGACAGCTTACGGGTCTGCTGGGAATCATCATTGTCACTTCCCGTATTATTTCCCCAAATATCTACATAGATGAAGTCAAGCATATCTTTTCCGTCGCCGCCGAGGATCTCATGAAGTTCATCAAAGCGCGCTTCTCTTTCTCCTGTGGCAAGGTCATAGATACTGTCAAGTCCGATTCCCTGATCGATCCAGTTCCATCCATAACGAAGACTTCCGTCCTTATTACGGCGAACATTATCATCCTTAAACGCTTTTGCTTCCGGATACATCTCGCCTGCATTGACATGGATACCGAATTTTGCTCCGTAATCCGCGCCTTTTTCAAGCAATGTCTTCATATCTTCCGGTCCGCCGATTCTCTTTCCTATATCTGCGTAATCCGGATGCGCCGAGTCATGTCCTTCATTCGCATAACCTTTCAGCAGGACAGATTGTCCAAGACCGTCTGTGTGCATTGCCACACGTTTTACGTTATCTAATGTTGTCAGGAACGGATTCTGCGCGTGAGAACCGAAGTTCATCGCAATACGGTACGCAACCAATTCCGGAACTTCCTCGCTCTTGAACGGATTGTTCATAATATCACGGAATGCAACCGCTCCGTCCTGCCAGTCAACATTTTTATCGCCGTTGCAGTTTCCTGTGATCACGACTTTCATCTTCGGATTTTCTGTCTCTTCCAAAACCCATGTCCGATTATGAGAATCTGTCATCACTCTGTGCCAGTACCATGCAGAACTTCCAAGTCCCATCGATACATAGCCGTCTTTTTTCTCTGAAACAGACATAACTCTTGTATTATTAGATCCTCCGGAAGAACTTGCCCCCGCATTACGGCCTTCATACTCGGAGTTACTCCAAAGTCCGGCGCTCATCTCATTATTAGAAACGAAAGCATACATGTAATCTCTTTCGCGAGCCGGCGTATTTGCCTTTACTTCTACATATTCGTCACCGCTTACCTTTGTTTGTGTGGACATAGCAGCGCCTATTAAATTGGCATTTTTCTGTGTACTGTTTACAGATACAAGACTGTGATTCGGGATTTCGATCGTCTGGATCGGATTTCCCACCTTGCCGCTTTCCAATGCTGTGCCCGGTTTTCCTTCTGTCAGCTTATTTTCCACTTTCGTAATTTCAAATGAAACCGTATTGTCTTTTGCTGTCAATTCTGCCGTAAGAACTGCGTCAATATGTTTTTCTTCATTTTTCACAGTCATCTCATACGTTGCTTTGTCACCCTTGATCGTTGCTTTTACATCACCTTTGGAAAGTTTCACATCTGTTCCGTTGATACGCACCGTATTGATAGCCGAAGTCTGACCGTAGAACGTCTTGCCGTTTAAATCGCCCTTTTTCATCTCGTATTTTACAACGCTCGGGAAATTCTTCGCTACATAAACGTCCATATCCGCTGTAGAAAGCTTCTCTGTCTCTATCTCTGCTGTCTTTTCCAGTTTTACGGCTTTTGCTTCCACGTTGCCTTCTGTTACAGTTACAGATGTCGTCGCCGTCTGATATCCTGCCTTCGTAATCGTCAGCTCATGCTTGCCGGCTCCTAACTGTAAGGAATATTTTCCGTCTTTATCCGTTTCAGCCGTCAGATTTCCTGTCGTTACAACCGCGCCTTCCAACGCTTTTCCACTCTCATCTGTTACACTTCCCGTAACAGTATATGTAACCGCTTCTTCCTGACCTGTATAATGAATATCTTTCAAAAGAACATCTGAACCGATCTGACCCCAAGAACCTGCTTTGATCGCAATTTTGTTTCCGAGAGAATCTGCGATACCGGAAAAGTCTTCTTTATCAAACACAACTTCTCCGTTGAGCGTAAACGTCATCTTATGGTCTGCTGTCCAGTCGATGCGAACCTTTACTTCCTGATCTTTCGTCGGCGCAGGTTTTCTCGTCTGCTGATAATAGTCTCCGTTGCCGCCTTTGTATTTCTGCCAGAACCAGCCGCCATTGTCATATCCTATGTACATACCGTTTTGATCCGTATTATATCCGAGGTAAACGCCTACTCTGTCACTGTCGCTTATTCCTGTATTTGCATTATTTGATTTTAAAGTAAATGAAAAATATCCCGGCTTGTTAAAATCAAATGTATTTGGATTTACAACCATCTGCGGTCTTGTTCCGGGATTATTCCGATTGCCCGCAGCTGATTTAATATGCAGCCAGCCATTTTCCACAGTGACTGTGTCTCCGTCTGCTTTGTTATCCTGAGTCCATGCATCATTGATCCCATCTTCTAAAGCTGCTGTTTTTTCTGTAACATCAACTTCTTCGGCAGATGCGGTCTGAATGTTTGACGGAAGCATAGTACCTGTCATAGATGCAACCATCACAAGACTCAAGAGTCTTAAGACTACTTTTCTTTTCATACCTTTTCTCCTTCCCTTCAGGCTGATTTTATATTTCAGCCAATATATCACATCCTCCATTATAGCAAATTACCAATTTTTTACAATGTATTATTCATATTTTTAGCGTTTTTTTGTCTATTTCTTATCTCCCTTACTTTTCCCCGTCGTTTTTTCTTTGTTTTTTTGTATTTTATTATTCTTTTTGAGCATTTTCTCTCACTTCTTCCAACATCTCAGCCACTGTTTTTCCATACGCCGGATGGCGCACATACGGCGCGATCTCAAAAAGAGGCCGCAGCACAAAATCTCTCTTGTGCATTTCCACATGAGGGATGCACAACTCGTCTCCTTCATATACGAGATCATCATACAAAATAATGTCCAAATCAAGCGTTCTCGGACCCCAGTGAACGATCCGTTCTCTTCCCGCCTCCATTTCAATCCTATTTAATTCTCTTAACAGTTCTTTCGGATAAAACAAGGTTCTTAATTTCAGACATCCGTTCAGAAAATCATCCTGATCTGTCACCCCATACGGAGGCGTTTCGATAAAAGAAGAGCATTTTTCGACAACGCATCCTTTTAAAGCGCCAAGCGCTTCAACTGCATCTGTAATATATTTTTCTCTGTCTCCCATGTTAGATCCAAGTGCAATATATGCGGTATGCCATTGCCGCTCGATCACAACGCTGACCGTTTTCAGCGGAAGGCGCACCGGAGCCCACGGTTTCTTGATCTCCAGTCTGATCTTCTCTAGTCCGGCTGTATGCAGCAAAAGTTCTTCTGCAAGCGCTTCTGCCGCCCTCTCCAATAATTGAAATGTATGCTCCCGCAAGTAGCGGTCTATAAAAGCGCTCACTTCCCCATAATGAATAGAAGCGCTTAGATCATCCGTAAGTCCCGCCCTTCGTGTGTCGGTGTAAAGAACTGCCGAGACTAGAAACTTTTGTCCCAACACATTTTCCTCCGGAAATACACCGTGATTCGCAAATACTTCCAGATCTTCTATTCTGATCTCATCATAATCTTTTTTCATTTTCTGTCTTCCTTCCTCCTTACCGTACATTTTTCTGTATGACAACTCTTTCTTCACCTTAACTATACGAAAGCGAAGCAGTCAGTCCGACAGCTTCGCTTGCCTGTTTTACAGTCCTGATTACACTTCATGTTCCCGCATGAGCGCCTGCGTCATAAGTATCGCTCTTTTATTCTTCTCTACGTCATGAACACGGACAAACGCACATCGTTTCTGCACCGCATAAACCGTTGTCACAAGCGTTCCTTCTTCCCGCTCGTCTGCCGGAAGATCTAATGTAAGACCGATCACAGATTTGCGTGACGTTCCAAGAAGGATCGGTAATTTAAATTCATGCATGATCTCCAGTTTCTGTATGATCTCCAGATTCATTTCATATGTCTTTCCAAAACCGACTCCCGGATCAAGGATGATCTTATCCCGTGCAATTCCTGCTTTATCTGCAATTTTAACGCACTCTTTCATATCTTTCATAAAATCGAAAAGAAAACTATCGTATACCGCCTCGTTCCGATTATGCATCAGACAGCATGCAACGTCATGTTTCGCGATCACATCTGCCATTTTCTCGTCATATTTTAATCCCCATATATCATTTACAAGATCTGCCCCCGCACAAACCGCAACTTCAGCCACCGCGCTTTTATATGTATCAATAGAGATCGGTACGTCAAATTCCTTTTTCAGTTTTTCAATGACCGGAACGACGCGCGCGATCTCTTCTTCGTCCGTAATCTGAACATGTCCCCGACGGGTAGACTCACCGCCGACATCTAAAATATCCGCTCCTTCTTTTATCATCTTTTCTGCATGAAGAAGGGCTGCATCCATCTTATCAAAACGTCCTCCATCCGAAAAAGAATCCGGAGTTACATTTAAGATGCCCATAATATATGTATTGTGTTCTGTGTCAAATTCTCTTCTGCCTATGATCATATTTTTATCTCCATATTTTTCTTCTCTTCACTCCAGTTACATTCCCGGTTTGCCGGACATGAAAGACACAGCCTCGACGCTTTGTCCGCTTCATACAAAAGCTTTTCCAATGTGTCCTCCCCGTCACGAAGCCGTCTGTGTCCGCGCACCGCATTTTTTATCGTTCTTTTTTCTTCCTCAGAAAATCCCGTTTCTTTCGGAAGTGTATCCAGTATTTCCCCGGCGATCCGCTCTCCCGCAATCTCATGGGGAACTTTTTCTTCATATTGAAGCGCTTTTCCTATATCGTGCAAAACCGCGGCGGCATAAATTACATCTTTACGAAAACCGTATCCCTTCTCTAAATTACGGATATATGCTATTCTTGCCACATCCAACAGATGCGACATCTGATGCCTGCAAAAAATACGTTCCTTTTCCGCGCGCTCCAGCCTATGATAGTATTCCAAATACAGCGGATGGCAAATCACTGCATTTACTCTGTCCATTTTTCCTCCTTTACCGGTCAGTTTCCCGCGTCCGGTCTACCCTCTTTCAAGCATTCTGAAAAAACGTTCTTCCAAAGCCGGATCTGTCTCAAACAGCCCTCTTTTTGCAAATGTCACCGTCCTGCTGCCCGGTTTTTTTATTCCTCTCATCGTCATACACATATGTTCTGCCTCGATCACAACCGCCGCGCCTTTCGCCTTCAGTTCGTTCATCAGCGCATCTGAGATCTGACCCGTAAGCTGTTCTTGAAGCTGAAGCCTTCTTGCAAACACCTCTACCGTTCTCGCCAGCTTGCTAAGCCCCGCAACTTTTCCGTCCGGAATATACGCAATGTGCGCTTTGCCGTAAAAAGGAAGAAGGTGATGCTCGCACATGGAATAGAACGTAATATCTTTTTCTACGACCATATCGCTGTTTTCCACATGAAACGTCTTACAAAGATGCTCTTTTGCATCTTCTTCGTAACCTCCGTATATTTCCTCGCACATTCTGGCGATCCTATCCGGTGTTTCGATCAAGCCTTCTCTGTCGGCGTCTTCTCCGATCCCCTCCAATAATAATCTGACTGCTTTCTTTACTTTTTCCTGATCTATCATCTTTTCATCCTTTATCTTTTTCTATCAATACATCTGTCGCTTATCCTGTTCTTTTTCAACCGCTTCCTTTACTTTTCCCAAATAGGACAAAGAGCCAAACGCAAGGATCACGTCGTCTTCGTCTGCGTTTTCCAGCGCTTCTTTTACCGCCTGCTTAATCTCGCCGACAGCATACGCGGGCACATATTCAGACTGTGCTTCAACAGCTTCTTTTAGTTTCTGCGCGCTTAGCGTACGTTCTTTATTCGGAAGATCGACCGTATATACGCATTTTGCATACGGAATCGTCAAACGGATGATCTTTTCATATTCTTTATCTTGAAACACACCCATTATGTAAATAAGCTTCCTTCCCGGGAAATACGCTTCTATTGATTCCCGCAGTCTTTTTGCCGCATCTTCATTGTGCGCTCCAGGCCGCTCCGAAATACATGTAAACCTTCCGAACCATTCTGTATCGAAAAAACCCGTCTCGACCGCTCTCTTTTCCTCTTTTTTCAGCAGTCCCGGAACATGTACTGCCTCCCATGCGGTAACAGCGTTTATGAGCTGATATTTTCCCGAAAGACGGATGCTTATATTTTCGGAATCTTTATAAGAAAACCGCATCCCGCGATAATCTTCTTCCAAGACAACTGCTTTTTCCGGCTCTGCATAAATAATCGGACAGCCAAACTGTCTTGCTTTTTGTTCTAAAATTTCTCTTACTTCCTGCTTCTGGGGCGCTGATACAACGATGCATCCCGGTTTTATGATCCCCGCCTTATTTTCGGCGATCTCGGAAAGTGTATTGCCGATCACACCGATGTGATCCATACTGATCGGCGAAAACACGGCGCAGACTGTATTTTTCACAACATTCGTAGCGTCTTCCATCCCTCCCAGCCCTGATTCTAAAACGACAAAATCGCACTTCATTCTTTTATAATATAAAAATGCTATCGCCGTTTCAGCCTCAAAGACTGTCGGAAGCTGTTTTCCCGCTTCCTTTAACCGAACGATAGCATCCTGAACTTTTTCTGTCTCTTCTGCAAAAGCATGCTTTGATATCATTTCTCCGTCAACTTGTATCCTCTCACGGTATGAGACAACTGTCGGTGATACATAACGCCCGATCCTGTATCCTGCTTCACTTAATATTGTGGAAGTGTAGGCAAGCACAGATCCCTTTCCATTCGTTCCTGCGATATGTATGAACCTTAAATCATCCTGAGGATTCCCAAGTTCACGCAGCAGACCTCGAATTGCATCTAAGCCAAGTACACTTCCGTATTTAGACAATTCATCTAAATATACTCTCGCTTCTTTATAGGTCACACTTTTGTTCCTTTCCTGAATCAATTTCATTTTCCGCCCTGCTTTTTGCCGAGCAGACTTATCATAGCACTATTCGTTTCATTGTACAAGCTTCATATTTGCAACAATTCTTACTTTGTATAGACATTTGCTCCTTTCTGTGTTACGATAAGTGTACTACATTAAATAATACACTTAATACACTCATTTTAAGGAAGGGACAATTATGATTACGATTGACTATCAAAGCAAACTGCCTTTATATGAACAGATTGCTAAAAGATTTCAGACGCTCATCTTAAAAGGCGCGCTTCCACCCGATTCGCAGATGCCTTCCGTTCGTTCCCTCGCAATGGATCTTTCCATCAATCCGAATACGATACAGAAAGCATATTCGCTTTTGGAACAGGAACGCTATATTTATCCGGTAAAAGGACGCGGAAATTTCGTTTCCGATACGACGCTTCTCGTTGAACAGACAAAGAAAACACTTCTCGAGAACGTTTCTCGCCTTATCGCAAACGGAAAAGAACTCGGAGTAAAGCGCGCAGAATTCACGCAGCTTGTTGACCGGATCTATCGAAAGGAGGATTCTCATGATCGAGTTAAAAACGCTTGATAAAACATTTCAGATGATCCATGCTTCCGACCACATCACCGCTACTATCCCGGACGGTATGGTATTCGGACTGATCGGATCAAACGGAGCCGGAAAAAGTACGCTTCTGCGTATGATATCCGGTATTCTCAAACCGGACGAAGGAGAAGTTCTCATTGACGGAGAATCTGTTTTTGAAAATCCTTCCGTAAAATCACAGATCTGCTTTTTATCGGACACCCCTTACTTCTTTCCGAATGCAGATATCCAACAGATGAGAAATTATTACATGCTCTGTTACCCGTCGTTTAACAGAAAACTGTTTGACTCTCTTACAGACAGATTTAATCTTGATCCAAAACGAAAGATCAGCAGCTTTTCAAAAGGTATGAAAAAGCAAGTTTCCATTTTGCTCGGTCTTTGTTCAGGAACAAAATATCTCCTCTGTGACGAAACGTTCGACGGACTTGATCCGGTCGTTCGCCAGGCTGTTAAAAGTCTTTTTGCCGCAGAGATATTGAATCGGGATTTCACACCGATCATTTCTTCTCATAATCTGCGGGAGTTAGAAGACTTCTGCGACAGCATCGGACTTTTGCATCAGGGACAGCTTCTGCTTACCCAAAGTCTGGATCAGATAAAGTGTTCCGTCTGCAAACTGCAGTGTGTCATTTCAGATCCACATAAAGAACAGCAGTTTCTGTCTTCTATAAAGATATTAAAAATGGAGCGTTCCGGTTCTTTACTTACGCTCACACTTCGCGGAAGCCACTCAGATATTCTTTCTGCGGTACAGACTTATGATCCTGTTTTTGCAGAAGTCCTTCCGCTTACACTCGAAGAAATATTTATAAGCGAAACGGAGGCAGCCGGTTATGATATCAAAGATTTCTTATATTAAACTTATACGAGAGGACATACGGCACAGAGGATGGCTCGCCGCCCTTTCCGGCGTCCTGTTATTTCTTTCAATGCCTGTTTACACACTGATCTACCTTGACAGTTATTCTGAAGATCCTGAAGTATTAAAAGAGTTCGCGGATACATTTTCCGGATTCATTAACGGATATAATTCCGCTTTTCTCATCATACTGATCGGAATTCTCGCTTTCGCAGTCGGAATAAGCGGGTTTCAGTTCATGCATAAAAAAGAAAAACTTGATTTTTACCACGGACTTGCGCTCAAACGTCATCAGTTGTTCGCAATCTCTTATTTGGCAGGACTGTTCCTCTTTCTCATCCCATATATAGTATGTACTGTATTGACGATCCTTGTCGGCGCTGTAAAAGGAATTATGACTCTTTCTCTCGCCGGAGAATGTTTTCTTACAATGGGGACGGGAATCCTCGCATTCCTTCTGATCTATCACACATGTATTTTTGCGGGAATGCTGACCGGACGAAGCGTAACGATGTTCCTCGGAACACTTGTCATCGGAGTCTATCCAAGCCTCGTATTGACACTGCTTCCGTCGCTGCGAGATGCGTTTTTCCAGACAACTTATAACGTACACGACAGTATACCTGAAAAACTTTCGGAATATCTTTCGCCATTTCCGTTGTT
>OOCN01002204.1_pt1 | contig 10570 bp, 9 predicted proteins | sample 1671361 | NCBI WGS metagenome assembly OOCN01 (sample SAMN06348149, study PRJEB24527) | human gut metagenome | biome: human gut; feature: ankylosing spondylitis patient; material: feces | host: Homo sapiens | place: China | collected 2015-10
CTTATCTATTCAGTGATTCTGCACAACCATTCATTCTGTCACAGTATTTCGGACTGCCGGATTCCGGCGAAGCAGATATTGTTTACTGCAAAGATTGTGATTTTGCAGCCAATATCGAAGCCGTCAAGCCTAATACATTAACATCGGACGTCAAAAATGACAAAGAAAAAGAAATCGTTCAGACTCCAGGCCAGCATACAATTGAAAAGGTATGCAATTACCTCCATCTGCCTGTGAAATCTTCCGTAAAAGCAGTTGTTTATAAACTGGATGACACAGTAGTTCTCGCTATGGTAAGAGGAGATCATGAAGTCAACGAAGTACGCCTGCAGAGCATTTATAATGCAATCAATGTAGACATGGCATCTGATGAAGACCTCAAGGCATGCGGACTGACTGCCGGATACATCAGCCCGATTGGTTTAAAAACCTCTGAGCACTTTGATATTATCTGCGATGCTTCCGTTATGGAAATGCAGGATGCATGCTGCGGCGCAAATGTTAAAGATGAACATTACATTCATGTCAATCCAGCTAGAGACTTTGGCAATGTGAAGGTGGATACGATCCGTCAGATTGATGCAGGTGATGTCTGCCCGCACTGCGGAGGAAAGATCGTACTGACCAAGGGCATTGAAGTAGGCCAGGTTTTCAAGCTTGGAACAAAGTACAGTGAAAAACTGGATGCGACATTCCTTGACAACAACGGCAAGTCCCGCCCCATGTTCATGGGATGCTATGGCATTGGCGTAACACGTACGGTTGCAGCTTCTATTGAGCAGAACCATGATGAAAATGGTATAATCTGGCCAGTAGCCATTGCTCCTTACGAAGTGGTTATCGTACCTGCCAATAACAAGTCAGAAGACGTAATGAAGGCTGCTGAAGGCCTCTATAATGCACTTGAAAGCAGTCAGGATGAAATCGTATTTGATGACAGGGCAGAAAGAGCCGGAATCAAATTCAAGGATGCGGATCTGATCGGATACCCGCTGCGCGTCACTATCGGAAAGAAGTGGCAGGAATCCGGATGCGTAGAAATCAAGCTCCGCCGTACTGGTGAAGTATTTGAAGTTCCGTATGAAAACTGCGCAGAAAAAGTAGAAGAACTGCTTAATTACCTGCGTGAAAATAATCTGTAAGCATTGAACTGCCCGAGCAGAGGAGGGGATTTTATGGATTTAAATGAGTCAGAACTTAATGATCTGAGGAATAATATTCGTGAAATTGATAAGGATCTGGTCAGCTTATTTGAAAAAAGACTTACCCTCTCAAAGGCAGTAGCAGCTTATAAGCTGAAAGCAGAGAAGCCGATTTTCGATGAAGCACGGGAAGAAAAAAATATAAGGGAAGTTTCAGAATTGCTTCAACATGTATCGGAAAAGCAGAATTTTATCAGATGGTACACGTTGTTGATGGATATCAGTAAAGATATACAGAAAAAGTTGATTCTAGGAGAGAAAGATGACTGAAGAGATTCAGGGGATTGTAAAAAAGACAATTTTTTCCAGTAAGGACGGCCGTTTTTGTGTTTTTCTGATTGAAGAAAAAGAAAGCGGCAAGACTGTTACTGTCTCTTTAAATTCTGAATTACCCTATATCGGTCAACATGTATTGCTGCGGGGGTGCTGGTTCAAGCACCCCCGTTTTGGGTTGCAGTTCAAAGCGCAGCAGATGCAGGCATTTGTCCCGGAGAAATCAGAAGAAATCAGAAAGTATCTTTCTTCAGGCGTTATAGCAGGAATTGGTCCGGCTATGGCCGATAAGATCGTTGACTTTTTTGGAGATAAAACACTTAAGATCTTTGAAAATAATATCGATGCATTGCTGGATGTGCCCGGAATCGGACCGAAAAGCTTGAAGAAAATCAAAGAAGCCTATGATGAGGTGGCAGGGCTGCAGGATATCATTCTGTTCCTGCAGTCTGTCAATGTTTCAGAAAAATTCGCAGCAGATCTGCAGACTCTGTATGGAGAAGATCTGGATATCATTTTGAAAGAAGATCCATACCAGCTCCTTCACGACATACCGGATATGCATTTCCAGGACGTGGATAAGATTGCTCTGGCAATGGGCGTATCCGAACTGTCTGCTGACAGGATTTCTCATGGCATCAAAAATGCCCTGTGGTATGAATACAGCCGGGGAAATTCCTGTGCTCCCAAGGATCAGGTCTATCAGGAAGCAGCGGCCATGCTTGGACTTTCATATGATTCCGTAAGTACGATTGCTGCTGATTTTACGGGAAGAGATAAGCCTGATGAGCTGATACATGAAGGCATATCTTACTTTTACCTGCCTTTCCTTTATGAAGCAGAAACAGATTCAGCAAGGCGGATCAGAAAACTTCTGGATATGGAGCCTGAAGGCAGATCCGTTAATTTATCTTTGGAAAGGTTTGAAAAATCGAACTTTATTACTCTGGAAGATGAACAGAAGGATGCTGTAAAAAAATCGCTGGATTTCGGGCTGGTTGTCATTACCGGAGGACCCGGAACAGGAAAGACGACACTTGTGAAAGCAATTGTATATGCGGCTGAACAGTGCGGCCTCAAGGTCAAATTAATGGCGCCGACCGGACGCGCGGCAAAAAGGCTGTCCTCATCCAGCGGACGGGAAGCCGAAACCATTCATAAAGCTCTTGAAGCCGAGCTTCACGAAAACGGAGAGGCATACTTCAACAAGAACCAGTCAGATACCTTATCCGAGGATATTATTATAGTTGATGAAGCATCCATGATGGATGTCGTCTTATTCCATTCCTTGCTGAGCGCTTTGAAAGAGGGCACGCATCTGATTCTTGTGGGAGATGTGGATCAGCTCCCTCCGGTAGGGCCGGGAAATCCTCTTAAGGCAATTATTGAAAGTGAAATGGCGCCGGTCGTGAGATTGAATCATATATTCCGCCAGGAGGAAGGAAGCGGAATCATTGAGAATGCTGTCCTGATCAGAGAGGGGAAATACTGCTGCCCGGATGAAAATGGCGATTTCCAGATCTTATATACAGATTCTGAGGATGATGCTTTCCATAAAATAATGACCCTGTGCTGGCACTTCCACTATGCCGATGAAGATAATAAGCTGAAAATGCAGGTACTTTCTCCCATGTACAAGGGTGCATGCGGAGTCGATCATCTGAATGCATCCATTCAGAAAGTGGTGCAGGGCAGTGATCATCTTCCATTTCCATTTGCTGTAGGTGATAAGGTCATGCAGCGCAGAAATGATTATGAGAAAAAAGTGTACAACGGAGATGTCGGGATTGTCTGGGCGGTCAATGAAAACAAACTTTTTGTAAGATATTATGAGAAGGAAATAGAATACACCCGCGCTGAGTGGGGAGACCTCCAGCTTGCCTATGCATCGACCGTGCATAAGAGCCAGGGAAGCGAATATGATACTATCATTTTTGCATTGCTTCCGGAGCAGAGAATCATGCTTCAGCGCAATTTGCTTTATACCGGAATTACGAGGGCGAGAAAGAAAACTATTTTAGTGACGACGGAAAGCGCACTTTCCCAGGCAATCAGCTCGACACGCACGCAGCATAGATACAGCCTGCTTCTGCCCTTGATCAAAGGGATGAACCATGAATAGGTTTATAGAAATAGCAGCCGAGCTTCTGTATCCCTGGTGCTGTCCCGGCTGCGGAAAGCTTACCAGCTATAAGACAATCTGGTGCGGCGGCTGCATCAATGATACATGGAATCCCCGTCTGATCAATTCATCAGTAACGGACCATTTAGACGGCTGCTATACGCTTTGCGATTATCACAGCGGGATGAGAAAATGCATACTGCAGCTCAAGTACAACGGAAAATCAGAACTTTCAAAAGCCTTTCCGCCCCTGCTTGACAGATTTCCCTGGTGGGACCGGATGGAAGACTTTAAGATTGTCATTCCGGTGCCTCTTGCATCAAGGAAGATGAAGGAAAGAGGATACAACCAGGTCGATAAAATGTTCCAGAAATGGATGGAAAGTGCAGGGAAAGAATATTTCCCGCAGGGGCTCGTACGTCTGCGCAGGGGTGAGACACAGTCACTCCTTACACGCGTGGAAAGGTACAAAAACATAAAAGGAGCTTTTCATATCAATAAAGGGATGGACGTGAAAGGCAGGAAGATCCTTTTAGTTGATGATGTCTATACAACCGGCGCTACTATGGAAGCGGCTGCTCACGAGCTCAAACTGGGCGGTGCAGAGAAGGTAGTCGGAATGACAATTGCCAGCGGAGCCATATAGAATCAATGCAAATAGTTTATCTAAAAGGAGTAAAGCCATATGAAGTTGGTTAAAGGACCAGAAGCTGAAAGAGTGACCGGCGGGCTGTGGAGGCAGTTTCTGATTTCTGAAATTGCAGGAGAAATCATGCTTGGCGAAGTGCAGGATCATCTGTATGTGGAAGATCTGGACTTTAAAGGCAGGTCCAAGGATAAAGTCGTAAGGGATTCGGTGGAAACCGGTTTCCTTGATTTGATCGATGATGCGACAGAACGTCTCAGCTTCTATAAAAAAGAGCTGGAACCGTATTCTGATATCACTGAACTCTTAAGCGAAAAAGAACTCAAGCGAGCGCTGTTTCATATGATATCAGGGCATACGCATTGCTTTTCCTCGTCAGTCATCACGGATAATCCCTATTACCAGTGCATCAAGATTCCTACCGTTGAAAAAGATCATATCCTTTTGACGATGAATGATTACCTGCCGGGAGAGTTTATCCAGACGTATCATGATAAACAGCATTCGGATAATGTGTTCATGCATGCTGAGGCCGGATTCTTTGACGATAAAGTCAATTTCCCGGTTCTTCTGGAAAACGGAGAAGTCTGGATGAGCCTCGTAATGAGTGAAATAGAGTCTATGGAAGAGCCTCTCCGTCTGGCGAGGGGAAAGGTAATCACATATGGATTGGGTCTTGGGTACTATGCATTCATGGCAGCGCAAAAGGAAACAGTCGATTCAGTCACCATCGTTGAAATGAATCCTTCCATCATCAAAATATTCAATGATGTTTTGCTTCCGCAATTCCCGCATAAAGAAAAAATCCACATAGTACAGGCAGATGCATTCGACTACGCAGACCATCAGGCAGACGGTGAATATGATATTGCTTTTGGCGATTTCTGGTCCGGTGTTGAAGAAGGGCTTGAATTCTATCTGAAATTCCTTAAGAAAACAGAAAGAATCAGAAAGACCAGATTTGATTATTGGATTGAGTCCTGCTTTGCGGAATATTATTTCCGGCCGGTTCTTATGCATTTCTTCATGCGTGAAATTTTTGGCAGAGATGAGGCTCTTTGGGAAAATCAGCACCGTATAAAGCAAATTCAGAAACAATTTGAGAAATTCTTATATGACAAGGAAATCGAATTAAATTCGGCAAAGCAGTTTGAAGACATTTTCAAGACGCCAAATGTGGTTCAATTAGTTCGTGAATTTGTCATGCATTATTATCGATAAAGGGGACCAAGGCAGGCATGCTTCTTCTGATGCTGCCGGTTCATTCATGGGCTGATGACCCGAATACGAAAATAAAAGTAAGCGGAGCCAAAAATGTAACAGTACTGCTTAATGAAGGCGTATTATATGCTTCTCCGAATACGTTTGAACTAGGGAAGAAGTGGGATGTTTCAGAAGAAAAAAATAAAATATACGTCAAGCTGAAATCAGGTGCAGGCAGGCAGGAATCCGTCCAGATTCCATCCAAGATAATTTCAGGCAAACCATATGTCGATTTTGGATACTTTGCCGGGCAGTCTGGAATCACTTATAAATATGATGAAAAACACAAGAAAATCACGTTGAAAAAGGAAAGCCGTGATTCCGGGAAGAAAGAAGAAAAGAAGTCCCGGCAGGTCATCATATGGGATCCGGAACATGAATTCAGCACCAGCAGTATAAAAGACGCAGGTAAAGACAATGCAATCATAATTTCGCCGACCTGGGGATCTTATAAAGATGTTTCTCAAAATGATTTTGTTCCCGATCTGGTGTATTTGAAGGGGATAAAGGATAACGGATTTAATGGACTGCCTTTGATCGACATCAAACGCCGGAAGAACGAGAGTCGCACCTACTTCCTTGCCAAAATGCAGGAAAAACTGATTTCCCGCATAGATGCGATTTCCGAGGTATATGATCTGGGCGGATATAATATTGATTTTGAAAATATGAAGCAGGAGGACAAGAACCTCTATACTGACTTTATCAAGAAGCTTTCCGGCGCTATGCATGAGCAGGGGAAAATGGTAACAGTAGATGTTACTGTGTACAATGAATGGTCTCCTACATGGAGCTTGTGCTATGACAGAGAAAATCTTGCAAAGGCAGCAGATTATTTAGTCATTATGGGTTATGACGAGACGCCTGGGAACAGCACAGTTCCCGGATCTGTTGCATCTTATTCATGGCTTGATGACAGCATCAAGGTTTTAAAAAAGAGCGTACCGGGCGAAAAAATGATTCTGGGGCTTCCGCTTTATACAAGAGTCTGGGTTAATGAATCCGGCAGGTGGAAATCAAGGGTGCTGACCCTGAAATACACAGACCAGTTCATAAGCCGGCATAAATTAAGGCCTGTATGGAATGACGAAGAGAAGCAGTATACTTCCTCCTGGAAAGAAAAAGGAACTGCCTATAAAACATGGTTAGAAGATGCAAAATCACTCGAAGACAAAATGAGCCTGGTTGGCAAATACGGGCTTGGCGGTACAGCATTCTGGCGGTATGGCTTTGAAGCTGAAAATACATTCTCTGAGCTTCTGAATGTAAAAGAGAATCAGGAGAAAAACGGTAAAATCGATATTGATAATTTCTCCCTGCATGACTATTTGGCGGAGAAAAAACAGAAACTGCAGGAAATGCAGGAATAGTAAAAAACACCGGGCAAAACCAGCCCGGTGTTTTTTCATTGTGTTATCTCAAGCAATATATTTAAGAAGAATGTGGGAGCTCCCATTAGCGTTCAATGAATTTATAAAACATATTATTCCTTTCAATGACATAGTTCTAAAAAGGAAACCGAAGATGAATCCCTGAATATCAGATTTCAATCTTTTTGCGCTTGAGCCATGCATCCATGTAGGTGCATTCTGATTTCATTGAATAGTTGTTGCTTCTGATCCAGTCATAAAAAGCCTGAGCCAGCTGCGCAGCCAGTCCCCGGCCGGAAAGTTCATCGGGAACTATAGTATGAAGAACGGTAAACTGGTTATTTCCGTCCTCAGAGTATTCCAAATAGCATAAACCTTTTAGATCCTCTATTTTAAAACGATGTTCCTGCATATCATGAATGACTACCATATTATGAACCTCCTGTCGTTATAAACCAAAGTTTGAAATTAAAATATATCGATGGTTCTCGCTAATGAGAATTAGACTATGCTATAATTATTATACTAGATGAATACAGTAATTACATAGATTTATTGAAATTTTATAATTAATAGAAAATATTCAATTTATTTTGCCGGATGTGTAACTATGGCTGCTTTTACATCCGCGAAAGGAGATTCATATGCCCGCAGATATTTATTTTCTGAATCACAGCGGATTCATTCTGAAAATCGACGACATAGTTCTCGTTTTTGACTATTATAAGGATCCCTTGCAACATGTGGAAAAAATGATTACAGATGGCAGAAATAAAATTTACTTCTTTGTCAGTCACTTCCATGGGGATCATTTCAATCCATCCATCAGCCGGTTTGAGGAATATGCTGATGGATACATCCTGCATGGGGATTGTGATCTCTATTTGAGAGATGCAGGGAAGATGCATCTGATGGACGTGGGAGATTCTTATTCGAATGAGGATTTCACCGTTAAAATGTATGGTTCGACGGATGCCGGCGGATCGTTCCTGATCCATTGTCATGGAATCACCATCTTCCATGCAGGTGATTTAAACTGGTGGCATTGGGCAGGCGACTCTGATGCTGCCAATCTGGATGCCAGAAATAATTATTTTGCAGAATTGGAAAAACTGTCCGGGGGAAAAGTGGATATCGCCATGTTCCCGGTGGATGCTAGACTCCAGGTGGCAAGGGAGTGGGGCGTTAAAAAGTTCCTGAGCAAGGTTGAATCCGGTTTGCTCATTCCCATGCATGCTTTTGGAAATGTCTGGGCACCATCCTATGAATTCAGATGGCTCTTTCCCGATCAGAAAATATGGATACCTCAAAAGGACGGAGATATGTTCAGGGAGGAATAAATATGGCATCTACATGGATTTATGTGATGTGCATCATGCTCTTCGGGAGCTATATTCTTCAGCTTGTTCCTCTTATGTTTTATCTTTCGGTAGTTTTAATTGTAAATTGCGGAGTACTTGCAGCTTCTTACTTCCTGTTCAGAAGAGATCCCCTCCTGAATATGAGGGAGAATATGCTCTTCATGCTGGGACTGACCGTCATCAATATCCTGACAGATTTAGGCATAATGAGTTATTTTATGTCCTGGGTGGCCTTTGGTGCGCTTCTGCTCTGGTCACTTCTAGGCGGCGGAAGAGGAGACTGAGGGGAAAAGCGCTTAGGATGCCATATGTTTCAAATACGGTACGGTATTTTTTGGGGGAAGAACTGCCCGTAAAACAGCGGTGTTTACAGATGCCCGCCTTGACAATGAAAACTAAAGAATTTAGAATTAATATGTGTCAAATTGGCAAGATTATTTTAATTTGTTTGCCTTTTATCAGGATGGATCGTTTTTGTTTTATTATCAGATGATAATTTTAATATAACTATCCAGATGATCTGGTCTGGAGCTTACAATGCAAATGACGGATATGACAAGATAAAGGCAGTGTTTCGGAATGTCTAATGAAAAAATATTGGAAGAGGTGAAGTATTTGACACTAGATGAAGTTTTACTTTATGTGATTTTGGGTTGTATTGTTGCTGCAGTTGTCGGTATCGGTGTAGGATATCTCCTGAGAAAGAGAATTGCAGAAGCGCGCATTGGATCCGCTGAAGAAAAAGCAAAACAGATTGCTGATGATGCAAAGAAAATGCTTGAATCTGCATCAAGGGAAGCAGAAACTTTAAAGAAAGAGACCCTTGTTCAGACAAAGGAAGAAATTCACAAGCTGCGTGAAGACGTTGAGCGGGAAAGCAAGCAGCGTCGTGACGAGCTTCAGAAGTACGAGCAGAGACTTGTCCAGAAGGAAAATAATCTTGACTGGAGAAGCGGGAATCTCGAACAGCGTGAAGCACAGCTGGATAAGAAAGAAGTCCAGATTAAAGCGCAGAAAGACAAGGTTGAAGCTTTATATAGCCAGCAGGAAGCGAAACTGGAAGAAATATCCCAGTTATCACGTGCACAGGCAAAGGATATGATTATTGCCCGTGTAGATGAAGAATTGACGCACGAAAAGGCAGTCAGAATCAGAGATGCGATTGAAGAAGCCCAGGCAACTGCTGATACAAAGGCCAGAGAAATCATAGCCGGTGCTATTCAGAGAAATGCAGCTGATACGGTTTCGGAGACAACCGTTTCTGTAGTGGCGCTTCCGAATGAAGAAATGAAAGGCCGTATCATAGGCCGCGAAGGAAGAAATATACGTGCAATAGAAACTCTTACCGGCGTAGATCTTATTATTGATGATACGCCTGAGGCTGTTATCCTTTCCTGCTTCGATCCAATCCGCAGGGAAATTGCCCGTCTTGCTCTTGAGAGCCTTGTAAAAGACGGACGCATCCATCCTGCAAGAATCGAAGAAGTGGTTGCAAAAACAAAGAAAGACGTTGAAAAGGAAATCCGGGAAGCAGGCGAGCAGGCAGTTATGCAGTGCGGCATCCGCGGAATGAATCCGGATCTGATTAAGATTCTTGGACGTCTGAAGTATCGTACTTCCTATGGACAGAATGTGCTGCAGCATTGTATAGATACCTCCTATTTTGCAGGTATCATGGCGGCAGATATCGGAGCAGATGTGGATCTCGCCAAGCGCGCGGGCCTGCTTCACGATATTGGTAAGGCAGTGGACAGGGAACAGGAAGGCACCCATGTTGAACTGGGTGTTGAATTGGCACAGAAGTTCCATGAACCGCCGCAGGTCATTAACGCAATAGCTTCACATCATGGAGATATGGAACCAACCTGTATTGAATCTGTTCTGGTTGCCGCAGCTGATGCAATTTCCGCTGCCCGCCCTGGAGCAAGAAGAGAAACCCTGGAAAACTATATCAAGAGACTGACAAAGCTTGAAGATATCGCAAAATCGTTCTCCGGTGTTTCCAACTGCTATGCAATCCAGGCCGGCCGTGAATTGAGAGTCATTGTAAAACCAGAAAAGGTAAGTGAAGATCAGGCTACTATTCTGGCACATGATATTTCACAGCGTATCGAAAAGGAACTGCAATATCCTGGTCAGGTCAAAGTCGTAGTGATTCGTGAAACAAGAGCTACAGACTTCGCCAAGTAATTTAAGCTATATAAGAGACAGCAGGAGCATAAACCTGCTGTCTTTTTATAATTTGTTTAATTTCAGGAATAAAGATTTATATTTTTACCTAAAATTGCAAGTTCAAATTGAACACCTTTAACCAAATAATTTAAGCTGCATAG
>OOCN01002210.1_pt1 | contig 10522 bp, 7 predicted proteins | sample 1671361 | NCBI WGS metagenome assembly OOCN01 (sample SAMN06348149, study PRJEB24527) | human gut metagenome | biome: human gut; feature: ankylosing spondylitis patient; material: feces | host: Homo sapiens | place: China | collected 2015-10
CCAACAAATTTGACTTTATCACCAATCCTATAAAGTTCAGAAACGAAATCAATGCACAAATTCAATAAGAATAAGTGAAAAGCATTTAAAGAAATACAAAGAGAACGGGTATAAACACGCTTTTGCACATACATCCATACAAGGCTATACCTACGTACGAGCTTATGCGTATGTATATGTAAAATGCCTCAGTCCAGAATAAAATTCCATATCAAAGACAAGGGCGTTTTAAAAAAAAATCAAGAGCTTTTTAAAAAAGATAACCGCCTTTTTTTAAAAGAACAAGAGCTTTTTTTAAAATGTCTTGTTCTTTTTTACCGCTGCCGCGAATCCGTAAGCTATCATTTCGTGGAAGTTTCCTCTTTCATGCGCATTTCTTACGAGGAAAAGGCTTGAAAACGCCCTACTTTATACCAGGCAGGAACTGTCTATAAAAAAGAATATATGGCTGACAGCAAGCATATTATGTGAAAATCAACTTCAAAACGTAGTGAGGGCATGAGAGTATAAGTGAGAGCAATTTTTTTTACCATTATCATATAAGTCATTCATAATAAATCCATTATACATACAGTGAGGGCATGAGGGTATAAATACCCCGAACTTTCCAGCGAGAGCTGAAGCTTAAATACCATTGCTTTGACATACCACGACCACTACAAGTTGTACCCCATTTCCAACAGCTTTTTTTAGAAATGCTCAACAAAAAACAAGCCAGCCAATTCATTCTAAAAATATTTGAATTAGCCGGCTTGTTTGTATCCTTAGGTGTTCCCCTAAATAAGATTCGCCTAAACGGAAAAATGGAAAACTATCCGGTTATTCCTACGGATCAGTATCTCACATCGCGCACACAGAACACACCGGCTCTGCCGTATTTTTTCCGTTCTTCCTTGTCTTCCTCCACCATGCCTCTCTCATCTGAATAGTAGGGCATCATATGCATTTCTACCCGGCGAATTTTCAGCAACTCCAGTTCCGAATCGGTCTTCCAATAGTTCAGTATGTAGCCGGTAGGCGTATATTCGTGTCTACCGGGATAATAGCGGCTGTAAGAATACGCCGTACGGCAATGGAACACGGCGCAAAGCCGGTGCTTAAAGTTATGCTTCCTTTTATCACTTAAATCGCATGTCAGACTGAGTGGGTTGTACCAGCCGTAAGCATCACCTACGGCATCCTTGTCTCCCGGCTTCACCATGGGCGAGAAAGGCAGGTTGTCCTCATCCTGGAAGAAGTTGAATGCCAGCTGAATCAATGTCAGCTCGCGTTCATTGGGCAAGCGCCACGCTCCGGCGGGGGTCACTCCGTCTCCTGCTTCGTGATAGTCTTGGGCTATGGTAAACTTATCTCGTTTGGCATTGTCTATCTCAATAAGTTTCAATGTCGTACCTGTCCATGTTACCTTACTGGGAGTATCTTTATCAAATCTCAGGTGATTCGGATCCTTGCACTCAAATTCCGCAGTCACATCCATTAGCATGGGTTCTTGTGCCAGCTGGAATTTCTTGTACAAGCGGTTCTGCGTATCACGTTCGTTATGGGGTTGAAGCTCCCGGTAACTGAACGAGCGCATGGCTTCGTCCGCCAAAAAGACTTCCAGTGTACGGCTTGCTTCATCGTATTTGTAATAAGGAGACGAAACTTCCCTGTCCATCCTGCCACTCACGACTCCGCTTCCCAAGCTCCTCACACTAATCATGTGCCTCAGATACGTATGACTTATGTATCCTCCCAGTTCCGACCATATTGTGGAATAAGGACCGTATGTACTGGCCGTATATCCCTGTACGGGATCCTTGTTTATCTTTTTCCCGTCTGCTCCTATATATATATCGAAAGACGATTTCCACAAGGCAGCTTCTTTTGCCATGGCAGGCTCTCCCAGCCACATACCCACCAATTGCCCTATGGCAGGTACATACCAGCGCAGTTCTTCCTCGTCCAGATAGCCGTTGCCGTTCAAATCACGGTTACGTATCAGCATGATAACCGGATCGTCGGCCTGTCCGCTAATCGGTCGGGATTCCTTCAGACTTCCATCTTTCCTCAGTATAAAACCGGATAGGAAAGGTGATTTTTTAAGCCCCCATTCCATACCATGCATATTACAATTTCCAACCTGACCATCCAGCTTTTGCCAAGTATTCTTTCTGCCGTCCCAAACTTCCCTCTCGCCCGGTTCTGGCTCATACAGGATGTGCTTCTGCTCTTCCACCGACTCCAAGCCGAATTTATTGAGAGTCTCATCGTTCATATCATAGAAGCAGGCAATGGAACGTTGTTTCAGCGTATAAACCGACTGCGACACCGCGCTCTTACCATCTTGGCTGAACTCGAGGTCGGTAGCAAGCGAGAAGATACGGTCCTTGCAGTTGATAAAATCTTTCAGATGCACCGGTACCGTAATGCGCGGGTCGGGATGTCTTTCATAAAAGTTCTCATCCACAAAGCAGGTGTAGTACGCCGAATCCTCCTTGCTTGCATAAAACCCATCGAGTGCATCGAACACACTTTTCACCTTGTCAGGATGATAGTATTCCAGGAGATAGGGGCTTTCCTTATCCGGTTTTGTTCCATTATAGAAATAGTTATCCTTTTTCGTCTCTTTCGCAAACTCCAGCCACGCCAGATAGCCTTGTGCCACCTCTTTGGTAATACCGAAACTGCTCACGGATACACATTTGCCTTCCGAACCTCCGTCGGGAGTACCTTTAGGATAATACATCACTCCCATGACCCCGAAAGGTGTGTCGGTATACAGATAGACACCCTTCTCAATATCTTTCCGCATGAATTTCATCTCCACCTGGTCAAAATGGGCATCGATATGTGCGAAAGCCTCATGCTTGAACACCACTCCTTCCGCTCCCGGAGTCTTTTCGTTCTCATCTTCCACTTCCACCACTATATCATCCACTCCGTTGATGGTTACATTATACGTATAGTGATGGTCGCGCTCCACGCTGAAGTGATTGAGGTCTTTCCCGAAATTACCCAAATGGATATAATAACGGACATCGGCAGCAACCGTCTTGTCTGCATTTTCAAACCATCCGGTCAGTTCAATATAAGTAGAAGCTTTCGGAGCAAACTCAAACTTGTAGTGCCCTTTGTGATTATCGGCATTATCAGCATGAAAATCATCGGGAGCGGTCTCTTCCGTATTTTTATTGTCGGCAGTCTTCACCACCTTATCCCGCTGCCTGTATTCGGTAATCTCCACGCCGGGTCTTACCTTGCGTATGTTCTCCGGCAGGTATATAGTAAAAGTGAGAGAATCCAGTAAACCGAAATTCACCGGCTTGGCATCTTCCACCAGGATACGGTCCCGCTCTTCTTCCGTCCACGCCTGTGCGGTGGGCGACACATAATGAGGTATATGGCGAACCGTGTAATCTCGCGCCGTAAACTTCACTCCTTTACCTTCCCTGATATTCATTGTAATCTTGCTCATCAGGCGTTTCAGCACAAACGAGTTGTCTTCATCGTGTTTACCGTCCGGCAACAGTGTATGAGTTTTTCCCTCTTCATCCGTATAACTGATTTGCCCCTGTTCGTTCACATGACATAATCCTGTATTGTTGTTCACCATACCCGTAAGCGGCAGATAACCGTCTACGCTGTGTATGTTTCCGTTCCACTTCGGGGTTGCTTTTTCAAAAAACTCCGCCTGAGTGCCCAGCGCATCCCCACCCGATACTCCCGGAAAGAAATTAAGGAACGAACTTTGCGCATTGCCCAACAGATAGATATACACATCGCCCACCGGAACATAGAACTTGATTTCACCGCACGTAGGGTCGTCATTATCGGCAATCCATCCGCCGGTAGCGCCTTCCAGCGGCTTATTGGACGGATTGGAGAACAGATGATAGGCCAACAACTCATTTTCTTCCGGATTGTCGCTCTTCGCTTCATATACAAAAGCCATCACGCCCGAAAGCTGGGAGTCATAATCAATCTCTCCACCTGCCGCACGGGTTGTAATCGTGGTAGTGATGCCACGTCCCACACCGAACGGAAGCCTCACCTCCACCCGCTTGTCACGGTCTACTCCCTGCAAGTCGTTTCCTTCGATGAACTCATCGGTGCAAGATGCAAGCGACAGGAGCGCCAACAGTCCCGCCGCCAGAATATGATTCACTGTTTTTTTCATCATGCTGTATATTTTTGTCTGTTATTCGTCTGCCTAATTAAATTCCACATCTCCGCCTCCGGTTTCCCACGGAACAATCATCCAATGTGCTGTCATAGCCACGTGTCCATGCATGGAAATAACGGAAAACAGCCGCAGGTTCATGTTGGCTTCCACTTCGGGCAAAGCCACATATTGCATATCAGCCTCATGTCCTTCCGTACCGTCACTTCCCACTTTATGTTCATGCGACAGTATTTTCAGATAATATCCTTTCTCCTTGTCACCGGCAGGGGCGGAAGGATAAAGGTCGGCTATCCCATTAGGGTTGGCAAAGAGATAGACAGGTTTGGCCGGCATCCACTGAAATTGCTCCGGGTCTGTATTTCCCGCGTGTGCCAGTGCATTAATCTCGTTGATATGGGTTTTCTCTTTCAGGTTCTGTTCGTACTCCTCATACGCATCGGTACCCTCCTGAGGGGCATTCTCCGGTTCTTCCGGCCACCCCGCACTCAGAATCACCTTTCCGTTTTTCTGATGCCGGGAATCGGAACTGTCACCCGCTCCTTCCAGACAATTGAAAGCTCCCGTATATTCGTACTTCTCTTTTGGAAACAGATACCCGTATTCCGGTATATTATAAAGGTACAATCCGCGCCCCATATAGAGCTGTCCCTTTCCGGCATCGGTCACGTCCGCTTTGGCAAAGTACAGGTTCAGCTTCGCCACGCTTCGTTTCAAAACCAGCTTTATCTCCTGATGGTCGTTAGCAACCGTTTCGCGACACTTACCGGTCATCGGCACAATGGCAGAACAGTAAATTTTTCCCGTTTCATCCTTGCCTGTCTCCGTTCCGCCCGACACATATTCCGCTTCTGGCAGCCGGCTGAAAGTCAAGGACTCCAGTTTATCCGGCGTCACTTCCAACCCCTCAACCGGATGTACGCCTCCGGCAATCTCACCGGGCAGCACAAAAATATCTCCCTTGTTTTCGCAAAGCAGTTCTCCAGCCTCCTGCTCATTGGCCACTGCATAAAACCAGACTTCTCCCTTCGGCAATTTCCATTCAAAAGTATGAGCCGGCACATCCTCCCCGCCATAATAATACCCCACCGGGCTGCCATTCTGGAAAGCATACACCCTGAGCGTTTTCACCTGCGAGTCGAAATCATCCGTTTCTGCCACCCTTGTATCGATTGAAAATTTCACCGTCACCGGTTCTCCCTTTCCGGAAAACATCCCTTCCTTTTCGTCCGGTGTACAAGCCGTCATTATCCCCGACGTTGCGGCAAATATCCATATATATGAGTATTTCAGGATTTTCATATCTTACTCCTTCCTGTTTATGAGATTACCAATCTGCCGAAATATCCTTGCTGTCCCAATCACCCACACTCACTTTGACAGTAATGTCGGCATCACCGGCAGGTAGCGTTATTTTATAATGGTAAGTGTTCGACTTTATCCATTCCGTTGTCTGAGCTACATCCAAATATACTATCGCTTCTTTTGCCTCCGACAGCGGTTTGCCGTCATAGGCATACTTAAAGGTTACCGCCACATCCTCCGTCACCGGCTGTGGCAACAGCAACACGCCATCCAGCACGGTAGCACTACTTCCGGCTTCTATCCGTACACTCCCGCTGCGTACGAAAGGAGTTTCCTCTTCCGCACAGTTCACCCGGCTTTGCCATGTCGAGTTTTCCGGTGTCCACAGCAAGTCACCTTTATAGTCCACACCAAAAAGTCTGATGTCCGACACTTCCGCCAGCTTCTCCCCGGTACGGACAGTTAATTTCACCTGTGCCAGTTCATGTTTGAATGCCAGAAGCACAGGCGCCATCGTTCCACCACCCTCATAAGTCACATCTGTCTCTGTTGCCGTCATCAAATCCACGGCATCCTTCCCCATTCCGGAAGAATCAAAACCCGTAACCCTGAGTTCGCCCTTGTCGTTGCAGGAAACTTCGGCAGCAATCCCCTCCTCCTTCATTTTTTCCGGATGCAACGCGAAAAAATCATAAGGCCTGCCTACAGCCCAGAAACGTTTCTCGCCATAGTTTCCCGACGGAGTAACTGAAGCGGCATCGAAAAACAGTTTCGGTCCGTCGCTTTCCCGTACCCATCCCCACAGTGTAAAATTATCCATACCCTCCTTGTCACTTTCCACCACGGAGCGGGTGGCAACTTGTGTGCCAAAGGCAATCGGCACCTGTTGTTCCGGATTGTTTGCTTCCGTCATGCTATCGGAACAGCCGGCAGCGACCAGCATGGCCGTGACAAGAAGGAAATCCTTTTTAAAATCAAGTCGCATAGGCATTTATTTTTTTATTTGAATAAGTAGTGACCGGGAGGGGAACATTCAACCCCGCCCGGCCTGTTTATTTCCGCAACCTGATGGATGAAAAAGACAGGTTTGCAGCGGTTCAGTTTATTTTCCGGGTTTTGAATCAGGAACGCTGGCATCGAGATCCTGAGGATATTCAACAAAATCATCCACTGTCACATCAAATGTGATAGGAACCAAAACAGGTTCCGGATCCGGATTTTCAGGATCGGGGTTTTCAGGGTTAAAGCCACCGCCTTCACCAAAGATAAGGGTATAAACATAACGCTTGCCTTGTTTCCAGACTTGTTCGGTTTTTCCGCTTATGTCCTTGGGTTCTCCTACCAGAGAGACACCCACCCATGCGGTTTCCTCTTGTGAGTCCTTGTCTGGCCACAATTGTACATCAGATGCCGTATCTACCAGCTTGCATTTAACAAGCACACGTGCTGTCCCCGTGATTTTGTACTCCGGATTTTCATCTGTTCCACCGGTCTTCGTAATCCAGGGATTCAATGTCTGCGGCAAAAGGAGCAGTCCCTTATAGCCATTGTCTGTTTTAACAGTCAAGTCCCGCACAGATGCATCTTTGGAACCTGTAAAGCCTGGTTCCATAATCGGAGTAATCTCAGCGGGATAGCCGTTCTGCTTTGCGTTCTCTTTGTTATATGCGATATCCCATGTTCCCCATGAGTCGTCAGTTTCCGTGTCTTTTTCAGTTTCCTGCCATTGGGTAGTAGTGCTCAAAGTCGGCCAGGAGAATGTACCCTGTTTCTCTATTCCATCCACTTTCACCCCGTCTACAAACACTGTCAGGTTGGAATTGGTATTTTTGATTTTGAATACAATCTGTGACAGGGCATGGCGGAAGTTGACCGTAACCGGTTGTTTGCCCTCATGTTCGGCTTTCTTTTCAGCCAGGTTCAAGGCATAAAGCAGGTCTTCATCGCCGGATACGTTATAGTCTACAATTTTCTTGTCGCCTTTGACCTCGATGCTAACACTACCATTCTGCGTATCCATCGGACTATACGAATAGAAGTCCACATCTGTTTCCGGCCAGAATTTGGTATCACCGTATGTCCATGTGTCGTCGGTTCTCGTCACATCGTGATTCATATACTCCAATCCTTGTGTAAAGGCGTACACATGGAAGTTATCAATACTATTTGTCGTGGTAGCCTCACTTCCTGCACGGGTAGCTTTTCCTGCTACTGCACTCAAGCTGATACCTTCACCTCGGTTCATTTCTATCGTTTCGTCATTGGTACATGCCGTTACCAATGCCATGGCCGATAGTGCCATCAGAATTGATTTCGTCTGCATAACATTAAAAAATATAAAAACTACATAATGATATCGTTTTCGACTTCCACCCAATCATCAACCTCCACATCAAATCCGCCCTCGTCCGGAAGCGGTTCCGGAAAGTCCGCATTGTCAATGATGATGTGTACATGTTTTCTATCCGGAGCTTTATGTACCTGGTCGGTCACATCAAAAGTTGTATAGAATTTCTCCTTATTGGAATACCATACATAAAACATCATTTTGTGCGGACGGGCATTCTCTTCGTGATGACCAAACGTATAGAACTTACCGGTCATTTTCGAACTCTCGGGGTGAAGTTCCGTCTCGAAGGGAACTGTGACACACTCCCTGTCCAGTTCCTCGTTGGCAAACAGCATGGAGGGAGCCATGCTCGACAATGATCCGCAGGCCTGCGTCATATACTCCATGTTCTTAACATTACGGACCTCATAGGTGTAGGTACATATCAGTTCGGCAGGATAAAGCGTGATGACATGCTCGCTACTTTCTATCCATTCGACCTTGTCCTTGTCTGTGAAGGGAACGCATTCGTAACTTATCCCTGCTTCAGTGATTTCCACATTTCGGGCGTTACTTCCCCACATCATGTCAGGGCAGATAACGACACGCTCGTCTTCCGAACCTTTGGACGGAGGCGCATAATGGGCACCGTTCCCATAAATGCTCTCAAATACATTGCCATCCCGTGTATATCCCTCATGGGTGTCAAATCCTTCCATTCCTCTGAACAGTAAAGACTCCGTATCATTATTGTAACAGAGTATCCTGTACCTTCCCACTTTAATCTCTACCGGCCCTCCGTCTTTTCCTGCAAAATCGAACCGGATAGGGGCCCCACCCTCTTCAGGATAAAAAAACACACACATTCCTTCCGGGTTGGCTTGCGGGGCGTTTTTCCAGTCAAAATCCACTCTGACCGTAACCACATGCGGATGATGGAAACAGAGTTCCTTGTGCTCGCATGAAAAAAGAATCATGGCCAGCAGTGCGTAAACAGTCATTCGTATTCCGGTTTTCATCGTCCGCCTCCTTTCCCTTTATTGAAGTTTCCCCTGCCAATCAGCCATACCAGCGATATTTCCGCCTTAGTAGGACCGAACCAGTGCCGTTCCTTGGTAGCCTGCCATACGTAACAGTTGTCTACCGGAGTATATTCGTAATAGGTCCCTCCCCAATACCCGACAGCGATAGTGAAGTCAATGTTCAGTCTGTATGCCACCGGCAGCGAGTAGCCGTATTCCACACCTGTGGAATAGTTCATTTTGTCCCAAAGTGTTCCTCCGGGTTTTCCACCCATATAGCCTTTTCCCCCTGTTTCAAAATCATAAGTAAAAATCTGCCCGTAAAGTCCCACATGATGTCCGGTAAGAGGCTTTTCCTTGGCGGCTTTACCGAACCATTTCCGAATGGCTATGTCACCGCCATAAGTTCTCCAATACCAGTGTCGCCGGTCTGTTTTCCACCAGGCATACATCCAGTTGGCACCTACACTCCAGGCTTTGCCTAGATAAAGTTCCACACCGATATTCGGTACAAGCAATGCGTCATACAGCATATTTGTCTTCACAGCAAGATACAGGTTTCGTGGCTGCGGAGGCATATATGGAACGAGAGGTAGAGGTCCTGCCGGTTCGGGCTCGGGCACAGGCAGTTCAATGGAAGGCATTGGCATGGGAGCGATAGGATTCCATACTTTCTCATACCACAGGTATAACCGGGAGGCACGCAACTCTGGAAAATGTTTTTTATACATATACCAATAGGGCACTCCGCCACGCAGCTGCTGTATCCGCCGCAAATGGTCACCTTTTGAAAGATCGTCATTTGCCGCATCCTCTGCCAGTTCATGCAATAAATGCAGCGTTTCTTTCCGGTATGGCAGTTCCGGATCATCACTCACAAGACGGATCAGACCATTCCAGTCTCTTCCGAGGAACACATTAGTTTTCAAAGAATCGGGTAATTCTCCATAGCGTGAAAGGTAATTGAACAACACATTGGCACGCTTTACTGACAAACGTCTATTCAGAGGGATACTGCCTTCCGGGGATGCACCACCTACTACCTGAATACGTTTCAATTGATAAACGGAATCCGCATAGCTTGTCCGTAGACTGTCCGCAATCCGGTCTAACGCTTCTTTGTTATTTCTACGGGATGGTTCCAATACGGAATACCCTTGTCTGAAATAGATTTTTACCGAATCCCGTACTTCTTGTGCTGAGACGTATCCCCCATAAAGTATCAGGAATACAAGTAAGATTTTTCTCGCTTTCATATTGATTCCATATTTGTAAACAAATACCAATACACCTCTAGGAGAAAAAAATGTCATTTGTTTATTTTGTGGAAAGTATCTATAAAAAGTGCTTAATAGTATTTTTGCAAAACACCTTCTACTTTTTACAAGTAATCTTTCCATGATTTAGGCATATTTACTCCACCAATTCTCCATGGTAAATAAACCTCTCTTCATAAGAGATGTACATCTTCCGACTATACAGATAGTAATTGCCTGATTATTAAAATTATTTTGGGATATTTGTTAGAGTAATTGTTTTTCATTTTATGAACTATGTTGAATATTTTTGGAAACAAACCATAAAAGAAGGCTATAAAAAAAGTTTATATTATGCCTTGATTTTTGGATTTTTTTGTATCTTTGCGAAGAGAAGTTACGAAAAGAGTGTAATTTATTGGAAATGAGCATTGGGTAATCGCTCATA
>OOCN01002214.1_pt1 | contig 10519 bp, 5 predicted proteins | sample 1671361 | NCBI WGS metagenome assembly OOCN01 (sample SAMN06348149, study PRJEB24527) | human gut metagenome | biome: human gut; feature: ankylosing spondylitis patient; material: feces | host: Homo sapiens | place: China | collected 2015-10
CAGGAGCCTTCGCCTGTTTTCAGTCAGGATTGCGGACTTGTTTCGCAATTACCTAATTTTCTATAACAAAACTGCCGCTTGCATATAAAATCGCAAGCGGCAGTCTGTATAATTGAATCTCTTTCAATCGCTTTTACAGTTCTTCTATTTTGTTACATACAAATCTCAATACTTTCCTTAAATCTTTAATGTTTATAACTCCGTCCTTTTCCACATCTGCGGCAAGTTTCTGCTCCTCGTCCAACTCAACCTTCTGACATACATACCTCAAAGTAGTACGAACGTCTGAGATCGTCACTTTTCCGTCCGAATCTGAATCACCTTTTATATAATCCGGCTTCATCGCCTCGAACGTAAATCCGTTTTCTTTTGCGTACTTCTCCGCAGCCGATCCTGCTACTCCCCGGATTGTAAATCCTTCTACCTTATATCCCTGCTCATATTGCTTGCTCGACAAATATCCTAAAGCCTCTCTTCCGATCACTTTTACAGATTCGGGGATTGTGACTGTCTTCAAAGATTCACATCCCATAAACGCCACTTCTCCGATATTATTGACACTGTCAGGAATTGTAACATTCTTCAAAGATATGCAGTCCATGAACGCCGCTTCTCCGATATTATTAACACTATCAGGAATCACAACTTCTTTCAAATTTCTCTGCATATAAAATGCATATCCTGCGATACCTTTTGTACCGTCTTTGATCGTGACTACTGTATCCGTCGGTACTTCTCCTTTATATTTGTAGTAAACTTTTCCTGCATATACATCTCCGTCAGCTTGCGCGTCATACCATGCAGTATTTCCTGGATTTATATCACTTTCAAATGCAAAACCACCGATTGCCTCGACCGAATCAGGAATTTCGATATCGCTCAGATTCTCACATCCTGCAAACGCCCCGTACTCGATCTCTGTTACGCTGTTTGGAATCGAAACTGTCGTAAGATTTTTATTCTGGGCAAAAGCCGATTTTCCTATTTTCTCAATCTTGCCTCCCCACATAATCTCCGTCAGAGCACATGAATAAAATGCGCTATACGCTACATAAGCAAGATTATTTCCGATTACCGCTTTTTTCAATGATCCACAACCGTAAAACGCCTCTTCTCCGATACTGGTCACTGAATCCGGTATCTCAACAGACGTCAGTCCTGCATAGCTAAATGCTCTATCCGAAATATACGTAATATTATCCGGTATCTCAATCTGTTTCAAATTACCGCAGCCAGAAAATACGCTTTCTTCAATGCCTTTCAAACCGCTTCCGAGAATAACATTATCCAAAGAACACCCAGCAAACGCACACTTACCAACCTCTGTCGTGCTGTCAGGAATACGAATTCGTGTCACTCCCGAATGGTAAAATGTATAGTTATCAATCTCTTTTAATCCATTTCCGAGATCAACTGTTCCAAGATTTTTACAATAAGCAAATCCTTTTTCTTCGATTGTCTGAACACTGTCAGGCAGGCTGATCGACTGAAGCTTTGAACAATTTTCAAATGCCCTTGCCGCAATTTTCTGTAATTTGCTTCCTGCCTTAAATGTAACTGTTTCCAAATTTGCACATGACGCAAATACGCCGTACTGTAAATCTGTAACCTGCGCCGGAATCGTTACACCGACAATATTTTCATTCTCTGCAAACGCTCCGTAACCGACACATTTAACTACTTTATTATCAATCTTATCAGGCACTGTTACATTGCTCTCTGCACCGGAATATTTCAAAATTTCTACTGTATTATCAGACAGCACACGATATGTATAATCCGATGACTCTTTTACTTGCTCGATCTTCCATTTTGCTTCTTTATCTGATAACGCAATGCCCAAATGATATGTTTTTCCCTGTTCCAATGAAACTTTCACACCAAATTCAACAGCTCCGTTATACCAGTATCCGTCTATTTCTTTCCAATCGGAGCTGTATACTTTTCCTGTTCCTCCATCTTTTGAAGAAAACATATATTCTCCTGACTTACTTGGAACGAAATCATATACTGGAGTTTCCTCTTCTGTCGTTGTATACTCAGTTCCTTCTTCAACAGCTTTTACAGATGCCTTTGTAATGCTCCACTGAACCTCTCTTGAACCATCTCCTCCTATTGAAAATTCATATGTCTTTCCCTTTTCAAGCAAAGCAAAAAAATTAATTTTTCCACTGCTATTACCGAACCCAATTATCTTATCAGATTCTTTCATGCTCAGATTCATCTTATCCTGCTGAGACTTGAACCTATAAACTGCCGTCCCGTCCGGGGTAAACGTATAATTAACATATCTCTCTTCTTCGAGAGACGCTGTATATGTTTTTCCCGCCTGTACCGCTATTGCTTCCTGTTCGCTTGCCACATATTTTTGGATACTCCAATATCGAGCTTCCACTGTAATGTAATAAGTTTTTCCCGCCTCCATTTGTACAGCGGCAACGTCGGATTTACGTTCGATTTCTTTCCAATTTTCATCATAAATAGTTGATCTTTCTTTTACGACATATTTCCCTGTCGTTTCCGGCACGAACACATAATAAATCTCTTTTAAGTTCTCATTCCGATAAACTTGTCCCAACTCTACCGGAATCGCTTTTCCTTTTTTCACACTCCATTTATTTGATAACACCCCAGTTGTATTTCTATTATTTACACCGACATAATAAGTATGACCCTGTTCTAATTTACAGAACGACCACGAAGAAATATATTCGCCGGTCTCTTTATCTCTCACGCTCATTGACAATGCGTCATAGCTAAAGCGATACCATCCCGTCTCATCCACTGTCAGATTGTAAAAAATCTCTTCTACATTTTCGCTTAATTCCGCTTCAAATTCTCCCGGTTTAATATCTCTTACTTTTCCGGCATACCACTTTAAAGTTTCCAACGCTTCTTCCGAAGATTTTTCTATCTCTAAATAATAATTTCCATCTTTACGAAGCTCATAGCTGTAAGATTCATTTGACAAATAGTTGTCTCCCTCATCTGTTCTTTCAAAAAGAGAAACATACGCACTTACATTCCAATCTTTAATTAAACCAAAGTAATACTGCCCGTCTTCCTCGATATTCAAACGATAACGAACCATTGTCTGTTCTGTCGAAAAAGCAACTTCTCCATATTCCGGTGTTCCGTCTTTTTTCAGAGTGATTGTTCCTGCCACTTCTTCCTGCTGATCGACATTCAGCATCTGAGGTGTTCTCGTTTCTTCCTCATATGGCGCTGTCGGCTGATCTTCTTTTTCCTTTGCCGCACCACCCGCCTCAACTGTATCCTGTTGTACCTTTTCTGATGCCTCATCACCTACAGTTATGTCGTGCGGTACATCGCCCGCCTCATCACCTGCAATTATATCATGCGGTACATTTTCTGACATACCATCCGGTATCTGTACATCCTTCACTGTCTCATTCTGCTGTACGCCGCTTACTGCTTCATCCTGTGTCCGCTCTGCTTCTGCATTTACCGAAACTGGAACTGCAAATATCATCGACAGACACATCAGAAAAGCCGTAAGTCCTGCAATCACTTTTCTCTCAAATTTTGTGATCATGTTCTTTTCCTCCCTTGTTTCTTTTCATAATATTTCTTTTTTATAAGTAAAAATATCGCCTCCTTCAAAACATACTTTTTAACACTTATTCGATAAAATAGTATTGTTCTATACGGTATAAATATTATCGACATTCCTCGCACAACTTTGAAAATGTTCCTTCTTTATAATATCCGATACCTGTTTCTTGACACTGTTCTCCTGCCAAAAGTCCGCTCTTTTTGCAGTATACTTCTTCTTTCACACCGGTTGGAATCGAATATTGCTCCGATGCATCTGCCCCGATTTTTTCAAAGACCCCTTTGCATATCCGAGCGGCGTCTGCAGTTTCAGCGTCCATATCTTTATCAGATTTATACCATACCGCACATACATTTCCCGGAATCATTCCGACAAACCAATGGTCTCCATACTCGCTCGTTCCTGTTTTCCCACACACGTCAAGTCCTGTCACCTGTGCTGATATACCTGTTCCGTCTGTCACGACTTCCCGAAGCATCCGGTTCATAATATAAGCCGTATCTTCACTGAACACTTCCGATTCTTTCTGCTGCGGCGTCCAATAGGTCTCTCCTGATTTTTCTATTTCTTTCACAGCACAAAGAGGCGTATCTTTTCCTTCATTTATAAATACCTGATATGCGTCCGCCATTTTGGAAACCGTCACGCCGTTCTCCAGATATCCAAGCGCTATGTTGCTTAAAATTCTGTCTTCTCCTTCCGCCAGATATCCACTCGCTATATTGCTTAAGGTTCGGTCTTCTCCTTCCTCCTCTAAAATCTTTTTCTCATTATCCACATCATAACCGAGCGTATCTTCCAAAAAACGAACCGACTTCTCAACACCGTAATCTTTCAGTACTTTCACGGCTACTGCATTATTTGACTCTTTCAGTGCATCTGCAGCCGTCACATTTTTCCCTGTAAACGGCACGACATTTTCCGGCCATTCTCTGGCAATCCCGTTGTCTCCTGCCACAACTCCATAAGCGCTATCTTCGTACAACGATGACCAACATATCGTTCCGTCCTCAATCGCCGGGCCATATACACTAAGCGGTTTCATCGTCGATCCTGCAAACGCCGGCTTTGTCACATTGTTATAGTTGTCGTTTCCTTTTGTATCACTGTAACACGCCGTCAGATGCCCTTCTTTATCAGTAACCGCCGCTCCGAACCGCTCACATGCCATTCCTTCACCGTCATTATAAGAGCCGATCACCGCATCCAAAGTTTCCCGGTCGAGCCATGTTTTCACTGTTATTTCTCTGTCTGCCAGTATTTTTGCCGCAGTTTTTTCATTCACACCTTCGCGCTCTTGAATCATTTTGACCGCTTCCTGCGAAACGATATCCGCATAAGACTGATATTTGTCTTCACACTCATAACTGATCTTTCCGTCCTGCAATATAAGTTTTGCAATCTCATTTCCGGCCTGATCAAGCACGACCGCTCCACTTTTTTTGCTAAGCATCATCCCCGCCGCCGCAAGGACTCCACATGCTCCGACAGCCAATGCGACCCCGACAATTCTCTTTTTATTCATCCATCCGCCTCCTCATGTCCTCAATGATCTCAAGATTCTCATGAGACAATGTCACTTGCGGACGATCTACGATCTTCCAGCCCAGCGCGCTCGTATTTTCTTTTACCTGCTCCAGCATCTTCGGGATTTCTTCTGCCTTTTCCACGCAAAATCTTACCCCGTCTTTATCGCCCATCTGGTGATACAGGTCATTGCAGTATACTAAAACTTCAAGATAATTCTCGTATTCTTCATACTGATACGGCGCAAGTTCAATCGCTTTTAATTTATATTCCGTAAACTGTTCTACGTCCCCATCCGCAAAAGCCGCCTGTGCCAATGCACTATATGGAAGAGACACAGACTGATTATCCACGATCACTTTTTCCGCAATCGCTTTCATTTCCTCTGCCTTATCCGCTTTCGTAAGAAGAGCCAGCTGCGCCATTGTATTTCCACTGTAAACTTTTTCAGCCGCTTTATAATTTCCCGACGTATAGCAAACGTCCGAAACCCCGCACATAATCGAAAGCGCCGCTGCCGCCGCCCCGGTCAGACCTACAACCGTTCCGGTTAAAACAGGCACTTTCTGCGTCTTAATATTCCGCATGTCAAGAAACAGGATCAGCACAAATCCCATCGCCAGAAACTGAAAGTCATAATCGAACAAGCTATGTAAGATCATAATGCTAAGAACGATCCTGTTCCGGCTTTGCGTCCTCTTCGTAAATACAGAACGTAAAACCGCCGCGCCCATAAATACCGCCGGGATCACGCCTGCATCAAGCAAGATCTGAATCAATTCATTATGTGCATTTACAACTGTATACACACCAGTCTGTACTGACTGCTGTATAAAGTAATAACCATAATATCCGAGTCCGAAAGGATGTTTTAATATAAGCGGGAGCGCATCCTGCACATACAAAATTCTTCCGAGAAACGTACTTGCTCCGAAGGAAATATTTGTAAATCGCTCAAGAATACCTGCGCTTCCTGCTGCAACAGCCAATATCACCGCCACAACGGCGCCTGCCGCAAACACTGAAATAATAACTTTTTTCCCCGAGGACTTTGCCGCAAACACCCATATAACGGCAACAGCAGTTAATACGAATACCGTACGGCTTCCGCTCATAATAATTCCAAATACAGCGGCAACACCATACACGATATCGAGCCAGTCAATTTTTTTGTAATCAAATCTCCACATTACAAGAATCAGACAGATTAGCATAAACAATGCATATGTATTCGGATATTGAAAAAATCCCGACAACCTGCCTGCAACCGATACCCATTGTTCAAAAACTTCAAACTGCATCATAACAAATGAAAAAGCAGTCATAAGACATCCAAGCATCGGAAGAGACGCGATCATTTTCTCTCTTTCGTCCGTCAGACCCGATACAAGTACGTAGAACAATAACAACGGAAGGAACTTCACGACTCCCATAAGAGCCATTCCCGAATCCACCGCCCATAAACAAGACAGAAGATATCCGAACACAAGCACGGCAAAGGCAGCCATATTCAGATCCCACGCTGCTGTGATACGCTTCTTCACATACATTCTGTAAAACAAAACTCCGGTCAGTACGATTCCGGTTACCGCAGACACCGATACATAATACCCGCCGCCCAATATTCCGACTATCACTATACACGTCATTAAAATCAGCATTTTTATCCCGCCCCCGCTCTCGCAGCTTTTACTTGCTTTTATTTGTTTATCGCTATTTTCTGATTTTATTTTTATCACTGTTTTCTGACTTGTTTTTACTTTTGTTTGTTTCCGTTTTTCTTCTTTATCAAGTAAACAACGACGCCTGATAAAATCATAACTCCGAAAAATGCAGCCAGCGCTTTAAAATCTTCAGCTGATAATTTTTTCGATTTCTTATCTTTATCCGCCTTATCAGCATCTTTTTTCCCGCTGTCACCTTTCCCTTTCTCACCTGATTCGGACGAATCTTTTTTATCATCGCTTGATTCCTTTTCAGATTTTGACTTGTCTTTATCCTTATCTGATTTTTTGTCCGATTTATCGTCCGACTTCGATCTGTCTGATTTGTTCTGATCTGTTGAAACTACGGCAAGATCTCCCACAACTTTCTCCTGAAATTCTTTATCCACACCGGAAACTTCTCCTGTAATCGGGTTACTGGACTCCGTATTGTCTACCACTTCATCCGGCTTCATTCCGATTGGGAGCTTCTCCGTACAGTCTTTTTTTAATTTAAACTTCAAATCAACGATAGATCCTTCATTTTTCACTGTATCCGGAACTACATACACAACGATTATTTCTGATGATTCTTCAATATGGTTATAATCAAATATTCCGCCTCCGGCTTTTTCAATCAAATCTCCTGCCTCCAGCGACTGAAATTCCAGAACTTCTTTGTCATAATAAATAGAGATCTGAAAGCCGCCGACTTCCTGGCCTGTATTAAACTCTACCGGAACTACATGAAACTCCGTATATACATCTTCCGCCTGAACATTCATTCCGAAAAGACAGACCATGCATAAAATTAAAATAAACTGTTTTATTCTTTTTCCTCTCATCAACCTCTATTCTCCTTACGCTCTTTCCCTTTTATAACATATATTTTTTGCACCTTTTCGGAGCTTTTTGGTATCAAAAGAAATACAATATCATCTACTGTTTTTCTTTCTTCTGATACCAAAAAGCTCCCTGTCGGTCAGTCGCCAACAAGGAGCTTTCTTTTAACTTTTATCTATGCGTTCTTTTTTTGAAAATTACTACGCCTACAATCGCTGCTATGGATAAAAGCATTGCTACTACGAAACCTGAGATGTGGTTGCTATCTCCGGTCTTTACTGCACCGCCGTCAGCCGGTTTCTCATTCTTATTGTTTGTACCGTTTGCTTTTGCTGTTACTTTCAAAGCGTACTCAGCCGTCTTATCTCCAACTTTCGCTGTGATCTTTACATTTCCGGCTTTTACAGCTTTAACAACACCATTTGCATCTACTGTTGCTACTTTTGTATCAGAGCTGCTCCATACAACTGTTTTGTCATCTGTTGTATTTGTCGGATTGAATACTACGTTAAGTTTTGTTGTCTTTCCTTCTTCAAGAGAAGTTACATCACCTTTGATTTCAATCGACTCAAGCGGAATTTCTTCTACTGTTATATCATAAGTAAGTGTTTTCTCAAAGTCTGTGTTTGTTGTTTTTACTGTAATAGTAATCGTCGCTTTGCCGTTTTTCAAAGCTGTTACCATACCATTTTTATCTACAGAAACAACTTTTTCATCAGATGATGCAAATGTATATATTACATTATCTGTTGTATCGATCGGATTCAGTCCGATTTTAATTTGATGTTTCTCACCTTTGAAAAGTTCAGACGGATTCTTCATCTCATCAAGCTTAACATCTGTCAGGTGAATTTCTTTTACTGTCACTGTACAAGAAGCTGTATGTTTTCCATCGGCTGTTGTTGCTGTGATTGTAGCTGTGCCTTCTTTCAGTGCTTTTACTGTTCCGTTTGCATCAACTGCAGCTATATCCGCCGCGCTGCTTGTCCATTTTACTTCACGGCTATCTTCTGTATTGCTCGGAATAAACGATACTTCAAGTTTCTCTGTTTTACCTTTCAGAAGATCTGTAATTTCTGTTTTATTCAGCGCAATACTTTCTGTATGGATCGGAACTTTTACTTCACATACTGCTGTGATCTTATTGTTTGCTTTTGCTGTTGCGATAACTTTTGTTTTTCCGCCTGCAACTGCTGTAACAACACCATTTTCATCAACTGTTGCTACGCTCTCATTTTCGCTCTTCCATGTAACAGCTTTTTCATCTGTTGTATCTGCCGGAAGATATGTTACATTCAGGTTTGCTTTCTGACCTTTTTCAACTGTCACCTTGTCCGGTGTCACTTTGATGCCTGTCAATTTTGCATTAACCGTAACTGTACATTCAGCTTTATGTGTACCTACTGTTGCCGTAATCTTTGTTGTGCCTGTTGCTTTCGCTGTAACGACACCATTTTTTACTGTTGCGATCTTTTCATCGGCGCTTGACCATGTAACTGTCTTATCATCTGTTGTATCTGCCGGTGTATAAATCACTTTAAGAGCTTCACTGCTCTGACCTTTGGAAAGTTCCAAAGCTGTTTTATCAAGTGAAATTCCTGTCAGTTTCTTCTCCTGTACTGTAAGTGCACAAGTTGCTGTAAGTTTTCCGACCTTTGCAGTAATTGTTGCGCTGCCGTCTTTTAATGCTGTCACTTTACCGTTTGCATCAACTGTCGCTACGCTCTTATCGCTGCTCTCCCATGTTACTGCTTTGTTATCTGTCGTATCTGCCGGATCATATTTCACTGACAATGTCTTTGAAGTACCTTTTTTCAATGTAAGAGTTGCCGGATCTACAGTAATTTTTTTCAACGGATTGTTTACTGTGATCTTTACACTGTCGCTCTTGCCTGCTGCTGTCGCTGTAATTGTTGCGTTTCCAACTCCGACAGCCTCAACTTTACCTTTTGAATCAACTGTCACAACATCTTTATTAGAACTCTTCCATGTAATTGTCTGACCTTCCAACGCTTCTGCAGGTGTTCCTGTCACTGTAAGTGTCTCGGAAGTACCTTTCGTCATTGTAAAGTCTTCTTTGTTGATCTTAAGAGAAGAAAGTTCGATTGCAACCGGGATTTCTCCGTTTTCAATCTTATTACCATTTTTATCTAATGTTGTTAATGGAACATCTTTGCCGTCGATATCAGTTCTGTCATTATCATTTGTTCCTGTCTGAATTCCTACACAATTAAAGCCCATAAGACCTGAGCCTTTTGCATTCTCATTAACTGTTACATCAAACGTAAAAAGTAATACATCTTTATTTACCGGATTACCTTCCTTCATTTCAAGCAGTACTGAAAATCCACCTGCTGTATATACGTCTTCCTCATCTACAATAAACATAAGATTCTTTTTGAGAACATTATTTGGATCTTGCTCCAAACTGTCCTTCACATATGTATATACCTTTGTGTCAAAATCAAATCCGCCGACAACCTGCATCACGTTTCCATTTGGCTTAAGCCAACATTCAACATGAACCTTATCACCGGGTTTCATGTTTGTGACATCCGTCTTAGTTATAATTGACGGTACATCGTTCGCAGCCTGTACATCCATCTGCGGAACTGCCACAAATCCCGTGATGACCATGACCAGAGCCAAGACTAAAGCTGCGATCTTGTTTAGCTTCTTTTTCATCCCTTTTTCTCCTCTCCTATATTTTGATGATGTGACTAGTATTCCTAGTAAATCCACTTAAACATAATTATTATAGGACTTTATTTTTATTTTTGCAACGCCTATAAATGAATATTTACCTCTGCTTCTTGTAGGATTACAATACATGTGTTACAACTGAATAATTAAAAAGCGGAAATACCTT
>OOCN01002223.1_pt1 | contig 10464 bp, 7 predicted proteins | sample 1671361 | NCBI WGS metagenome assembly OOCN01 (sample SAMN06348149, study PRJEB24527) | human gut metagenome | biome: human gut; feature: ankylosing spondylitis patient; material: feces | host: Homo sapiens | place: China | collected 2015-10
ATCGGACAATCCGGGCGTGCCGAGTGTTGAAGCGGCGAAGGTATGGAGAAAACCGCAGAATCTGCCGAATTTTGATTTCTTTAATTTTGCAGGTATCAACCGTCCGGTACGCATCTACAGCACTCCGGCCTCCTACATCAGAGACATTACTCTGGTCCCGTCTATCGAAGGTGACACCGGCGTCTTAAATTACGAAATTCTCACGGATGGGATAGATAGTGACGCTCCTGTCACTTTAAAAATCATAGACGCAGAAAGCAACTGCAAAGCAGAAGCCACCGGCCGAAAGGGAGAGCTTCGGATCCCGCAGGTCCATCTCTGGCAGCCTTATCCCGGCACTCCTTACCTGTACAAGGCGGAAGTTCATTACGGAGAGGACTGCTATACGGAAGAATTCGGTTTCCGTACCGTAGAGGTGAAGGGAACGCAGTTTCTGATCAACGGGGAGCCTTTTTATTTCAAGGGCTTCAGCAAGCATGAGGATTCCTTTTTCCGCGGAAGAGGACTGGATCTCTGCCTCGATGTAAAGGATATTAATCTTCTACACTGGATCCATGCCAACTCCTTCCGCACCAGCCATTACCCTTACGCGGAGGAGATCTACCGGCTCTGTGACCGTGAGGGTATCGTTATTATTGACGAGACGCCCGCCGTGGGCATCGGTGCCGGAGAGAGCTGTGATCCTTATAAGACATTTCCCATAAGAGAGCATCACGAGCAGGTCCTGCGGGATCTGATCGCGCGAGACAAAAATCATCCCTGCATCGTCATGTGGTCCATGGGAAACGAACCGGATACCGAGCATTTCCCGGAATCCGCCTACGATTACTGGCATTCTCTCTATGAATTTACCCACCGGCTGGATCCTCAGAACCGCCCCGTGACCTTTGTCTGCTGCCAGAATAATTACGAGAAGGACATTGTGACCAGAACCATGGATGTAGTCTGTCTCAACCGCTATTACGGATGGTACAATCTCTCCGGTGATCTGGAGGCTGCATCCTACGCCTGGAATCTGGAACTGGATTTCTGGGAAAAGATCGGAAAACCCGTGATGATGACCGAATACGGCGCCGATACTCTCGCCGGGCTCCATAACTGTGCGCCGGAAATGTGGAGTGAAGAATTTCAGGTAGAACTTTATAAAATGTACAGCAAGGCCTTCGACGGAAGAGACTTTTTTATCGGGGAACAGGCATGGAACTTCGCCGATTATGCCACCCTGCAGGGCTGTATGCGCGCAGACGGCAACCGGAAAGGCATCTTTACCCGAGACCGCCGTCCGAAACTGATCGCCCATTATTTCCGGGACAGATGGGAGCATATTCCGAATTTCCATTACAAGAACAAGAATAATTCATAAGATGAGCCACTTAAAAACAGCAGCGATACCTGACATATCGCTGCTGTTTCTGGATTTATTCTACGGTGATGGTGTACTCCCTGCGGAATACCCCGCCCGCCTGCAGAGTATTGCCATACTCCCGCTGTTCCAGGCTGCCGTCGAAGGTCGTCCGGTCGCATCTGCCGTACCAGGGCTCGATGCAGATAAACGGTGCTCCCTTGCCTGCGGGAGACCACAGCCCGAATAACGGAGCGTCAAAGCTTACGGTAAGGTAAGGCTTTTTGTCCGGAGTACACAGGCTCACTGCGGAAGCCTGACGATCCTCCACGATCAGAGCATCCCGGTCAAATAAGTGCTCTGTGATCTGCGCATAACCGCTTTTCACCGGTAGTACATCCTTTTGCTGTCCCATGAGTCCTTGTCCGTCATCTGCCACCAATCCGTAAGTCAGATCTTTGTCCGTATCAAACTTGAAATAATATTCCGACTGCTTTCCTTTTCCATCCACAGGACACATAAATGCCGGGTGTCCGCCGATGGAAAAGTACAGTGTTTTCGTATCCGGATTCTCGACCTGCCAGATGACCTTCAGGTCTTTTCCTTCCAATTCATAACCTACTTTTAAAATGAACTCGAACGGGTACTTCGCTTTGGTTTCTTCATTAGATCTCAGGGAAAACCATGCTTCCGTCGCCGTCTGTACATCCACGGCAAACTCCATATCTCTGGCAAAACCGTGCTGTCCCATGGAATAGGTCTTTCCTTCATAATGATATTCCTTATTTTTCAGGCTTCCGACAAAGGGGAACAGTACCGGGGCAGTTCTCTTCCAGAATTTTGCGTCCGCATTCCACAGATACTCGGTATCTGTGGCCTTCCCCCGAATGCTTGCAAGCTCTGCGCCAAAGCTGTTGATCGTTACCTTTAAAGCTTCATTTTCCAATACTACCTGCATATTACATACCTCCCTCTCTTTTTCCCACATTATACCTCATAACAGTTCATCCGTGAACCTATTTGGGCGCAAAAATCATGCTCTATACTATCTGTTATCCTTTAACCCGGCCGTTTTCAGCCAGTGGCCGGACAAATATCTGCTCACGAAGCAGATCACGCGGAAGATCCAGTCCAGTACCATGGCGATCCAGACACCAATGGCTCCGTAGCCCATGTTCACACCGATGATATAACTGAAACCGATGCGGAACATGAACATAGAGAATATGGACAGCACCATGGTAAAGCGCACGTCATTGCAGGCACGAAGCATGTTCGGCAGTACAAAAGATGCTGGCCACAAAAACATTGCCATGCCATTGTGGATCATGACCAGAATGTAGGACAGCTGCGTAGTCTCCGGACTCAATCCGTAGCATTTCAGGATCCAGGGCAGACACAGCAGAATGATACTGTTTACCACGAACGTACAAACATACGTGATCTTCAATAATTTTTTCGTATAGTGCCGTACCTGTCCGGAATCACCGGCACCGACGCAGCGCCCGATCACCGTGATCATGGCCAGATTCATGGCCTGACCCACGATACAGCCCATACTGTCCAGACTGTTCGCCACGCCGTTGGCAGCGATCTGCACGGTTCCGAAGCCAGCGATAATGCTCACCACGATAACGCGTCCCAGCTGGAAAATACCGTTTTCAATACCACTGGGAATGCCAATATAAAAGATCTTATGGATCACCGGCCAGTCGATCCGGAATCTTTCTTTTAACAGATGCACTTCGTTGGACGGATTTTTCAATAAGTGATACAGGATAAAACCCGCCACACCACGGGAGATCAGGGAAGGGATCGCCACACCGGCCACGCCCAGTCCCAGCACATAGACACCAAGGGCGTTTCCCCCGATGTTGATGATATTTTCCACCACGGAGACCTTCAATGTGATCTTGGAATTTCCCATGGAGCGGAACAGCGCTGCACAGGAATTGTACAAAGCCAAAAACGGAAAGGACAATGCGGAGATCATCATGTAGATCACAGCATTATGAAATACGTCCGCTTCAATTTTACCGAAAAACAGGGAAATGATGCCATTACAGAACACCATGACCAAAATCGAAATACCGATGGTAATGCATACGGAGGACACGATCAACTGTTTTGCAGATTTGCAGGCGTCCTCTTTTTTCCCGGCTCCGAGGAACTGGGAAGTCACCACCGCGCCACCGGTAGCCAATGCCGCCAACACACTGATGATCAGGTTATTGAACATATCGATCAGGGATACGCCTGAACCCGCCGCTTCGCCCGCCGAAGAGATCATGACCGTATCCGCCATACCCACGGTAATAGCCAGCGCCTGTTCAAATAAGAGCGGAACTATCAGCTTCCTCAGATCTTCTTTGGAGAACAATTTGTTTTCTTCTGTTTTTTTTACTTTAACCATTTCTTTTTCCATCTTTTTTACTTTCAAAAGACCCCTGGGAATGGCACTCCCAAGGGTCTTTTATTGTCATAAAATAATTGCTGCCTTCTATCCATGCAAAATATAGCACGGTTTCCACGGCTTGTAAAGATTTTTCACAGGGTTATCGGGGCATCAAAGCTGCGGACCGCCAGGATCTGTCCCGTCATGTCCGTGATCACTCGCGCATTTTTGTCTGTGGTAAATATCTTTTTGCCATTGATATAGGCTTCTGTACTGTTTCCGCTGTTTTTCAGCAGATAGGTATTCTCTCCGAAATATTGCTCGTAGCTGCTCTCGGTTCCATGACAGCAGCCCCAATATAACATGTTGTGTTCTCTGTGAACGCCGTACATTCTGGCCGCATATTCCAGCACGGACAGCATGGCCGGTCCATAGGCATCCTGCTCTCCCTCCAGAGACACCGCCGACGGCTTTCCGGTGAAGGGATCATATTGCTGTACAAAAACGCACTTTTCTCCAATGGCCTCAAAAAGCTTCCGTCCCAGAAGCGGCTGGATCCATTCATATCCGTAATTTTCCAGGGCAAGGATCGCTCTCTGATAAGTCAGCGCCTCTGCCTGTCCGCTCCAGTTATTTGTCGTTACATTGCGGAACAGCGGGTCATTGACCGCCACCGAGGGCAACGGCATTTTCGTCCAGAATTCTTCCGGATTCAGCAAATGCTCTCTGGCGAACCGGTCTGCCATATCCTGAGAAATACTGTTCCAGTACATTGCCCGCAGGGTATTGTGCATTTTCACAGGCATTACGGCATGATTTCTGTCCCGGTCAAGGCACATTCCCAGTTCTTCACTCCAGAGATATTCCCGGATCTTTTTCTTTACACTGTCCGCCGCCTGTTTCCAACGGTTTTCCCATTCTTCTTTTCCGAGGATGGCAGATATTTTCTGTAAAGTCTCCCGCGCCGCATAGGAAAAGCTCATAATATCTATGGAAGCAATGGGCACCTTTTCGCAGCCCTGGGGCGGTACTTCCTCAGTCCAGGCATCCGGGGCATCCCCGTAGCGCATGGCATGATCCTCACCGGTATCGTATTTGCACCAGGTCTCCAGACATCCATCGCCGTCGGAATCCCGTACCTTCCACAGATAATCGTCAAAGCGTTCCAAGGTGGTATAGAGCAGTTCCAGATACTCTCTGTCTTCGCCTATGAGATAATACATATTCAATGCCGGTGCCGGGAAGCAAAAGCCCTGAAATTTGTTAAACTGCGGCGTTACTTTGCCGTCGATCATGGCAATGCTGCCCGGGATCCTTCCATCCTCTCTGGCATGCTCCATAAACAGCAGTTGATTGTTCAGAGCCGCTTCCATATTCCTCTTGGCATACATCTCGCCGCCCATGGGCTGTGTCTCCAGCCAAATCTTCTCATAACCGCCTCCTTCGATCAGGACCGTTCTTCCACCGAAATCCTTCAGGTTCTCCAGACTCTTTTTTTCTGCCGTATCCACCAGCTTTTGCAGCAGGGGATCCGCGGTCTGAAAGGAAACTCCGCTCTCACATAGCTTTCTCATTTTCTTCTGCCTCCATAGAAAAATAATCGAAATCCGCCGTTAATGACAGTCCTGTCATATCATGGACATACATTCCGAAATGCGCTCCTGTAAAGCCTCTGCAATGCTCATCCGTCATAATCTCTGTCGTAAGGGGTACGCCTGCCTGCTGCCAGTTATCGTCACCGGTGTCATAATAAAAGGTTACCTGCGTACCGTCCTCTCCGACCCGGGCGCGCAGCCTGATTGCTCCCGATGCCGGGATCCTGACCGGCTCCATCTCGTCCGTCACAACTCCCTGATCACTCTTGATAAGTGTCAGCACTGCCTCTCCCGCTTCATTTACCGTTTTGCCCAATACATAAAAATTCATGGCATCATACATGTACGTCAGCCCCGCCAACTGCTCCGGATAAGACGGGTTAAATTCCATAGCGGTCTCCGCCTCCGCACAGACTGTCTGCTGCCGTACTGCTATCAGGGATACATGATGCAGGGAATTCATGGATTCCTGCCCTTTGATCCGCAGATATCCCGGCCGGGAACTCAGGTCTGTAAAGTCTCCATAGTCGCAGCGCGGAGAATTGTACCGCAGATGCAACGTGTTTTCCGTAAAATCATCGAAAAAGCTCACGCTCTGGTTCCCTTTAGTCAGATCCAGACTGCTGCCTGCCGGTGCTTCCGTCTCTCTTCCCGCATAGCTGCCGCCTGCCGCCAGTCTCAGCCAGCCGTCCCGGTCCCAGTACATTTTCTGGATCGCGGTTTCTCTGCCGAGGGTACACCATCTCTGTCCGTTTAACGGTCGGGAACATAAGTGCACCAGATACCATTCTCCATCAGGGGTATCCGTAATATCTCCATGTCCGCATTTTTGCAGGGCATTCATGTCACTCATGTCGGAGGTGACGATCGGATTCTCCGGAGCCGTCTCAAAGGGGCCCCAGATGCTCTTGCTTCTTGCCATTGTCACACAATGATCGTAGCCGGTACCACCTTCTGCCACCAGAAGATAATAATAGTCCCCGATATGATACATATGCGGGCCTTCGGTACAGCCAATCCCCGAGCCGTTATACACCTTTTTGCGCTCTCCGATGAGACGGTAGTTCTCCGCATCCAGCTCCTGCACCAGAATCCCCTTAAAGCCATTGACCATATTAATCAGGTATTTCCTGTCATCCGTGTCATGGAACAGGGAGGGATCGAAGCCGATGCTGTTGAGATAGACCGGTTCTGACCAGTCTCCGTAGATGTCATCCGTATACACAAGATAATTGTGCGTATTGTAGTATCTTCCTTTTTTGGTTTTCACATCTGTATATATAAGGAAGAAACGCTTTCCGTCATAACTCAAACAGGGAGCCCAGACCCCTCCCGAGGTCGGGTCTCCCACCATGTCAAGCTGACTCTTTCTCCTCAAAGGGGACGGGATCTGTTCCCAGTTCTGAAGATCGCGGGAGTGAAACAGTCTCACTCCCGGCCACCATTCAAAGGTAGATGTCGCAATATAATAATCTTCTCCCACACGTATAATACTAGGATCCGGGCAAAAGCCCCTTAAAATCGGATTCTGAATCATCATAGCCAATCGATCATCCTTTCAGTCCACTGGTTCCGATACCTTCCACCAGATATCTGTTAAAGAACAGAAAGATCAAAAATACCGGGACCAGAGACAATGTTGACATTGCGAACATTGCACCATAGTCTGTCGTGGAAGCAGAATCGGCAAACAGCTTGATTGCCAGAGATGCCGTATAGGACTGCGGCTTGCTTAAATAAAGCAGAGGTCCCATATAATCATCCCATTTCCAGTAGAACTGAATAATAACTGTGGTTACGATGGACGGTTTCAGCAGCGGGAAAATAATACGGGTGAAAATGGAATACTTGCTGCATCCGTCGATCGTGGCTGCCTCGTCCAGATCCCTGGGAATACCACTCATGAACTGCATCATCTGATAGATGAAAAACGCCTGACCGCAAAAGTACGGTAATACCAGAGGGACATAGGTATTGGCCAGCCCCAGACGATACCAGATCAGGAAAGAGGGGATCATGATGACCTGGGAAGGAAGCATCATGGTCGCGATCATACAGGTGAACCAGAACTTTCTGCCCTTATAGCGGATTCTGGATAAAGAATATGCCACCAGGGAAGAACTGATTACGGTGCCCAGGGTTGCAATTCCGGCAATTACCAGTGAATTCTTGAAGAATGTGGCAAAGGTGATACCGGAAAAGCCTTTCCAGCCGGTGCTGTAGTTACTGAACTTCCATTCGGAAGGAATCAGGCTTAACGTACCCCGCAGGATCTCGGAGTTGTCCTTAAAGGAACCACTGATCATCCAGAATACCGGATAGATCATAATAATGCCGAAAAGAATTACAAATACATGATATAATATTTTATTGACTGTATGTTTTACTTTCATTTCCGCTCCTCCTTAGTCGCCTGACTCGCTGAATACCCACATCTTGGAGCTCTTAAAAATAACCAGAGTAATGATACTCATAACCACCAACATGAACCACGACATTGCGCAGGCATAACCCATGTTGTTATACTGGAACGCCTGATTGTAAACATAGAGAGAGTACATCATGGTGCCATTGTTGGGGCCGCCCTGTGTAATGATGAACGCCTGTGTAAATGCCATAAATGCGGAAATCGTCTGCATTACAAGGTTGTACAGGATGATCGGTGACAGGCAGGGTAACGTGATCTTGAAGAACAGTTGGAAACCGTTCGCTCCGTCCATTCTGGCAGCTTCATAATAAGAAGTAGGAATCTCTTTCAGACCGGCTGCAAAAATGATCATGGAAGATCCGAACTGCCATACACTCATAAGGATCAGGGGGATCAGTGCCAGCTTCTCGTCTCCGAACCAGTTGATCTTTTCAAGACCCATATCTAACAGAACGGCATTGATCAGACCTTTTCTAGCAAAGAGCTGTTTCCATACCAGTGCCACAGCCACGCTGCCGCCTACCAGTGACGGTACATAATACAGGGAACGGTAAAGTGTTACCATTCTGCTCTTTCTGGTCAGCAGAAATGCTACAAAAAGAGCGAATGCCAGTTTCAGGGGAACAGATGTAAATACATATTTTAACGTTACGCCCAGAGACTTGACGAAGATCTCATCTTTAAAAAGACGCACAAAGTTCGTGAATCCCACCCAGTCGAGCGTCTTGGAACCCATGGAATAATCCGTAAAGGAATAATACAGGGACGTCAGTATAGGAATCAGGGAAAAGCAAATAAATCCAAATATGAAAGGTGCCGCAAATACATGTCCTACGGTTGACTCTTTGTATAAAAATCTTCTCCACCCGGGTGTCTTCGATACGGTAGTCGTTTTCAAGAGAAGCCCTCCTTTATGCCGACAGATTCTGTCGATAGAGACAGTACAGGCACACTCCCCGAGGAAAGTGTGCCTCGCTGTTCTTATTGCTGTTTTATTAGATACTTCTTATTGTCTTTAGTTACTGTTTATTTTGCAAAGATTTTTTCTGCATCTGCATAGGTCTTATCAGCGGCCTCGGATGCGGTGATCTCGCCGGTAGCTACCTGCTGGATGTAGTTACGATAGTTTGCTACTACCTCATCCTGTCCATCGGGGCTCAGTACGTTGATCTTCTCAGGAATCTCAAAAGTACCAACCATATCTACGAAATCATACATGATCTGCTGACCCTCGGTAGCTTCACTCTTCAGAGCTTCACGAACAGTGGTGTTTACGGGGATACCTCTCTCACCCTTTAAGATGTTGTTGCACTCTGTGCTGTTCTCGAACCAACTGATGAACTCGGCTGCTGCCTGCTTGTTCTCGCTGTCCTGAGATACACACATCATCTGGGAAGACTGGATCATAGCACCGGAAGGACCATCGGAGGTAACTCTGGGAATTGTAGCCAGGCCAAGGGTACGTCCGTCTGCCTTACATACATCATAGATGGTAGGGAACTGGTTTACTGCAACCCAGGTCATACCTGCTTCGCCGGTTACCAGGAAGTCGTTCTCGATATTGGTGATCTCCATCTCAGCACCTCCATCGGGAGCGGCACCTTCCTTGATCATATCTGCTTTCATCTGAATGTAAGGAGCCAACATCTGTGCATCGTCAAAGCCCATGCCGGTCAGATCCAGATTGAAGAAGCTGTACTGTCCAACAGAACCCTGCTGTCCGATGTAGGTAGAGCATCCGGCAATGAATTCGGAAGAAGTAAATCCGGATACGCCGAAGTCACCGGTGTACTCATGAATCTTCTCTGCTGCGCTCTTGAAGTCATCCCAGGTCCAGTCCTCAGTAGGAAGGGGAACGCCTGCTTCATTAAACAGGTCAACATCGTAAGCAATGCCATAAGTATTCAGACCATTGGATAATCCGATCTGGTTGCCGTCCGTATCCTGTGTGATCTTCAGATAAGAATCGGAAATATCGGATACATCTACAACTCCGGAATCAATGAAGTCGTTCAGATAATAGATCTTATCCATGTACTGAGGGAAGTTACCGCCCAACTGGAAGATATCCCATACCTGATCGGAAGCTACCAGAGTTTTCAGTTTTGTAAAATAATCATCGAAGGAATAGAATTCATATTCAATCGTCACATTGGGATGTTCGCTCTCATACAGTTCGATGGCCTGAACCGTAATATCATGTCTTGTCTGAGATCCCCACCATGCCATTCTTAATGTGATGGGCTCATCTGTGGATTCCGCTGCAGCTGTGGAAGCTGCTTCTTCCGTTTTTGCTGCGGCTGCGGTGCTTTCTGCCGCAGGAGCACTTTCTTCATTTGAGGAATTACCGCAACCTGTCATTCCAAGGATCATTGTTACGGATAATAATGCTGCTAAAATTTTCTTTTTCATAAGCTTTATTACTCCTTTTCAAAATTTCAAATACATTGTTTCCTGTTACCTGCTAAATCATAATAATTGTTCTTTTCCCAATTGGTTTTGTTAACGTTAACTGCCGCCGGGATCCGTTTCCCCCAGACCGACCATTTTGGGAACGTCTCCTTTAGCTGTTAAGTTCATTTTATCTGCCTCTGGTATTGAATACTACTATTTAAGTATGTGTTTTTCAGAAAAACCACAGATTATTTGCTCTTTTTCAAAGAATCAACCTACAGAAACATTGTGATATTGCAATTTCGATGTT
>OOCN01002227.1_pt1 | contig 10432 bp, 8 predicted proteins | sample 1671361 | NCBI WGS metagenome assembly OOCN01 (sample SAMN06348149, study PRJEB24527) | human gut metagenome | biome: human gut; feature: ankylosing spondylitis patient; material: feces | host: Homo sapiens | place: China | collected 2015-10
CAGTCTGCCGCACCAGCAGCACTGCCGCCAGGGCCAGCGCCGCTGTGCCCAGAACGCGCAGCAGCCGCGCATGGCGGCGCTGCCGGGCGCGTAACCCGGTGCGGGCCGCGAAAGGGTAGTACGCGGTATCCCCGCGCAGCTTGCGGTAGCGTCTGGGCATATGCGGGGCTCCTTTCTGTGGAAGTGGCGGCACATAAGGGAACGCTCGTCGGGATCTCTCCGGCCGCCTTCGGCGTCTACCCTTTTTTGACAGGGGAGGCTTAAAAACAAAAAACGCCCCGGAGGGCGTTTACATCAAATTTTGCGCAGCATCAGCAGCCCGGCGGAGCAAATCAGGATAAGACCTACCACGCCAGCCAGATACACAACGGGGAAATCCCCGGTGGCCGGGGTCTCGACCTGGGCCGGGGCCGCCGTAGCGGTGGGGCTGGCGCTGCTCTGCGCCGTGACGACATCCACCTTGGCGGCGGTCTCGTTGACCTTAACGGTGGAATCACTCTTCTGTGTGCGGGAAGTAGAGCTGGTGGGGGTAGCCGTAGCCTGGGCTGCGGCGGAGTTTACATTCAGTGCGCCGCAGGCGGCCAGCAACGCAACGACGGCCACAAAAAAAGCCGCACAAAAAAAGCGTTTCATCGAAGAAAACGCCTCCTCATATTCAGTCTTTAGCTTCTATCAAAAACGATGCAGCGACGTGCCATCGTGGTTTATACTGCTTGTATTGTAGCACAGCCTGTTCTATCCGTCAAGGCATTGCAAAGAAATAGTAACAAATTGGCAACAAATGGGTACACATCACGGCAAGATTTCCCCCTTGCGTGCCCTTGCAAAATGCTGTATAATAGCTTTAATCGTATTGTGTGAGATTATGCCCCAATGGGATGGGCGGCGCGCACTGCACCAAAATTTTAAAGGAGTTGTAACGATGAAAGGTATTATCCTTGCCGGCGGCGCCGGCACCCGACTTTACCCGCTGACGATGGTCACATCCAAGCAGCTGCTGCCCGTCTATGACAAGCCGATGATCTACTATCCGCTGTCTACGCTGATGCTGGCGGGCATCCAGGACATTCTGATCATTTCCACCCCCACGGACACCCCGCGCTTTGAGGCGCTGCTGGGCGACGGCAGCCAGTACGGCCTGCATCTGCAGTATAAGGTCCAGCCTTCTCCGGACGGCCTGGCCCAGGCGTTCATCCTGGGTGAGGAGTTCATCGGTGACGACTGCTGCGCCATGGTTCTGGGCGACAACATCTTCTACGGCGCCGGTTTCTCCAAGCGCCTGAAGACCGCCGCCGCCAACGCCGCCAACGGTCGCAGCACGGTGTTCGGCTACTATGTCAACGACCCCGAGCGCTTCGGCGTCGTCGCGTTTGACAAGGACGGCCACGCCACTGACATTGAGGAAAAGCCCGCTAACCCCAAGAGCAACTACGCTGTCACCGGCCTCTACTTCTACAATAATGAGGTCGTGAAGATGGCAAAGCAGGTCAAGCCCAGTGCCCGCGGTGAGCTGGAAATCACCACACTGAACCAGATGTACCTCGACCAGGGCAAGCTGGATGTCCAGCTGCTGGGCCGCGGCTATGCCTGGCTCGACACCGGCACGATGGACTCCCTCGTCGAGGCTGCTACCTTTGTGCAGACTGTTGAGCAGCGCCAGGGCATCAAAATCTCTGCCCCGGAAGAAATTGCCTACAAGTACGGCTGGATCACCAAGGAAAAGCTGCTGGAAAGTGCCGCCCGCTATGGCAAATCCCCCTACGGCCAGCATTTGAAGAATGTCGCCGACGACAAGCTGCAATACTGATAGAGCAGGGGAGTACGCATGAAAATTTTGATTACCGGCTGCCGCGGGCAGCTGGGCACCGAGCTGCAGCGCCAGCTTTCTGAGGAAGGCTGCGCCATCGGCCCACTGCCCGAGCGCCTGCGCAAAGCCACGGTCATCCCGGTAGATGTGGACGAACTGGACATCACCGACCGGGAGGCCACCATCAACTACATCCGCCGCCACCAGCCCGATACGGTCATCAACTGTGCCGCCTTCACCAACGTGGACGGCTGCGAGACTGCCCGCGACGCGGCGTTTAAAGTCAACGCCATCGGCCCGCGCAACCTGGCCCTGGCGTGCGAGAAAATCGGGGCGCGGCTTATCCACGTTTCCACCGACTATGTGTTCCCCGGCACGGCCAACGGCGGCGTTGCACTGGACGAGTGCGCCGTGCCCGCGCCCATCTCTGCCTACGGCCAGACCAAGCTGCTGGGTGAGCAGTATGTCGAGCGGTTCTGCCGCCGCCACTTCATTGTGCGCACGGCATGGCTGTACAGCTACTACGGCAAAAACTTCGTCAAGACGATGATTCGCCTGGGCCAGACCCACGACAAAATCACCGTTGTCAACGACCAGCTGGGCAACCCGACGAACGCCGTCGATTTGGCCTACCATATTCTCAAGCTGGCCGTCAGCCACGATTACGGCATCTACCACTGCACCGGCAACGGTATTTGCAGCTGGTATGATTTCGCGTCCGCCATCATGCAGGGGGCAGGGCTTTCCTGCAAGGTCGAGCCTGTCACCAGCGCCCAGTACGCCGCCGCCAACCCCGCCAGTGCCAACCGCCCGGCGTGGAGCGCCCTGGAGAACCGTATGCTGCGCTGCACCGTCGGCGACGAGATGCGCGACTGGCAGGATGCCCTCAAGGACTTTTTTGCAAACTGGAATGGAGAACTTTGATTTATGAAAACCTATCTCGTTACCGGCTGCGCCGGTTTCATCGGCTCGAACTTTGTCCACTATATGCTGGAAAAGTATGAGGATATCCGCCTTATCAACCTCGACAAGCTGACCTACGCCGGCAACCTCGAGAATTTGCAGGACATTGAGGGCGACGCCCGCCACATCTTTGTGCAGGGCGATATCTGCGACAAGGCGCTCGTCACCGATCTGATTGCCAAGTATGACCCCGATTACGTCATCAACTTTGCCGCCGAGAGCCACGTCGACCGCAGCATCAAGAACCCCGAAATTTTCGTCGAGAGCAACGTGCTGGGCACCGTGAACCTGCTGCAGTGCTGCAAGGATGCCTGGTATGACGCTGCCGCCAAGACCTGGAAAGAGGGCAAGAAGTACCTGCAGGTCTCCACCGATGAGGTCTACGGCGCGCTGGGTGCCGAGGGCTACTTTATGGAGACGACCCCGCTGTGCCCCCACAGCCCGTACTCTGCCTCCAAGGCCAGCGCGGATATGTTCGTCAAGGCGTTCCACGATACCTACGGTATGCCGATGAATATTACCCGCTGCTCCAACAACTACGGCCCCTATCAGTTCCCCGAGAAGTTGATCCCGCTGCTCATCAACAACGCCAAGCAGCACAAGACCCTGCCCGTTTACGGCGACGGTATGCAGATTCGCGACTGGCTGTACGTCATGGATCACTGCAAGGCCATTGATATGGTCGCCCAGGGGGGTAAGGACGGCGAGGTCTACAACGTCGGCGGCCACAACGAGCGCCCGAACATCTTCATCGTCAAGACGGTCATTGCCCAGCTGCATGACCGCCTGAAGGATGAGGGCATCAGCGAGGAGCTGATCACCCACGTTGCCGACCGCCTGGGCCATGACCGCCGCTACGGCATCGACCCGACCAAGATCAAGGAGGATCTGGGCTGGTACCCGGAGACTCCGTTTGAGAAGGGCATTGTGCTGACCATCGACTGGTATCTGGCCCATCCCGACTGGATGGCCCACGTCACCAGCGGCGATTACCAGAAATATTACGAGCAGATGTATAAGAATAAGTAAGAAGCCCACCTGCGGCGGCAAGGGGTATGCTGCCCTACAATCCCCTTTCCATGGGGGTGTAGGGCGAGGTGCCCTCGCCCCGCCACACCGCTTTTCAATCTCCCAAAGGAGCAACACATCCACAATGGCAAATTACAGAGAAGAACAAATCCGCAATAACCGCCGCCTGGCGCGGCAGATCGTGGGCGGCGCGGCGCTGCTGCTGGCGCTCATCGGTCTGTTTACCGTGCTGGGCTGGGTCGTCGGGCTGGTGTGCTCGGCGCTGGATGACAGCAGCCTGCGCGACGAGTACCACGACCGCCTGTACGGTATGGTCATGCTGGACCCGGTCGCCTTCGACGATGCCAGCACCGTCGATGAGGGCGTGTTCAAGCAGGCGGCCATCTGGGGCACCGTCTACCAGGTGCAGAACAGCGGCGGCAGCCTGGACCAGTACGAGCGCGACCCCGACACCGGCTCGGCGCTGATCCCTGCGCTGGAAATCGACACCTATATCGCTAACCTGCTGGGGCCGGACTACCAGGTGACGGAAGGCTCGTTCAGCACGTCGGAGTTCGTCTACCAGTACGATGAGGAAAAGCAGGCCTATTACGTGCCTGTCACCAGTTCGGTGGCTCTGTACACGCCCACGGTGGAGATGATTTCCCAGAAGGATGGCAAACGCATCGTCACGGTCGGTTATGTGCCCACCGCCACGAACAACACCACCGGTGAGTTGAGCCTGATGGCCCCCACCGAACCGACGAAGTATATGGACTACGTGTTCACCCGCGGTGAGAACCGCCAGTGGTACCTGACCGCCCTGCGCGAGAGCGACATGAAGGTGGAAGCTACCCCCACGCCTGCCCCGACAGATGCCTTGGTGGAAGATCTGCAGAACGACCAGCTGAACACCGACACCGCCCCGGCGGAGGAAGCACCGCAGCCGGAAGGCGAGCAGCCCGCAGAAGAGGGCGACGCCCAGCCTGCAGAGGACACCGCAGAATCCACGGAGGACACCGCCGACAGCGAAAGCACGGCGGAGTAAACAGTTTCTATATCAGCATCGGCACCTCTGTATGGGGGTGCTGATTTTTTTTGCAATCCCATAAACAGGGATGCAATCTCCCGACAAATATGCTATAATAGCCACATATATTTGAGTGAGGTGTGGTACTATGGAAGAATTACTGCGTATTCTGGAAAAGAACGCCCGTATGCCCATTGAGGATATCGCGGCTATGCTGGATAAGACCCCCGAGGAAGTCGCCGCCATGATGGACGAGGCCGCCGCCAAGGGCTATATCCGCGGCTATGAGACTCTCGTCGACTGGGAGCAGGCCGGCGTCAACCTCGTGGAGGCTGTCATTGAGCTGCGCGTCACCCCTCATAAGGCCCGCGGCTTTGACGATATCGGCATGACTATCGCCCAGTTTGACGAGGTCGATACCGTGTTGCTGATGAGCGGCAGCTACGACTTGCAGGTCATCATCAAGGGCCGCAGCTTCCAGGAAATTGCTATCTTTGTGGCAAAGCGCCTGTCCCCGCTGGACGATGTCCTCTCCACCGCTACCAGCTTTGTGCTGCGCCCCTACAAGCGAGGCGGCCGCCTGTACCTGGCCGAAGAACCCGATGAAAGAGAGTGTACCGTCCTGTGATGAACTACGATGAACTGCTTGCCCCTGCCGCCAAGGCCATGCGCCCTTCCGGCATCCGCAAGTTCTTTGATCTGGCGGCCGATATGCCCCACTGCATCTCGCTGGGCGTCGGCGAGCCGGATTTTAAAACGCCGTGGAGCGTCCGCGACGCAGGCATCCGCAGCCTGGAACTGGGCCGCACCAAATACACGGCCAACGCGGGCCTGAAAGACCTGCGCAAGGAAATCTGCACCTACTTACAGCGCCGGTTTGAGCTGCATTATCAAGAAGAAAACGTCCTCGTCACGGTGGGCGGCAGCGAGGCCATCGACCTTGCTATCCGCGCGCTCGTGCAGCCCGGGGACGAGGTCATCATCCCCGAACCCTGCTTTGTCTGCTATGAGCCCATCACCCAGCTGACCGGCGGCGTGCCGGTGCATATCGCCACCCGGGCCGAGGATCAGTTCCGCCTGACGGCGGATCAGCTGCGTGCGGCCATCACGCCGAAAACGAAGCTGCTCATCTTCCCATACCCCAACAACCCCACCGGCGCGGTCATGAGCGCCGCCGAGGTGGAGGAGATCGCCGCCGTCCTGCGGGAAACGAATGTGCTGGTGCTGTCGGATGAAATCTACTCCGAGCTGACCTACGGCCTCGACCGCCATGTGTCCATTGCGTCGCTGCCCGGTATGGCCGAGCGCACCATCGTCGTCAACGGATTTTCCAAGTCCTACGCCATGACCGGCTGGCGCTTGGGGTACGCCGTCGGCCCTGCGCCGCTGATCAAAGTCATGACGAAAATTCACCAGAGCTGCATCATGTCGGCACCCACGACCAGCCAGTACGCCGCTATCACGGCGCTGCGCCAGTGCGACGACCAGATCGAGATGATGCGCGATGAGTACAACCGCCGCCGCCGTTACGTCGTCAAGGCGCTGAACGAGATGGGCCTGACCTGTTTTGAGCCGCGCGGCGCGTTCTACGTGTTCCCCTCCATCCAAATCAGCGGCCTGACGAGCAGCGAATTCTGCGAGCAGCTGCTGCGGGAGAAGGAAGTCGCCATCATTCCCGGCTCGGCCTTCGGTGCGTCGGGCGAGGGGTACGCCCGCATCAGCTATGCGTACAGCGTAGACCATTTGCAGACTGCCATGAAGCGCATCCGTGAATTTTTAAAGGAACACGGCTGGATACAGAAATAAAACAACAGGAGAGTGACCAACAGTGCAATACCGTGCGGTAACGGTGCTGGCCCCGGCCAAGCTGAACCTGTCGCTGGACGTTGTGGGCACGCTGCCCAACGGCTACCATGATCTGGACATGGTCATGCAGACCATCGACCTGTACGAAAAAATCACGCTGCGCCGCAGCAATGACCTGACGCTGACCCTGCCCGGCAGCTTTGTGCCCGCCAACGATAAAAACACCGCCGTCAAGGCGGCGCTGGCGTTTTTCCACTACACCGGCCTGCTGGCGGGCGTGGATATGACGATTTACAAGCGGGTGCCGGTGCGTGCCGGCATGGCGGGCGGCAGTGCTGACGCTGCGGGCGTGCTGGTTGGTTTGAACGAACTGTACAACGCCCGGCTTTCCATGAGCGAACTGTGCGCCATCGGCGCGGGCATCGGCGCGGATGTGCCGTTTGCGCTGCTGGGCGGTACCTGCCGCGTGCGCGGCGTGGGCGATTTGATGAAAGCCCTGCCGCCCTGCCCGGACTGCTGGTTCGTCGTGGCGATGCCCAGCGTCGGAGTCTCGACGCCCGAGGCCTTTGCCCGGTATGACACGATGGGCAGCCCGGTCCACCCCGACTGCGAGGCCCAGGAACAGGCCATCCGAGCCAACGACCTGCGAGGCGTCTGTGCGGCGGCGGGCAATGCGCTGGAACACTGCTCCGGCGCGGTGGAAACGCCCGCCATCTGTAAAACGCTGCGGGCGCGCGGGGCCGTCACGGCCCAGATGACCGGCAGCGGCGCGGCGGTGTTTGGCATTTTTGACGGCGAGAACGCCGCCCGCAATGCCGCCGTCGAGCTGAAAAAGGGTTACAAGCAGGTCTATGTCTGCAAGCCCACCCATGGAGGCCCCCGCGTGACGGTCCGCCGCGCGTTCGGTGCCAAAAAATAAGTTTACAAGCTCCCCTTTCTGCCCATACTCCGGTTGAAAGGGGAGAACTGTTATGACAAAGCATACCCGCCGCGTGCTGGAACTGGGCGTAGGCCTGGCGTTGGCACTGGCCATTGTACTTACTGTCGGCGTCGATTGGCACCAGCGCACCGCCGCCCAGGTACGGGCGGACACCCTGCGGCTGCATATTCTGGCCAACAGCGATACGTTGGACGACCAGCTGCTGAAATTGCAGGTGCGGGACGCCGTTTTGGCTGCCCTGCCGCCCGCTGTGACCAAAGCCGCAACCCCGGACGAGGCTGCTGCGGCCCTGCAATACGCACTGCCCGCCTTGCAGCAGGCCGCCGACACGGCCCTGCACCGCGCCCACAGCCCCCAGGCCGCCCGCCTGCGGTTGGAACAGTGGGACTTTGCCGCGCGGGACTATGGCAGTTTCACCCTGCCGGGCGGGGCTTACACAGCCCTGCGCATCGAGTTGGGCGAAGCCCGGGGCCGCAACTGGTTCTGCGTTTTGTATCCGGCCCTTTGCGTCTCCGGCAGCACCGCTGCCTACCCCACCGCCGATGAAAACGCGCTGGTGTTTGGAAGGTTTGAGGTAAGGTGTGCAGTTGCGGACTTTATAGGCAGATTGGCTTCCCCCGCGGGGGAAGCTGTCAGCGGCTTGCCCGCTGACTGATGAGGGGCGGCCTTGCCGCTGCCGCCCGCAAATGGGCCGCTGCGGCATATGCGCCCCTCATCCGGCCCTTCGGGCCACCTTCTCCCAAGGGAGAAGGCTATTAGAAAGGACACCGCCATGCTAAACTTCATCCTCGGCCCCTCCGGTTCGGGCAAATCCTATCAGATGCTGGCTGAACTGCGCGCCCGTGCGGAACGCGGGGAGCGCAGTATCCTCATCGTACCGGAACAGTTCACCTCCTCCACCGAAGGGCAGCTCTACCGCACCCTGGGGGACAGCCTTTCCGCTTATGTGGAAAGTTACTCCTTCACCTCGCTGGCGGAGGCCCTGCTGCGCCGTTACGGCGGGGCGGCGGTGCCCACCCTGACCGAGGCGGGCCGCGCCCTGCTGCTGCGCCGCGCGACGGATTCGCTGCTGGACAAGGTCGTCTACTACAACCGCCAGCGCCGCAGCGCGGCTTTCTGCGAGAAAGCGGCACAGACCATCAACGAACTGAAAAGCGCCGGTGTAACGCCGGAAATGCTGGCCCAGTACGCCAACGCCCCCGGCGCTGACCGCGAAAAACTCAGCGAACTGGCGCTGATCTACAACGCCTACGAGGGGCTGCTGGCCCAGAGCGCCATGGATCCCGGCGACCGCCAGCAGCGTGCCGCCGAGCGGTTGGACGCAGCTTTTTTCGCGGGTTGCGCGGTCTACATAGACGAGTTTGATACCTTCAACGCGCCGAAGCGTGCCCTGCTGGCCTCCATGCTGCCGGTAGCCGACGTCACGGTCTGTCTGTGCTGCGACGGAGAACAGGACACCGCCGGCGGCATGGGGCTGTTCAGCGGCGCCAAAAATGTTGTCAATACGTTAAAACGTATGGCTGCGGATGCCGCCATCCCGACACACACCGTTGTGCTGTCCGACGACCGCCGCCACGCCGACGCCCCGGCCCTGGCCGAGCTGAACCTGCTGCTGGCCGATCCGGCCTACACGCCGGACGTCACCGTTGACCCCGCGCACCCGGCCATCACCTACCACGCGGCGGCATCCCGCCAGGCCGAGGCTAAGGCCGTGGCTGCCGAGATCGCCGCCCGCGCCCGGCAGGGCACGCCGTACAGCCGCATGGCGGTCATCTGCCGCAATGCGGACCAATATCTGGCCCCCCTGCGGTACGAGTTCCGGCTGCAAAATATCCCGCTTTTCTGCGACGAAGCTACAAGCCCCGAGAACACCGCCCCGGCCCGGGCCGTCCACGCGGCGCTGGACCTGCTGCGTGGCGTGTCCAGCCGAAGCGTGCTGCGCCTGCTGAAAACCGGCCTTGTGGATCTGCCCGACACCCAGCAGTGCGCACTGGAAAATTACGCCTACACCTGGCGGTTGACCGCTGCCGATTGGCGTGTGCCCTTCACCCGCAGCGCAGCTGGCTATGCGGGGCACGACACAGAGCAGGATAAACGAACGCTGGCCGACGCCGAGGCCGCACGAGCCTTTATCATGGAGCAGGTCGCGGACTTTATCGCCAAAGCGTCCGGTGCGCCCGCCGCCGCGCTGACCAAGCAAATTTTTATCTTTTTGCAGGCCCTCGGCGCAGAGAAAACACTGGACCGCCTGGCCGGAGAGCTGCGCACGCAGGGCCGTCTGCCCGCCGCCGATGAAGTCCTGCGGGAGTGGAACACCGTCATGGGCCTGCTGGACCAGCTGGCCCGGCTGCTGGGCGATGAAATTTTACCCCCCGCCGACTACGCTGAGCTGTTCACCCTGCTGCTGCGCACCACTGACATGGGGCACATCCCCCAAAGTCTGGACAGCGTCATCGTGACGACGGCGGGCCGTATGCGCCTGCCCGAGACCGACGCCGTCTTTGTAGTGGGACTGCTGGAGGGCGAGTTTCCCCAGACGCCCGGCGACCAGGGGCTGTTGACCCATGCCGATCGTGACATGATGATGGAGAACGGCGCAGAACTGCCCGACTGCTTTGCCAACAAGGTGCTGCGCGAGGGCATCTGCTTCTACAAGGCGCTGACTGTGGCGCGGAAGTACCTTTGGCTCAGCTGGCCCAGTGCCGCCCACGGTGAGGACACCGCCCCCGCCAGTGCCGCGCTGGCCCAGGTGCTGCAATATCTGGCTGTGCCGCCTTACGCGCCCACTGCGGCCCAGCTGGCCGCCGCACCCGCCGCCGCGCTGGATGTGCTGGGGCTGCTCAGCCAGCAGCCTGGGACGGAGGAAGCCGCCGCCGGT
>OOCN01002236.1_pt1 | contig 10410 bp, 8 predicted proteins | sample 1671361 | NCBI WGS metagenome assembly OOCN01 (sample SAMN06348149, study PRJEB24527) | human gut metagenome | biome: human gut; feature: ankylosing spondylitis patient; material: feces | host: Homo sapiens | place: China | collected 2015-10
TGCAGCAATCCTTTCTATGGTAGGATCTCTGAAATACTTCGATTTAATCTATGTAATGACAGGCGGTGGTCCTGGTACATCAACAGAGCTGATGGCAACTTACATGTACAAAGAGTCATTCAAGAACTTTAACATGGGTTATGGTTCAGCCATTGCAGGTGGTATGTTTATCCTGATCACAATGGTATCTATGATCACAATGAAACTTGTAAACGGAAAACAGGAGGATTAAGGAATGGACAGCTATAAGAAAAGTAAAAGAAAAAGTATCATAGCCTGGACAGTTGCCTTTATCCTGGCTATCGGAGCAGCAATTGTATCATTTATGCCTTTTGTATTCATGGTACTGAACTCTTTTAAAGAAAAGTTTGAAATGCTTACAAAAGGTGTCTTCCAGCTCCCGGATAAATTAAACTGGTCAAACTATACAGAAGTACTGACGGGTGGATTCGGAAACTATTTTAAGAACAGTGTTATCGTTCTTGTTATTTCCCTGATTCTGTTATTATTTATCTCTGCCTGTGCATCTTATCCGCTGGCAAGATTTAAATTTAAAATGGCACAGCCGATCTATGCGATCATCGTAGCATGTATGTCAATTCCGGTACATATTACATTGATTCCGGTATTCAAAATGTCGAAGTCAACCGGACTTTACGATACGATTTGGTCACTGATCGGACCATACATTGCATTTGCAGTTCCGATTTCTGTGTTTATCCTGACAAGCTTTATGAAAGAGATTCCGAGGGAAATCGAAGAATCAGCAGAAATTGACGGATGTGGAAAAATCCAGATGTTCTTTTCCATGATCCTGCCTCTGTCCAAACCAGGTATGGCAACACTTGCTATTTACAACGGCGTAAATATGTGGAATGAGTTTTCTTTTGCAAACACACTGACACAGTCAGCACAGAACCGTACCCTTCCACTGGCAATCTGGGAATTCCAGGGACAGTATTCCATGAATACACCAATGATCATGGCAGTTCTTACTCTGACATTGTTGCCGATGGTTATCATGTTTATCGTATTCCAGGATAAGCTGGTAAAAGGTATGACAGCAGGTGCTGTAAAGGGTTGATATTATCCGGAACATTTGTTGTACTTATTTGCTGGTGAATAATGAATGTGATATGATAGATAACATCATAACATCCGAATAAGAAAATTCCATATTCAATATAGAAATCAATCAGGTTGGGGACAAAAAATTTTTGGCCCCAACTTCATGTATATAAAAAATATGTGACAGATAAGGAAAAACAATATGAAAAAATGGATAACAAAATTCAAACACTGGAAGTTTGATAAAAAGCTTCGCCTATTTGAAACCGTCAGTATTCTTCTTGTAGCGCTGACGGTTGCAGGTGTTTCTCTGAGCTTTTTTGTGGCAGCTATGAAAGAACAGTCGGTAGAATTGCTGCAAATGCAGAATAATACAGTTTCAGAGTCATTTCGGGATTCTATGAATTCGTATAAAGAGCTTGTGCTGGGAACAATTATGGATGATTCTGTTCAGAATTATTGCAGGCAGGTGGAACATGATAATCTGAAAACAGCAGACATTAATGCGATTTACAGTAAGCTTGAAAATCTGAATAACATGTATGAAAGCATGAATTTTGCAGCAGTTGTCAGTAAAGATTATGAAAACTATTACTATAGAGGCAAAGGCACGCTGTCAGTTACACAGTTCGAAGAGGTATATCCTCAGGCATATATAAGAGGCAAATATGCGCAGAAAGGAACATTGAAGGTTTCCTATAATAATGATTATTATAAAGGAAACAGATATACGTTAAGTATATATTATCCGTTGTATGACTGTAGTAAAGTGTCCGGCGAAAAAGGACTTTTGTGTATGAATTTTGATGATCCGGCTGTGCAGAGAATGCTGGCTACAGGTGATTCATCAGCAGAAACGATAGTTGTTGACACTGACGGGATGATTTTACTGTCTGAGGATAAAGAGAAGACAGGACGATATGTAAATTACATAGATGATATGGAAAATGGAATACAGACTTTTTCAGAGAGTGGAAATATGTATGTATGCCAGAAAATCAAAGGATGGAATTATTATGTCGTTAGTTCTGTATCCAGTTATAAATTATTTGAATCGGCATTACGAACATTAATTGTAGTTATTCTGGTACTTGTGGTGGTTCTGACAGTTGCAAGCTTTATTACAAAGGTTCTGATCAGAAGGATGTATCGGCCTTTGGATAAGGTAGTATCAAAAATGGATCACGTTGCAACAGGATCTTTACGAACACGAATCAATGTAGAAAATATGGGAGAAGATTTTACGAAGCTTGCGGTGGGATTTAACTCTATGATGGACGAAATCGAGGTGCTGATGGAGCAGGTAAAACTGGAACAGCATCAGTTAGAGCAGATTCGTTTTAATGCCCTTCAGTCTCAGATTCAGCCGCATTTTCTTTATAATACGCTGGAATGTATTCACTGGCAGGCAATTGCCGAGGGAAACAAGGAAATTTCCACGATGGTAAAAGCACTGGCAAAATATTACAGAATCTGCCTCAGCAACGGGCATGATGTGATTTCGCTTAGAGAAGAAGTAGAGCATATCAGAAATTATATGATCATTCAGAATATGAGATATGACAACATTATCGGAAGTGAAATCGTAATTGAACCGCAGGTGGAAGAGAGTCTGATACCGAAGCTGACTTTACAGCCATTGGTTGAAAATTCCATTTATCATGGAATGAAAGTAAAAGAGGGAAAAAGAGGCACTTTGTATCTGACAGCTATGAAAGTTGAGGATGAAGTGGTAATCACTGTATCTGATACAGGAACGGGAATGAGCCAGAAAGAAATTGATGAGATGAATGAACAGCTCTCCCGATATGAAGATTCTTTTGGATATGGAGTGAGGAATGTAAATAAACGAATCGAACTTCTCTTTGGAGAAGGGTATGGATTGAATTACCGGAAAAATGAGTCTGGTGGTGTAACTGTAGTGATTCATCTTCCATTTCAGACAGAAATGAAGAAAAATACTCCGGGAGGCGGGCGGACGTGTGTATAAGATATTAATTGTTGATGATGAAAAAATGATCCGTATGGGTATGAAAAATGCCATAGATTGGATGAAGATTGGAATTGATGAGGTATTTACGGCAGCGTCTGGAAATGAAGCGCTGGAAATTCTGAAAAAAGAAGAACCACAGATTATGGTGACGGACATTCAAATGACAGAGATGACAGGTCTGGAGCTCATCAAAGCGGCAAGGGAAGTTGTGCCGGAACTGCGAGTGATCGTACTTACCGGATTTGACAATTTTGAATATGCAAGGCAGAGTCTGCGTCTTCAGGTACAGGATTTCTTTTTGAAACCCATTGATGAAGATGACCTTTCCGATGCGATAGAAAAACAGCTCAAAGAAATTAAAAAGCTGAAGGATGAGGAAAAAGAGCAGGCTAGATTATGGCGCTCTCAGGGATCTGTGGCACAGATGCGTCTGGAACAATGCATGAGAAATCTGGTTCATGAGAAAAATAATAAAGAGATGCAGCTTTATATTCTTCAGAAGGATTTTCGGTTTGACATTAAACAGAAGATGAGTCTGATTCTTCTGGAACAGGGAATGTATGCGGAAAGCAGAGATGACGGAAAATTTCGTGCTATGTCGGTAAAGAATGTCTGTATGAGTATGATAGATTCCAGAAATATGGGAATTACATTTACCGATGAAGATGGTACGATCGCAATTGTCTGTTTTGAAAAAGATGATGGAGATAGCGTTCTCGAAAAGACAGAAGAACTGTCTGATGTTCTGAAAGATGAATTTGAATGTAAGCCGAAAATTACGGTAGGAAGCACCGTTCAGGGATTTGAAAATCTTGTGATTTCCTATAATGATGCCAGATATCTTCTGGAGCATGAGAGGGAAAACATTCAGGATATCATACAGACAATGGGTGCACAGAATAAGAAGAAAATGTTCTGGGATATTTATTCTGAACTGAGAAATATTATGATTTCCAATATAGGAAATACTGCATTAGTGATGAAGGCATTTAACACGTTTAGCAAGGCGACAGAATCTTATAATCTTTCACCGACGATTGTGAGAAGATGCTGTTTTGAGATTGCATCTTCCCTGAGTTTTGCATATATGGAAGATTCTGGAGAGATGTCAGATGGAAAACTGGACGCACTTTCTAAAAGCCTGGCATCTGCAGGAAGGGAAGAGGCCTGTGAGATTACCAGAATGTTCATTGACCAGATTCCTGGAAATGAGGAGGAAAATGTACATTACATTATTTCTAACGCCAAACATTATATAGATGAACATCTTGCAGAGGATATCTCTGTTTCCAGCATAGCAACCAATCTCTACATTACACCTAATTATTTTTCCAGACTTTTTAAACGGATTACAGGAGAAGGATGTAATGAATATATCGTCAGAAAGAGAATTGAGAAAGCACGCAGCCTGCTGGAAACAACCAGTATAAAAACAGGGAAAATCGCAATGATGGTAGGATATCGGGATACGAACTATTTTTCGCTGGCATTTAAGAAGCACACCGGAAAGTCACCGACGAAATATAGGGAAGAAATGCAGAAATAATATAAAACAGGAGGATCTTGAAATGAAAGACCACAGGAAAGAAAGAGCAGAGGCAAGAAAAAAAGCAGAAAAACTGGTATCACAGATGACAATTCTGGAGAAAGCATCTCAGTTAAAATATGATGCGGCTCCGGTAAAACGCCTGGGAGTTCCGGCATATAATTACTGGAATGAAGCACTGCATGGAGTGGCAAGAGCCGGGGTGGCAACAATGTTTCCGCAGGCAATTGCAATGGCGGCAGTATTTGATGATGAGGAAATGAAAAGGGTAGGAGATATCATTGCCACAGAAGGAAGAGCTAAATACAATGCTTATTCTGCAAAAGAGGACAGAGATATTTATAAAGGTCTTACTTTCTGGTCACCGAATGTAAATATTTTCAGAGATCCGAGATGGGGCAGAGGACATGAAACTTATGGAGAAGATCCATATCTGACTTCAAGACTTGGTGTGAAATTTGTAGAAGGAATCCAGGGTGATGGACCGGTTATGAAAGCAGCAGCATGCGCGAAACATTTTGCTGTACATAGTGGTCCGGAATCTCTCAGACATGAATTTGATGCTGAAGTGAGCATGAAAGATATGTGGGAAACGTATCTTCCAGCTTTTGAAGCGTTGGTGACAGAAGCGGATGTGGAAGCAGTAATGGGAGCATACAACCGTACGAATGGAGAACCATGTTGTGCGCATAAATATCTGATGCAGGATGTACTGAGAGGAAAATGGAAATTTGAAGGACATTATACATCTGACTGTTGGGCAATCCGTGATTTCCATGAACATCATATGGTGACTTCTACTGCAAGACAGTCAGCAGCCATGGCATTAAATGCAGGATGTGATTTAAACTGTGGAAATACATATCTTCACATGATGGGGGCTTATCAGGATGGTCTTGTGACAGAGGAAAAAATCACAGAATCCGCAGTAAGACTTTTGACAACCAGATATCTTCTTGGATTGTTTGATGGAAGTGAGTATGATAAAATACCTTACAGTGTTGTAGAATGTAAAGAACATATAGAAGAAGCTCTGAAAATGGCAAGAAAGAGCTGTGTTCTTCTGAAAAATGACGGTGTTCTGCCAATCGACAAAACAAAAGTAAATACGATTGGTGTGATCGGGCCGAATGCAGACAGCCGTGCGGCACTGATCGGAAACTATCATGGAACATCTTCGGAGTATATAACAGTTCTGGAAGGAATCCGCGCGGAAGCAGGTGAGGATGTGAGAATCCTTTACTCACAGGGATGCGACTTATATAAAGAGAAAGTAGAGAATCTTGCGTGGGATCAGGATCGTATCTCAGAAGCTGTTATCACTGCAGAAAACAGTGATGTGGTAGTGCTTTGCGTGGGACTTGATGAAACACTGGAAGGAGAAGAAGGCGATACCGGAAATAGTGATGCGTCTGGTGATAAGATGGATCTTCATCTTCCGAAAGTACAGGAAGAACTGATCGAGAAAGTGACTGCTGTAGGTAAACCTACCATTGTGGTTCTTATGGCAGGAAGTTCAATTGACCTGAATTATGCACAGGAGAACTGTAATGGAATCCTTCTGGCATGGTATCCGGGTGCAAGAGGTGGACGTGCAGTAGCAGACCTGCTGTTTGGAAAAGAGTCTCCATCCGGAAAACTTCCGATTACTTTCTATAAAGATCTGGAAGGAATGCCGGAATTTACAGATTATTCTATGAAGAACAGAACTTATCGTTATATGGAAAAAGAAGCACTTTATCCATTTGGATATGGACTTACTTACAGTGATACTTATGTGAAAGAGGCAAAAGTAACGAATGAAGTATCCAAAGATTCAGATATCAGATTAAAAGTAACCGTAAAAAATGCCGGAATTATCGATACGGATGATGTTATACAGATTTACATTAAAGATTTGGATTCTCCGCTTGCAGTGCGCAATTACAGCCTGTGTGCATTTAAGAGAGTTTCTCTGAAGGCAGGAGAGGAAAAAACAGTAGAACTTACCGTTTCAAATAAAGCGATGAATGTGGTTGACGAAGAAGGAAACCGCTATATCGCAGGCGAACGTTTTAAATTATTTGCCGGAGTATCGCAGCCGGATGCCAGAAGTACAGAACTGACAGGACATCAGCCGATGGAAGTTGAGGTTACACTTTAAGTTTACCGAATCAGACAAGCTCTTTTCTATAATTACGGATATCTGCTTGATAACAGTTACCAATACCATATATATGGGCAGGAGGAAGAAAGACATGAAAAACAGAATAAAAAAAATATTACTACTTGGAATGACAGCCATGTTTACTGCCGGTGCAGCCGGCACTGCAGTAAGTTCCTGTCCTGTGTGGGCAGATCAGGCAGAAAATCCCGGGGAAAACGGCAAAGATGCAGAAGAAAATTCCGGAGAAAACAGTGAAGAAGTGACAGAAGATCCAGGATTAAAGCAGGTGGAGCATCCGAGAATGTCCACTTATGGAATCCGCAGTTTCTCAATTGTAAAAGACGGGCAGGAAGTATTCAGAATTGCACAGGAACCGGCAGATTATAAGATGGATTTTGATTATTGGGAGATTACGAATCCGTATGATGAAATCGCAACAGTAAATACTGAAAATATGTATGAAATGTTTGGCGTTCTTGTTAATTTTGATCTGAGTAATGGCATAGATACAACAGATACAGATACGGGACTGGATGATACACAGACATATTTTACTGTGGATTTTGTGAATACAGTCAATGATGATACTGCCAGAGAAAAGGAAGATGCAGATGCGACAGCAACTATTTTGATTGGAAACACAGATGAGAATGGTGATTATTATGCAACAGTAAAAGGATATGAAGATGCAGTTTATCTGCTTTCCAAAGAATCTGTCAACAGCCTTCTGGAACTCAAACCATTTAATCTGATCCTGAAAATTCCGGCGTTGGTAAATATTGATACTCTTGAAAGTGCAGATATGACTGTTGGTAAGAAAACATATACCATGAAGCTCGATGGAGAGAAGTATAAATTCAATAAGAAATCCGTAAAGAAAGAGAAGTTTACAGAACTGTATCAGGCACTTCAGAGTGTAATGCTGGATTCGGAAATCGGAGAGACAAAGAGTGCAGAGGAAAAAGAAGAGGTTTTATCTGTAACATTCCACAGAAATACCGAAGAAGCTCCGGAAATTACTCTGAAATATTATACTTATGATGATATCTATGACAGTCTGGAAATCAATGGAACTGAAAGATTCCTTGTAAAGGCAGAGGATGTTGATGCCTTGGTAAAACAGATAAAGAAAGCATTTTAACAGAAATAGAAAAGTCCGGCTTTGATTGTGAGATAACAATAAGCCGGACTTTTTTTGATATGTTATAATTTCATTTTTTAAGTATATTTATTCTTGGATTCATTATTTCTGCCAGAATTAAATTATTCACCCTGATAATTAAACCAGTCAAAGTCAGCATGATTTGTGCTGGAATGATGGTTGGAACTTGTGTACATGCCAATGTAAGTTCCGGTAAATCCATTATTGATAACAGAACTTAACAGAGATGCCTTCAGTCCACGAATAAGAGGAATCATTTCCTGATCGTTGTGTCCGTAATAGAAATCGTAGTCAGTAGTATTTCCCTGTACACTGAGGTAAATACGTTTTGTGTCTCTGACTTCTGTTTCTGCAAGCAGAGATTTGATACCATTTTCAGTCTTGTAAGCCTGAAGGACTAATTTTCCGTTTTTCTGAGTTAATACCATTAAATAGTGAAAACGGTCATCCTGTACCAGTGCGATTCCAGCCTCTTCGTTTTCGGCTGCCGGAGTGAATTCCATAGCTGTTCTTGCCAGAAAAACTTTATGTCGTTGTCTGCGTCCGACAAATGAAGGGAGGCAGATCTCATTTATAACTTCTTCTCTGGTATACAGGCGCAGATAGCCAAAACGTTCTGTCAGGGAATAAATCGGTTCTATTGGAGGATGAATGGTATTCCACTGCATCTGCAGCGTTTCACATTCAAAATTATCAGATTCTGGCATTAAAGGATAAATCGTTCGGGGCAGATCCGGCAGACGGTCTTCTGTCTGGACAAGCCCGGTTTCGTTATTTACCATTGGCCATCCATCTTCGGCCCAGATGATTGGAACCATAAAAGTTTCACGGCCAAGGTTATAGTGTTCTCCCTCGTAAGGACGGACTGCCAGAAGAACCATCCACCATTCTCCATTCTGTGTTTCTACGATATCTGCATGGCCGGTTACGGAAATCGGATTTAACAGAGGCATATGTCTGTGAGTGACGATAGGGTTTCTTGGACAGATTTCGTAATCGCCCTGAATCGTACGGCAGCGTGCTATCTGTACGCTATGGTTGACAAAGGTTCTGCAACAAGAAGATAGTACCAGCCATCTTTTTTATAAATATGCGGTGCCTCAATCCATTTACTTCGTGTTTTTACTCCATCCCAGATAATATAGCGGGGACCTTTGAACTGGAAAGTTTCCGGATCAAGTTCGTTCAGATAAATTCCATGATGTCCTTCATAAAGACAGTCCGGACTGATGTAGTTTCCTACATACCATAAGGAACCGTCATCGTCAAAGAACAGGCTGGAATCAATGCCATCGGCTCCTTTTACAACGACCGGATCACTCCAGGGACCGGCAGGATCTTTGGCTGTGATAATATAGTTATCGCGGTCTGCTTCGCGTCCGGCAGAGACAAAGGTGTTAATAATGTAATAAGTTTCGTCGTGATAACGGATGCTTGGCGCCCAGAGTCCCTCAGAAGTTTCACAGTTTTTGTAGTCAAGCTGTTCTGGTCTGTGAATACCATGACCAATCTGTTCCCAATGAACCAGGTCTCTGCTGTGGAAAATAGGAAGTCCGGGATAATAAACAAAAGATGAGGTAACCATATAATAATCATCTCCTACCCGACAGATAGAAGGATCTGGATAGAAGCCAGGGAGGAGAGGATTGTGATACGTTTCTTTTAGCATAAAAGTGCCTCCTAGTAATGAGAATCTAAAGACTAAACAGAAGTAGTCCTGTTATTAAAATGTTTCCGGGCAGGATTGCACTACGGCGAAGAGAAAGTATGTTACTAAAGTGACTCGCCGCAGGCGAAAAGTCCTGCAGGCAGGATTCTTTCCTGTAATATAAAATTAACTATAGGAGAGAACCAGAAAAAGTAAAATAGAAATATGTTTCTATTTTATGGAAAAAACAACACAATTTCAGAAACCAAAATTTTGTATAAATTAATCAATATAGTAAATTGCTGCGCCGACGGCAGCTGCCTCGGTAGGATAGTGGCATAGTCGGATAAAGCTTCCGTTATTTTCAAATGGATTAAGTGAAAGTGCTTTAAGGCGGAACTCTTAAATTGAAGAACTTACAAATGGTCGTGGAGCAGATGTGGTCTTTGAAACAGCCGGTTCACCGGTAACAATTGCTCAGACACCGTTTATTGTACGTAGAGGCGGTACGATCACTCTTGTAGGAATTTCCGCAAAAGAAGAAATCAACTATAACTTTGCTCAGATTATGGATAAGGAAGCAACCATTAAATCTGTGTTCCGTTACAGAAATATTTATCCAAAGGCAATTGCGGCAGTGTCCAGTGGCGCGATTTATCTGAAATCCGGCTGCTGTACAGAAACAGGATATTTGTACAACAGCTGGATTTTTTGTACTATCAGGAAATCACTTCGTAGGATTTCTGTTTAATAAGTAAAATTGGTTACGGTATAGGGGGTAGTGATAAAATTAAACAAAAATTATCCAAATGAAAGAATGGATTTTTTGCAAAAATCGTAGTATAGT
>OOCN01002237.1_pt1 | contig 10407 bp, 8 predicted proteins | sample 1671361 | NCBI WGS metagenome assembly OOCN01 (sample SAMN06348149, study PRJEB24527) | human gut metagenome | biome: human gut; feature: ankylosing spondylitis patient; material: feces | host: Homo sapiens | place: China | collected 2015-10
CCTTCCTGGAGAGGGAAGGGGGCCTGGAAGAAATGCTCCGCCGGTACGGGCTGAAGGCCTTATTGGCAGCCACCCGGCTGGGACCCCAGGTGTATACGGAGCAGGGGGTTATGCGCTACCATCCCGGCATGGCCATGCTCCGCATCAAAGTGATTAAAAGAGGGGAGCCGGACCATCTGGCGCGAGCCTGCCAGTTAAAGCCCGGAGATCGGTTCTTTGATGGGACTCTGGGCCTGGGGGCGGACGCAGCGGTGGCGTCCTTTTTGGTAGGACCTACCGGGTATGTGCTGGGAACGGAGGCTTCCCCGGTTATCTACAAAATGACCTCCCTGGGTCTTAAAAACTACAGTGAAGGAGAATCTGACTTTTTGGCAGCCCTGCGGCGGATAGAGGTACGTCACGGTATTACGAAAGACCTTTTGCGGCAGCTGCCGGACAATTCTTTTACGGTGGTGTACCTGGACCCCATGTTCCAGCGGCCGGTGGAGGGTTCCTCCAGCATGACTTCCCTGCGGCCAGCTTCCTACAAGCACCCTTTGGACCGGGAAACCGTGGAGGAGGCTCTGCGGGTGGCACCTCGGGTAGTGATCAAGGAGCGCTTCCGGGAAGTATTGGAAAACCTGGGTGCCCAGGAAATCCAGGGCGGCCGCTACAGCAAGGTAAAATACGGAATTGTCAGGAGGAATCATGGAAACTAAACCCAAGGTGATTGTTATCACCGGCCCTACGGCTACCGGCAAAAGCCACTGTGGCATCCGTTTAGCCCAGGAGCTGGATGGAGAAATCATTTCCGGGGATTCCATGTGCGTTTTCCACCGGATGAATGTAGCTACGGCTAAGCCTACGCCGGAAGAACTGGCCCTGGTGCCCCACCATCTTATTGATATTTTGGAACCCAATGAAAAATATTCGGTGGTGGATTTTCAGCAGCAGGCCGATGCCCTGATTAGAGATTGCCAGGCCAGGGGCAAGATGCCCATTATTGTAGGGGGAACTGGGCTCTACATCAAGGCACTGCTGGAGAAGTACGAATTTTCTTCGGTGGATGAATCTGCCAAGCTACGCCGGGAATTAGAGGAGTTTGCCGAACATAACGGCAATGCAGCCCTTTACCAGCGCTTAAAAGAACTTGATCCACAAGCCGCTGCACAATTGAAGATTAACGACAGAAGGCGTATAATAAGAAGTGTAGAAACCATACTGGGCGGAGACAGGGTTTCGGTGGAAAGGGCCCCGGAAAGCCCCTATGAAGCCGCTGTCTATGGCTTGATTATGCCCAGGGAAATTTTGTACCAGCGGATTAACCGCCGGGTTGACATCATGGTGGAACAGGGTTTGTTTGAGGAAACCAAGGCACTTCTGGAGGAAGGCGTCGAGGGGGATGCCCAATCTATGAAGAGCATTGGCTACAGACAGGTCCTGCGCTATTTTGATGGGGAGTGGAGCAGGCAGGAATGCATTGACAAAATCAAGCAGGCCACCCGCAACTTTGCCAAACGGCAGATTACCTGGTACAAGAAAATGCCCTATATCCATTGGTTTGAACTGACAGAACCACCCTGTTATGAGGCTTGCATCAAAGAAATGATGGAGGACTTGCACCAAAAGAACTTTTACTAAGGGGAGTAAAGAATTATGACAACAACCACCAGCAAACCGCTAAATTTACAGGACAGCTTTTTGAACAAAGTCAGAAGTGAGAAACGGTCCATTGTGATCTATCTGCTGAACGGCTTTCAAGTAAGAGGAAAAGTATGGGGATTTGACAACTTTACTGTCATCATGGAGTCCGAGGGAAAACAGCAGCTGATCTATAAGCACGCTATTTCTACCATCGCACCCTTGGAGGCAGAACCTGTCTTAGTCCTAAAAAAAAGAAATGATTAGGGTGACACTAAAAAACAAGCTGGAAAAAGAGATCGAAACCTTTCTGGACTATCTGACCGTAGAGTTGGGGCTCTCGGTAAATACCAGAGAGTCCTACGGCAGAGATTTGCGCCTGTTTGCAACCTGGACCAAGAAAAGCCTCTCGGAAATTACCCGGGATGATATCGTCCAATATTTGCAGGTGCTGAAAGCTGAAAACTATGCAGCTACTTCTTCCGCCCGGAAACTGGCCGCCCTGAAGTCGTTTTTCCGTTTTATGGTAACGGAAGGCTACATCAAGGATGACCCGTCGGAAGTGGTAGAGGCTGGCAGCCGCGGTATGTTGCTGCCCAAGGTCCTGAGCCTGGACGAAGTAAAGCGTTTGTTTGCCCAGCCCAACCTGAGCCAAAACGAGGGCTTTCGGGACCGGACCATGCTGGAGGTCATGTACGCCACCGGCATGCGGGTCACAGAATTGCTGAGCCTGACGGTCTCCAGCGTAAATCTGCAGACCCATTACGTCATTGCCTATGGCAAGGGCTCTAAGGAACGGCTTATTCCTTTGGGGAAATATGCTGTGTCCTATTTGGAAGAGTACATCAACCGGGTGCGTCCTCATTTTCTGAAGGCGGGCCGGGAATGTGATCTGCTGTTTCTGACGGTGCGGGGTACCGGCATGACGCGGCAGCGTTTCTGGCAGATCATCAAAACCTACGGGCAGCAGGCTGGCATCAACAAGTCCCTGACGCCCCATATCCTGCGCCACTCCTTTGCCACCCATATGCTGGACAACGGAGCGGATCTGCGTACGGTGCAGGAACTTCTGGGACATGCGGATATTTCCACTACCCAGATTTATACCCATTTGACCAACAACCGCCTGAAGGCTGTGTACGACAAGGCACACCCCAGAGCGTAAAGGACAGATTATGAAAAAAAGAGCCACCAGAAGAAGCCAGCGGGGGAAACGGGGTCCCTTCCGCTGGCTGCTGGGACTGGCCGTATGTGCCGTCCTGGTGGGAATGGTGTATGCAGCCACAGGGCGAGGAACGGAGACGGTTCCTGGCTCTGCGGCCAAAACCATTACCGATACCGTGAAAAAGAATCTGCACCCGTCAGAGAAAACCCCGGAAACCAAAACCGAAAAACCACCGGCCAAGAAGACGGAGCCCCAGCAAAAGGCTTCGCCTTCTTCCACTACAAGGGAGGAAGGTCCCCTGGCAGCGCTGTCCGGTCAAAAATATCACGGGAAACTGGCCGTCATTATCGACGACTGCGGCTACGCCCTGGATCCGGTACGGACCCTGACCAGCCTGCCTTTTCCGTTTAGTTATGCCGTGATTCCCTTTAAACCCAACAGCAGTGAGGCCCTGTCCATCATTAAGGGCAGCGGGCACATTGCCATGCTGCACCTGCCCATGGAACCTGTCAGCGGCGGCAGTTCTGAGACCCGGGCTGTACGGGTGGGGATGACCGCTGAACAAATCCAAAATTATACCCGCGAAGCCATCGACAGCCTGCCAGGAATCCAGGGGGTCAACAACCACCAGGGTTCCAAAGCCACCTCCGATGGGCCTACCATTCGGGCGGCGCTGAAGGTTATTGGCGGGGACGGCCTGTTCTTTGTGGACAGCCGGACCATCAGTACTTCGGTGGCAGAAAAAATTGCCCGGCAGGAAGGGATTCTTACGGGGCATAATAGTATGTTCCTGGATAACAGCAGCGATATTGCGGCCATTCAGGAGCGAATTGCGGAAGCCATCAAAGACGCGGACCGCTACGGAGCCATGATTGTCATCTGCCACGCCCGCCCCAACACGGCGGAGGCCTGGCGGCGCAGCGAAGCCGCAGTAAAGACTTCCGGCATTACCCTGGTCCCGGTAACGGACCTTTTGCAATAGGAGGAATCTGCAATGCTGAAAACGACCCTGCTCATGGGCTTTCTGACAGCCCTGATGCTTTTGATTGGTGATTATGTGGGAGGAACCAGCGGCATGACCTTTATGCTGGCTTTTTCCCTGTTGTCCAACGTACTGATGTATTGGTTCAGTGACAAAATGGTCATTGCCCAGTATCGGGCCAAACCGGTGGACGCCCAAAGTGCCCCCATGCTCTACGGCATTGTAGCCCGTTTGGCTGAGCGGGCTGGACTGCCCATGCCCAAAGTGTACGTGGTGGATACGGCTCTGCCCAACGCCTTTGCTACCGGCCGAAACCCGGAACACGCAGCGGTCTGCGTGACCACGGGCCTAATGGAAACCCTGGAACCCCGGGAAATCGCCGGCGTTCTGGGCCACGAAATGAGCCATGTCAAACACAACGATATCCTGATCAGCACCATTGCGGCCGGCATGGCCGGGGTGATTTCCCTGCTGGCCCGTTTTGCCTATTGGTTCGGCGGCAGCCGGGACGATGACCGGAGAAACCCGCTGGGGGCCATCCTGATTCTGGTGCTGACACCTTTGGCAGCAGCCATTATCCAACTGGCCATTTCCCGGACCCGGACGCCCTGGCGGACGCCCTGGAAAAGATTGACGGCTACGCCCATATGCGTACCATGCCCCGGGCTACGGAAGCTACAGCCCATATGTTTATTATCTCGCCTTTTAGTGCCCGGGATGCCAAGGCCCTGTTCAGCACCCATCCGTCCACGGAGCAAAGAATCCAGCGGCTGCGGGCAGAAGCGGAAGAAATGAAACAAAAGGGCCAGATTGATCCCATTGTTTGAAAAGTACACCATTACAGAATCATTAAGAAAAAATTATAGGTGCAAATCTTCTGATAATTGCATTGAAATTTCATATGCAACATGATACAATAACCCTCAAGAGAAAGTCATGCAACTGGAGCGCTACATGATTTTCCAAAGAGGGTTTTTATTATTAGAGGGGGTATTATTTTATGGGACCTATGGTAATCAAATTATCCATGTTCCACACACTGGCTTTGGCTGTATTGTCTATCTGGTTTGGTAACTGGCTGAGAAGCAAGTTCTCCATCCTGAAGAAATATTGTCTGCCCGGTGCTGTAGTAGGCGGTACGATTTTTGCAATCATTTCTTTGGCACTGTATGAATTTGGCGTTTGTGAACTGAACTTCGATTACAAAGTAGCCAACAACCTGTTCTACTGTATCTTCTTCGCGGCTTCCGGTGCTGCAGCAAGCTTGTCCCTGCTGAAAACCGGTGGTAAGTATGTTGTCCTGTTCTGCATTTCCGCAGCCGTCCTGGCAGCCCTGCAGAACGCTCTGGCCATTGGCCTGGGCCAAGTTCTGCACGTTCCGCCGCTGATTTCTATGATGACCGGTTCCATTCCTATGACCGGTGGTCACGGCAACGCTGCTGCTTTTGCTCCGGTAGCTGTTAACATGGGCGCTCCGGCTGCCCTGGAAGTAGCTATTGCAGCTGCTACCTTCGGCCTGATTTCCGGTTCCATCATCGGTGGTCCGTTCGGCCGTTTCATTATCAGAAGACATCACCTGGAAGATCCTTCCCAAGATGGTAAGGGCCTGTCTGCTGAAGAAACTGGTAATGCTACTGGTTTAGCCATCTACAAAGGGGACGTTATTCAAGCTATGTTCCTGATGATGCTGGCTCTGGGCGTTGGTGACGTTTTCATGGTAATCCTGAAACACTTCTCCATCAACTTCCCGATTCACGTATGCTGCATGTTGGGTGGTATTCTGGTACGTCTGTACTACGATTCCAAACCTGGCAACCATGACCGTCTGTACGAAGGCATTGACACCGTCAGCGACTTCTCCCTGGGTCTGTTCGTAGCTATGTCCATCATCTCCATGAAACTGTGGCAGCTGTCCGGTTTGGGCCTGCAGCTGTTCATCCTGTGCATGGCACAAGCTGTGTTCATCATCTTCTACTGCTACCTGGTAGACTTCCCGCTGATGGGCAAGGATTACGATGCAGCTATCATCTCCGTTGGCCATACTGGTTTCGGTCTGGGCGCTGTGCCTGTATCCATGACCACCATGACCACCGTCTGCGATACCTACAGATACTCCAAACTGGCATTCTTCGTAGTGCCCGTTATCGGCGGTTTCTTGAGCAATATCACCAACGCAGTGATCATCACCTGGTTCCTGAACTTTGCTCACGGCCTGATGTAATCTGGCCAGTTTCGCAGTCTTGGGTTTGCTCCAGAAGGCCTGCCAAGCAGCCATTCCGGTTTTCCGGAATGGCTGCTTTTTTACGTTGGAACCTGGGGAGAAGGGGAAGCCGGCAGTAAACTGCACAGGCTGGGTATTTGTCTGGAGGGTTCCCCGGGGGCGCGCCAGGTACTTTCGCGGGGCCGGGAATGGGAGACGTTTGGCTGGGCTGCGGGAGTGCCTGGCAGGTGACCCGCGCGGCTTTTTTGCAAACCACAAATTATGATTGAATTACTTAATGAATGAATATTCCAAAAATACCGACATAGAAAAATAATTATGCATATTGTATTATGTACACAAGATTGCTAGCTTGTAGAACTATAAGAAAAACTGAGGATTTCGGAAAAGCTGCAGCAAAGGGTCCGATTTGTGGTATCATAGGGAAGGTTATGTGCCGGAACTGGCAATGTGGTCCGGCACAGTATTAAACAACGGGCGAAGGGCTTTCCTGTCTGGGCAGGAGCCTTTTGCCAAAGCAGCGCGGCAGGCTGGGCTGGACTTAGGCCCGTCTGACACGCAGCAGGAAATTTTGAAGGAGGCATGGCATATGTTCATTGCGGGCTGGCAAAAACTCAGTCTGGTGGATTATCCGGATAAGGTGGCTTGCACCCTGTTTACCGGCGGCTGCAACCTGAGATGCCCCTATTGCCACAATAGTGAGCTTCTGGACGCCCAAATCCCGGCCCTTCATATCCCAGATATCCTGGAGTATTTAAGAAAGCGACAGGGCATTTTGGACGGTGTGGTGGTTTCCGGGGGAGAACCCTGTATGCAGCCGGACCTGGCAGATTTTTTGGGAGAGCTGAAACAACTGGGGTATCTGACCAAACTGGATACCAATGGCTGCTATCCAGCGGTGCTGCAGGAACTGCTGGACAAAAAGCTGGTAGACTACGTGGCCATGGACATCAAGAATTCTCCCCAGGGCTATGCTGCAGCCAGTGGGGTGGAGCAGGTGCCCTTGGACCTGATTTGGCAGAGCCTGCGGCTGCTCTTTTCTCATAAAACGGCCTTTGAGCTGCGTACCACCACTGTGGCACAGCTGCATACCAAGGAACGGTTTCAGGAACTGCAGAAGGCGTTTTTGCCCCTGGTAGAGGCCTACGGCAGGAAGATTCCCGCCTACTACCTCCAGGCCTTCCAGGACCGGGATACGGTACCCTTTGCCGGCCTTTCTGCTCCCACCAAAGAAGAACTGGAAGCCTATGCGCAATTGCTGCGGCCGGTGGCGGACAAGGTGGCACTCCGGGGCGTTTAGCAGGAACCTGGCGGAGCAGCTGGCGGACAACCGCTGGCTGCTTGACTTTTGTGAAATTATTTTTAGACAGCGAATATTTGTTTATGCTGCTTGGACAGGTGTTTTTGAAAAAATTCGGAAAATTTTCCTCTTGACACAAGATACAGGTCAAGAGGAACGCAAAATTTCTTTTTTCCAGGGACCTGACCTTACACTCAGAACGGGAGAGAACCCATGTACTGGGGCTTTGGGAGATTTCCGTGAAAAATTGTTAAAAAGCGTAAACATACTATATATAGTATTTATTAAAATAAACAATACATCATATTGACAACACCCGGGAAACGGGGTAGAATAAACAAGCACACAGAAATTGCGAAATCGAAATGAAAGAGGGAATCAGCCATGTATTCGGTGGTAAAAAGGGATGGCAAAATCGTAGACTTCGAAATTGCCAAAATCAGTAAGGCAATTACAAAGGCCTTTGAGGCACTGCATAAGAACTATCATCCCAGTATTATCAATATGATGGCTCTGCAGGTGACAGCTGACTTTGACCCTAAGATCAAAAACGACCTGATTGGTGTGGAAAGCATCCAGGACAGCGTGGAAAAAATCCTGTCCGATGCGGGCTATGCTGATGTGGCCAAGGCGTATATCCTGTACCGGAAACAAAGAGAACAGGTTCGCAACGTGAACTCCGCTTTGCTGAACTACAAGGACCTGGTGGACAACTACCTGAAAGTCAACGACTGGCGGGTAAAGGAAAATTCCACTGTGACCTATTCTGTAGGCGGTCTGATCCTGTCCAACTCCGGTGCCATTACAGCCAACTATTGGCTCAACGAAATTTATGACAAGGAAGTGGCGGATGCCCACAAGAGCGCTGCCATGCACATCCACGACCTGTCCATGCTCACCGGCTACTGCGCCGGCTGGAGCCTGAAACAGCTGATCCAGGAAGGCCTGGGCGGCATCCCCGGCAAGATTACTTCTTCCCCGGCCAGCCACCTGTCCACCCTGTGCAACCAGATGGTAAACTTCCTGGGGATTATGCAGAATGAATGGGCAGGAGCCCAGGCGTTCTCTTCCTTTGACACCTACCTGGCACCCTTTGTAAAAGTGGACCACCTGTCCTACAAAGAAGTGAAGCAATGCATCCAATCCTTTATTTACGGCGTGAACACTCCCTCCCGGTGGGGCACCCAGTCACCGTTCTCCAACATTACTCTGGACTGGACGGTTCCCGAGGACCTGAAGGACGTGCCGGCCATTGTAGGCGGCAAAGAATGCGACTTTACCTACGGCGACTGCAAAGCCGAAATGGATATGGTCAACAAGGCCTTTATCGAAAACATGATTGAAGGGGACGCCAACGGCCGCGGCTTCCAGTATCCCATTCCCACGTACTCCATCACCAAGGACTTTGACTGGAGCGACACGGAAAACAACCGGCTGCTGTTTGAAATGACCGCCAAATACGGTACCCCGTACTTCTCCAACTATATCAACTCCGACATGAAACCCAGCGACGTCCGCAGCATGTGCTGCCGTCTGCGCCTGGACCTGCGGGAACTGAGAAAGAAGTCCGGCGGCTTCTTCGGTTCCGGGGAATCCACCGGTTCCGTAGGGGTTGTCACCATCAACCTGCCCCGGATTGCCTACCTGGCCAAGGACGAAAAGGACTTCTATGGCCGTCTGGACCATATGATGGATATTGCCGCCCGGAGCCTGAAAACCAAGAGAACGGTCATCACCAAACTCCTGGAGGCCGGCCTGTACCCCTATACCAAACGGTACCTGGGCACCTTCAACAACCACTTCTCCACCATTGGCCTGATTGGTATGAACGAAGTAGGCCTGAACGCCAACTGGCTCCGGAAAGACCTGACCCATCCGGAAACCCAGAAGTTTGCCAAGGAAGTGCTGCTGCACATGCGGGAGCGCCTGAGAGACTACCAGGAACAGTACGGCGACCTGTACAACCTGGAAGCAACCCCGGCAGAATCCACCACCTATCGGCTGGCCAAGCATGACAAGGAACAATATCCTGACATCATTACCGCCAACGAACACGGTACCCCGTACTATACCAACTCTTCCCACCTGCCTGTGGGCTACACCGAAGATATCTTCTCCGCCCTGGACGTCCAGGATGAACTGCAGACCCTGTACACTTCCGGTACCGTTTTCCACGCCTTCTTGGGCGAGAAACTGCCGGATTGGAAATCCTCTGCCGCCCTTGTGAAGAAGATTGCCGAAAACTACAAGCTGCCCTATTTCACCCTGTCTCCTACCTATTCCATCTGCAAGGAGCACGGCTATTTGGACGGCGAGCAATACACCTGCCCGTACTGCGGCGGAAAAACCGAAGTCTACAGCCGGATCACCGGGTACTATCGGCCGATTCAGAACTGGAACGACGGCAAGGTACAGGAATTCAAGGACCGGAAGGTTTATGACCTGGCCCATTCCTACCTGCACAAAGCAGAACCCAGTAAGGCAGAACGCCCTGTATTTATGGTAAAGGAAGAACAGGCTCCCAGCACGGCCCAAAGCAACTGGATTCTCTTTGGTACCCATACCTGCCCCAACTGCAAGCGGGCGGTACAGGAACTGAAAGCCAAGGGAGCTGATTTCCGGGAAATCTTCGCGGAAGAACATCCTGAACTGGCAGAGAAATACCAGGTGCAAAGCGCACCCACCTTGCTGGTAAAGAGCGGCGAGGAACTGTCCAAGATTGAAGGCTTTGGCCCCATTCGGGCATTCCTGCAAAAACAAAGCCAGTAAACTTAACTAGGAATGGAAGAAGACCTGCTGCGGCAGGTCTTCTTTTAGACTGGGCAGGGAATTTTATCAGCTTTACAAAATAGGAAATTCCATGCTATAATAAATTGTTACAAATACCCTTGGGGATGTACCGGTTTCGACGGGGGTAGATGTGGTGTGATAAGCGAGCTGGGATTCCATCAACCCCATTAAACGGTGGAAACGCGTTATAAACGCAGACGATTCTTACGCTTTAGCAGCTTAAATGCTAACGTCTCCCTTCTTCATTCCTGCTGAAGAAGAGCAGACGACACTTGCAGGATACCCATGGACCAATTCTCGGAGGCCTGTGGGGAAACCCATCGAGATAG
>OOCN01002239.1_pt1 | contig 10404 bp, 8 predicted proteins | sample 1671361 | NCBI WGS metagenome assembly OOCN01 (sample SAMN06348149, study PRJEB24527) | human gut metagenome | biome: human gut; feature: ankylosing spondylitis patient; material: feces | host: Homo sapiens | place: China | collected 2015-10
TATTTTCCATCGGTCTTTCTCTGTATCCGACAGCAATTAATTATATGGCCGGAGGTGCGAGCAGCAAGACTTATGGATCATGGCAGAATTGGGTGGTTGCGATTATTACATTGATCATTGTAACAGCATTGAATCATTACGGAAAAGGGGTATGGAAACTGGCATCCATCCTGATCGGAATTATTGCAGGATATATCGTAGCGTTGTTCTTTGGAATGGTAGATTTTTCATCTGTGTCATCGGCAGCGTTCTTCCAGCTTCCGAAACCAATGCATTTTGGAATCAAGTTTGAACCATCTGCATGTGTTGCGATCGGAATTCTGTTTGCGATCAATGCAGTACAGGCAATTGGTGATTTTTCGGCAACAACAACAGGATCTATGGACCGTATGCCGACAGATGAAGAACTGACAGGTGGAATTGTAGGCTATGGAATCAGTAACATTTTCTGTGCGTTCTTTGGAGGACTTCCGACTGCAACATACAGCCAGAATGTAGGTATCGTATCAACAACAAAGGTCGTCAGCCGTGTGGTAATGGGGCTGGCAGCAGCAATATTACTGGCAGCAGGATTGATTCCGAAGTTTTCTTCTCTGCTTACGACAATTCCGTATTGTGTACTCGGCGGTGCGACAATCTCTGTATTTGCTTCGATTACAATGACGGGAATCAAACTGATCACGACAGAGCCAATGGATTTCCGTAATACAACAGTTGTAGGACTTGCAGTAGCAGTAGGAATGGGTGTGACACAGGCAAATGCTTCACTGGCACAGTTCCCGGAATGGATGACAACAATTTTCGGAAAATCTCCGGTTGTTCTTGCAACGATCGTAGCAATTGTGTTAAATTTAACCCTTCCAAAAGCAAAGAAAAAAGAGGAGAAATAATCCTTATATGATAATAAGTTATATAAATGGTGAATGGAAAGAGCCTGGCAGTTTATGCCAGGCTATTGGAATTTTTAAAGAAAATTTTCATAAGACGGTATCCGTTGTCGGCGGAGGCGGAAAGACGACAGTGATACGCAGGCTTATGGATGAATGCCGGAATGCCGAAATTCCATGTGCGATTTCTACAACAACTCATATACAAAAATGTGATGCTGGATATTTTCTGGGAAAACCTTCGGTGGAAATGTTCCGTCAGATTATGATAAAATATGGTGTTGTATGGATGGGAAGAGAGACAACAGATGGGAAGCTTGCATCTTTTCAAGAAGAATATCTAAAAGAGATCAGCCGTGAACCAGGTGTACTGCTTCTAGAGGCAGACGGAGCGAAGCGTCTGCCGGTTAAAACCCCTGCGGAACATGAGCCGGTGATCTGTGAGCAGACAGATATTGTTTTGAATGTATATGGGATGAGTGCGGTTGGAAAGAAGCTGAAAGAAGGTTGTTTCCGGGTGAAAGAGACCGGGAAGATTCTCGGAAAGACAGAAGAAGATATTCTGTGTCCGGAAGATATTGTCACACTTGCGGTAAGTCAGAGTGCGGGACGAAAATACGTGACGGATGATATGGAATATCAGGTGATACTGAATCAGGCAGATACTAAGGAGCAGAAAAAAATAGCAGTGGAACTTGCGGAAGAGATCGTAAAGCAGTTGTCAGACAGGCATGCAGATAGTATGGAATGCCCGGGGCAGATCCACAGAGTGCATGTGGTATCGGACCTGATTCCGTTGAAAGAAAGATGGTAACTATGTCAGAAATGTATAAAAACAGAAAAAAAGTATTAATCAGAGGAGCCGGAGATCTGGCTACGGGTGTAGGAGTGGCACTTCACAGGGCAGGATTCCGGGTGATCATGACGGAGATTGCAGTGCCGCTTACCGTCAGACGTGAAGTTGCAATGTCACGGGCGGTATACGAAGGCAGGATAGAAGTAGAAGGAATAGAAGGAATTCTTGTGGAAAATTATCAGGAAGCCAGGAGGGTACTGGCAGCGGATAAGATTGCCGTAATCGTAGACCCGGAGGCAGAGATCCGGAGAGAATTCAGACCGGATGTACTTGTGGATGCAATTCTTGCAAAAAGAAATACGGGAACCAGCCGGGCAGATGCACCATATGTGATCGGTCTCGGACCGGGGTTTATAGCGGGAAAAGATGTCCATGCTGTCATAGAGACAATGCGTGGATTAACACTTGCGGATATCATCTATGACGGACAGCCGATTCCCAATACCGGCATTCCGGGATATGTGGGCGGCTATGCGCTGGAACGTCTGATCAGGGCATCAGCAGCCGGACGGATGGAGCCGAAAGTACAGATCGGGGATGTCGTCCGAAAAGGACAACTTCTGGCTCTGACCGGAGGAAAACCGGTCTATTCTCAGTTGGACGGTGTGATCCGGGGGATGTTACAGGAAGGCGTGCAGGTAAAAAAGGGTCTGAAGATTGGAGATGTGGATCCGAGAAAGGACAAGAAATTGTGTTATCTGATCTCGGATAAGGCAAATGAGATTGGCAGTTCCGTGGTAAAGACAGTAGAAGCACGCCTGTCAGATAAAGATTATGCGATGATTCTCCTGGCAGCCGGAAAGTCAAGCCGATACGGGAATAATAAGCTGCTGGAGAAACTGGATGGAGGGCAGATGTTCGAACATACCCTTCGTAAAATGCGTGCATTTCCATTGTGTACACAGGTAGTGGTAACAAGATTTGAAGAGATAGAGAATGCGGCAAAAACACAGGGGATGCTGGTGGTACAGAATACGGAGCCGGATCTTGGAATCGCACATTCGCTGAAGTTAGGATTAAAGAGAGCATTAGATGAGAATCCGGGGTTAAAGGGGGCTATGTTCATCGTATGTGACCAGCCGGGATTGACAGCCGGGACATTTGCCCGTATGCTTGAGATGGGGAAGATGCATCCGGGAAAGATTGTATGTGCCGGATGGAAAGGAAGAACCGGGAATCCCGTATTATGGGATTCGTGCTTTTTCCGGGAGTTGTGCAGACTTTCCGGTGATAAAGGCGGAAAACAGATCATCTGTGCACATAAAGAAGATGTGGTGCTCTGTGAGACAGAAGAAGCAGAACTCCGGGATGTAGATGTACCGGAACAACTGATAAAATGGGAGAGAGATTATGGAGAATCAGGAAAATCAAGAGAAGAAACATAAACGGAGAGTCCGATATTCTGGAACACATCCGAGAAATTATAAAGAAAAATATAAAGAACTGAATCCGGAAAAGTATGCAGATACTATTTCAAAGGTGATCCAAAAAGGCGGAACACCGGCAGGAATGCACATTTCCATCTGTGTACAGGAGATTTTAGACTTTTTTGATATCCAGCCGGGACAGCAGGGACTGGATGCAACGCTTGGATATGGAGGGCATACCTCAAAGATGCTGGAAAAACTGCAGGGAGAGGGTCATATCTACGGACTGGATGTAGATCCGATCGAATCAGCAAAGACAAAGAAACGTCTGGAGGAAAAAGGATTTGGATCAGACATCCTGACAGTAAAGCTTGAGAACTTTGCTAATATTGACAAAGTAGCAAAAGAAGCCGGAAAATTTGATTTTGTACTGGCAGATCTTGGTGTGTCATCCATGCAGATCGATAATCCGGACCGGGGATTCACATTTAAAGCAGAAGGTCCTCTGGATCTGCGGATGAATCCGGAGAAAGGAATCAGTGCGGCAGAACGGCTGCATGACATTTCAAGAGAAGAACTTGCAGGGATGCTGGTTGAAAATGCAGATGAACCTTATGCAGAAGAGATTGCAGAAGCAGTTACGGAAAAGATCCGAAAAGGCGGAAAGATTGAAACAACAACGGGATTGCACCAGGTGATCGGAGAGGCACTTGCATTTATTCCGGAAAAAGAAAGAAAAGAAGCAATACGTAAGTCGAGCCAGCGGGTATTCCAGGCACTTCGTATTGATGTGAATCATGAATTTGAAGTATTGTATGATTTCCTGGATAAGCTGCCGGGTGTGCTAAAACCGGGAGGAAAAGTGGCAATCCTTACCTTCCATTCGGGGGAAGACCGTCTGGTAAAGAAATCATTCAAACAATGGAAAAAGGAGGGCCTGTACAGTGAGATCGCAAAAGACGTCATCCGACCGTCCAAAGAAGAATGCTTCCGCAACAGCCGTGCGAAATGCACGAAAATGCGCTGGGCAATCAGGTCAGAAGAGTAAAGTACAGAAAAATAAAAAGCAGACACGGAATCAGACTTCTGCATGTAAAATCGATAAAAAATGTGGCGGCTGCCAGTTCCAGAAGATGCCATACAAAGAACAGCTGAAAAGAAAACAGAAGCAGGAAGAAAAATTATTGGGCGGCTTTTGCAAAGTCAGTCCGATTATCGGTATGGAGCATCCATATTTTTATAGAAATAAAGTACATGCGGTATTCGATCATGACAGAAAAGGAAATGTGATATCCGGCATCTATGCAGAAGGAACGCACCGTGTGATCGCAGTGGAAGAATGTCTGATCGAAGATAAGAAAAGTCAGGAGATCATCCGTACAATCCGTGAACTTCTGCCGTCTTTTAAGATTAAGACATATAATGAAGATACAGGATATGGACTTTTGAGACATGTATTGATCCGCAGAGGCTTTGAGACTGGTGAGATTATGGTCGTTCTGGTGCTTGGATCGCCAATTCTGCCATCAAAGAATAACTTTGTGAAGGCTTTGAGAAAAGTACATCCCGAGATTACGACCGTAGTACTGAATGTGAATAACAAGCAGACCAGTATGGTGCTGGGAGAAAAGGAAAAGCCGATCTACGGACCGGGATTTATTAAAGACAGATTATGCGGCTGTACGTTCCGTATTTCTCCAAAATCGTTCTATCAGGTGAATCCTGTACAGACGGAGATCCTTTATAATACAGCCATGGACTATGCGGAACTGACCGGAAAAGAGACGGTGATCGATGCGTACTGCGGAACCGGTACAATTGGTCTGATTGCAGCCAGGAATGCAAAGAGAGTCATTGGAGTAGAGCTGAACAAAGATGCGGTGAAAGATGCGAGAATCAACGCAAAAGAAAATGGCATCAAGAATGCCGAGATCTATGCAGGTGATGCGGGAAGATTCATGGTAGATATGGCTTCGAAGAACCAAAAAGCAGATGTGGTATTCATGGATCCGCCGAGAGCCGGAAGTGATGAGAAGTTCCTTTCTTCTGTAATAAAGCTCGGGCCAAAGAGGGTTGTTTATGTGTCCTGTAATCCGGAGACACTGGCAAGAGATCTGAAATATTTGACGGGAAACGGATATCAGGCAATGAAGATCCAGCCGGTGGATAACTTCCCGTTCTGCGATCATATCGAGACGGTAGTAAAGCTTGTGAAAAAGAGATAGATAAAGGAGGAAAAATATATGGGACTTATCAAAGCAGCAACAGGCGCAGCAGGTGGAACACTGGCAGACCAGTGGAAAGAATTCTTCTACTCTGATTCATTAGACAATGACACGTTGATGGTACGCGGAAAAAAACGTATAGACAGGCGTTCATCGAACACAAAAGGACACGATAATGTGATCACGAACGGATCCGGAATTGCCGTGGCGGACGGGCAGTGTATGATGATCGTGGATCAAGGGAAGATTGTGGAAGTATGTGCGGAACCGGGAGAATACACATATGATATGTCTTCGGAACCAAGTGTTTTTTGCGGCAGTCTTGGAGAAGGGATCAAGGCGACCTTTCAGACGATCGGGAAACGATTTACGTTCGGCGGAGATACGGCGAAAGATCAGAGAGTGTATTATTTTAATACCAAAGAAATTACGGACAATAAATTCGGCACGGCGAATCCGGTATGGTTCCGTGTGGTAGACAAAAGAATTAATCTTGATAAAGATATCGAGATCCGCTGTAACGGAATCTATTCGTTCCGTATCACAGATCCACTGTTATTCTATACAAGTCTCGGCGGAAATGTGACGGACTGCTATGAGAAAGACCAGATTGCTCCACAGTTAAAGACGGAATTCGTGAATGCCCTGCAGCCGGCATTTGCGAAGATTGCAGAGCTTGAGATCCGCCCAAGTCAGATCCCGGCACATTCGATGGAAATCAGTGATGCGATGAATGAGATTCTGACGAAGAAATGGTCAGAACTCAGGGGAATCTCAGTTGTATCGGTTGCATTCAATCCGGTCACGATCAAGGATGAGGATGCAGAAGCGATCAAGCAGGCACAGAATACTGCTATGTATACAGATCCGAGTATGATGGCTGCAACGCTTGGCATGGCGCAGGCAGAGGCAATGAAGAGTGCGGCAGGTAATCCGAATGGAGCAATGATGGGCTTCATGGGTATGAATATGGCGTCCGGTATGAATGGCGGGGCGAATCTGCAGGGTCTTTATAACCAGGGGGCAGAGAAACGTCAGCAGGAAGAACAGGCAAGACAGATGGCTGCACAGGAACAGTCTGCACAGCAACAGACCGGAAGCTGGACTTGCAGCTGTGGCACTTTGAATGAAGGAAAGTTCTGTATGAACTGTGGAAGTCCGAAGCCACAGGCACCGGAGAACTGGATTTGCAGCTGTGGAGCTGTAAATCATGGGAAATTCTGTACAAACTGCGGCAAACCATTTGCTTAAGAATTACGATTGGATGAGACTCAGATAAGGAGTATATATGTCTGCTATAAAAGAATATAAATGTCCGGCCTGTGGAGGAACGATGGAATTCGACAGTACTTCCCAGAAGATGAAATGTCCCTACTGTGATACAGAGATTTCGGTGGAAGAATATGAAGCACTGAATGAATCGCAGACGAGTGAGGACAAAAAAAGCGGACAGACGGAAAAAAGCACGAAAGAAAGCACTTTTGTTACATATATCTGTGAATCCTGTGGAGGAGAGATTACGGCCGATAAGACGACCGGAGCAACAACCTGTCCGTTCTGCGGGAACCGTGTTGTACTAAAAGGGCAGTTTGAAGGCGGATTAAAACCGGACTATGTCATTCCGTTTAAGCTGGATAAGAAAGCGGCAAAGGCGGCTTACCAGAAGCATCTGGAAGGAAAAGCTTTTGTACCGTCTGTTTTTAAAGAGGAAAATCATATTGATGAGATTGTAGGAATTTATGTACCATTCTGGCTGTTTGATATGGAGACAAATGCACTGGTTACTTATGATGCAGAACGATCAAGAGTATGGATGAGCGGTGATGTAGAATATACAGAACATGAATTCTTCAAGATTGAGCGTGGAGGAACGATGGCATTCGAGCATATTCCGGAAGACGGATCAAGGAAGATGGAAGATGATCTGATGGAATCTCTGGAACCATACGATTTCAAAGATGCTGTGCCGTTCAAAGATCCGTATCTGGCAGGTTATGTGGCAGAACGGTATGATGTGGAAGCAGATGAGTGTAAGAAACGGGCAAAAAAACGTGCAAAGGCAAGCATAAAGCGGGAACTTCGGGACACAGTGAAAGGCTATTCGATCGTAAAACCGGTTTCAGACAATGTGAAGATCCAAAAGGCATCTCAGAAATATGCACTGTATCCGGTGTGGATATTAAATACAACCTGGCGGGATCAAAAGTATGTATTTGCCATGAACGGACAGACGGGAAAGATGGTAGGAGATCTGCCGGCAGATAAAGGCGCATTCTGGAAGTATGTTGTATCCAGAGGACTGGTGATCGGAGTCATACTTTATGCACTGATGTGGCTGACGGTTCTGATATAAGAAAAGGAGAAAAGACATGAAACGAAAGAAAACAAGACGGTATATATCCGGTATGATCGTGGCAGTTCTCCTGTTTCTACTATGCGTAGTTCAGAATGTAAATGCAGAAGATGTACCGGCTGGCAGCGGACTGCCAAGGCTGGTAGATGATGCAGATATCCTAACAGACAGTGAAGAAAAAGAACTGAATCAGCAGTTGGATACAGTCAGCGAGGAGCAGGAGTGTGACGTGATCATAGTGACTGTGGATTCTCTGAATGGAAAGACCGTGGAAGAATATGCAGATGATTATTATGATGACAACGGCTATGGGTATGGAGAAAACGACAGTGGGATTCTGTTTCTGGTGGCAATGGATGACCGGGAATGGAATATATCTACAAGTGGAGATGCGATCACGGCGTTTACGGATGCCGGGCTTGCATACATGGAAGACCAGTTCGTACCAGATCTGAGTGACGGAGCGTATCTGGACGCATTTTCGAAATATGCATCGTTGTGTGATGATTTTCTGACACAGGCGGAGAAAGGAGAGCCGTATGATACGGGGCACCTTCCGAAAAAGAAGGTATCACCATGGTGGATAGCGGGAGATCTGCTGATCGGCGCCATGATTGCATTTGTAATGGCAATGATCAAAAAAACAAAACTCAAATCCGTAAAATCCCAGGTAACGGCAGCCGAATATGAAAAAGCGGGCAGCCTGGATCTGACGGTCAGGACGGATCACTTTGTGAACCGTGTCGTAACAACAAGAAAGATCGAACGGAAGCAGGAAAGCGGTGGAAGTTCTGTGCATACCGGATCTTCCGGTAAGAGTCATGGAGGCCGCAGCGGTAAGTTTTGATCAGGAACTCAGGTGAAGAACGGCCGATGGATAAGACGATTTTCAACGGAAGAATTTATGAGTGAATAAAATGGATATAAATAGACATTTTCTCTGGATTGTTGGTTTTATGATCTGAAAAAAAGAGCTATAGTTAAAGTATACAAGACAGAATATACTTGCGAAAAGGAGGAAGTGTTATGATTATTTGTATCGGAAGAGAATTTGGAAGCGGCGGTCATGAAATCGGAAAAATAATTGCAGAAAAACTGGGGATGGAATTATATGACAGGGATCTGATTGACAAGGCAGCAGAAAAGATTGTTGCAATGCCCAAAGAAGTTCTGGAAAAGGCGGATGAGAAAAAACATAATCCATGGCTGCATCAGGTGTGGTATGATGTGCCGAATCAGGAACTCAACGGAATGACAGCCAATGATACACTGCATCAGGCATACAGTTCTATTATCCGGGAGCTGGCAGAAAAAGCAAACTGTGTGTTTGTCGGACGTTGCGCAGATTACATACTGGAACAGGCAAACCTTGATCATATCAGCCTAGCTGCACCGTTTGAGTGGCGTGTACAGAGAAAGATGGAACAGCTTTCCATAGACGAGAAAGCGGCAACTTCGCTGGTTAGAAAGAAAGACAAAGACAGAAAAGCATATTATGATTATTACACCGGAAGAAGCTGGGGCAGACCACATAATTATGATCTGTGTATTAATAGTTCCAGACTTGGAATTGAAGTGACAGCAGAAAAGCTGGTAGAGATGATCCGGGAACTGGAAAAAGCTATGTCTCCTGTTAATTTTGACCTATAAAAAAACTGCAATTGATAATATTGTTATAACGGTATTATCAATTGCAGTTTTTTTATCTTTATTTACAGTTCTTTCCGTGAAGATAGAAAAATAAGCCGCCGATGATAAATCCACCGCCTATAATATTACCGATTGTAACAGGCAGAAGATTGACAAGAAAGAAATTTTCCCAGTTCAAAGAAGCAATCTGACTTCCGGTGATGCCGTATAATTCCTTTGCTTTGGCAACATAATCCGCATTCATGGAAGCAAAGATTCCGGCCGGGATATAATACATATTTGCAACGCAGTGTTCGAAGCCGGATATAACGAATGCCATGATCGGGAAGAAGATGGCGAGGGATTTTCCGGCAATATCTTTTGCAGTAGAAGCCATCAATACTGCAGCGCATACCAGGATGTTACATAAAATTCCGGAGATCAGAGCAGGCAGAAAAGACAGGCTGACTTTTCCGAGAGCTACTTTTATTGTAAATGCACCGAGAGCACCATTGGTGTAATTATACTGTCCGGACAGATATACCAGATACGCGAGAGCAACTGCACCGACCATATTTCCGAAATATACAATTACCAGAGTACGGATGAGAGAAGCAACGCTGATCTTTCTCTTAATACATGCCATCGTCATCATACAATCTCCGGTGAACAATTCTCCTCCGATAAATACAATCATCATCAGACCTACCGGGAAGACGCATCCTGCAACCAGACGCGCAAGCCCTACATTTGAAATATCATGCATGGCAACATTACTGGACTGAGCACCGAGTGCGATGCAGACACCAGCCATGATTCCCATAAAGAATACTTTCTTTTTAGAAGTCGCAGCTTTTTTTACAGCACCGTTCATATTGGCCTGTACAACTTCCTGCGGAGTGTTAAACATTGAATCCATAATAACCCTTTCCTTTAGTAATAGTTTGATAAAAATATCACATAAAATATAACATGGATAACAAAGCAGGGGCAACCTGTAATCGCAATGTTTATGCTCTTTTTTACATACAGTATCGGAAAAATATGTTATAATCGATGAAAAACAGAGAAATTCAATTATCAAATC
>OOCN01002259.1_pt1 | contig 10315 bp, 10 predicted proteins | sample 1671361 | NCBI WGS metagenome assembly OOCN01 (sample SAMN06348149, study PRJEB24527) | human gut metagenome | biome: human gut; feature: ankylosing spondylitis patient; material: feces | host: Homo sapiens | place: China | collected 2015-10
CCGCCAATAACATCACCGGAGAAAACAAAACGATCCCTGCCAGGCCTCCTGCCACATCCATGATCCGTTTTATCACCTGTTCTCCGGTATTCAACGTCACCGTATGGTAGGTGATGACCGGATAGGTTCCCACACAGCTTACATAGCTGTCGGCTCTGCGCCTCTTATAGAAATCCACCACCATCCGTACCGTCACCCCCATATCAATGCACAGATCCACATATTTCTGCATGGAAAAAAGCTGTTCCTCGCGCTTTTGCAGAATATAGATCTGATCCAGATGGTACCGGCGGATCAGCATTTCCAGATCTTCCAGACTTCCCAGATATTCTCCTGCATCTCCTTCTGAAATCTGTGCCAGTTCCTGTGCCGATGCCGCAATATACCCCACAAGCTCCAAGGGGATGCTGGTCTTCTTCAAAAAATACCGAAACTTGTTGTACTGCGCCCTTCTTCCCACAAATGCGGTACGCGGCACTTCCCCGCGATTTCTTTCCATGTCTCTGCAGCATCTGCCGTGTCGCAGCAACGGTACGCTTTCCAGACTGTACGCCAGGATCAGAAACAGAAAATATCCCCTCTGATCCTCTGTAATGTATGGCAGCAGGACCACGGTTGCCGCTGTTGCCACCAGAAACGATCCTGTTCTGCGCCGCTGTATCCTGTCCGGATAACCGAACAGGGTCACATTATACAGATATTGCTCTTCCTTTCCCAATACATAAAGCAGCACGAATATCGCTGCCAGTCCTGTCATACCCCCAAGTGTCCGAAGGCTCCATGCTCTTCCCATAAATAACACAGCCACTCCGTAAGCCGTCAGAAGCCGCAGCATATCCTTTACTATGTGTCCGATATCCTTATTTGCACTCGTATTTGACCGATTCATTTTTCTCCCCCTTCTCGTGTCACTTTTTCATCCGGTCTGTCGTTTTCCGCTGTCCTTTGTCTCTCTCTGTCGACCTTCCTTTGGTGACAATCGTTTTTCCCCCATGCTAAAATAGCACCAGCAAAGGAGGTAAGATAATACTATGTTCAAGCTTGTACTGATCGATGATGATGCCGAAGTACTGGCGATCAATCAGAAATATCTCACCGGTGCGGGATTCACCGTGTATACTGCCATCTCCCCCCGGGAAGGTGTCTTATCCGTTCGAAAGAATCTTCCGGATTGTATCTTACTGGATGTTATGCTGCCCGAAGCCGACGGTTACCGGGTGTGCCGTTACATCCGCTCTTTTTCCTCTGTGCCGATCCTGTTTCTCACTGCCAGAAGTTCCGAGGAAGATGTGATCCGGGGACTTACCTGCGGCGGGGACGATTATCTGGTCAAACCCTACAGTCTCCGGGAGCTGAAAGCCCGGGTGGACCTCCTGATCCGCAGGCGCAGACAACTGGCGCAGGCTTCTTCCGATCTGGTACTGACGATCGGAAATCTTTCCATCGACAGGGTAGCCCACAAGGCCTTCTACCGGGAACAGGATCTGTGTCTCGCCAACCGGGAATATGAAGTCCTGCTGTATCTGGCAGAACACCCGGACCGGGACATCACCTTCGAGGAACTGGGAACGGCTCTCTTCGGTGTCTACCAGGAAAGTGACAGACGCAGCGTTATGGTCAATGTCAGCCGTCTCCGCAAACGTTTCGAGGGCAATTACGAATTGGAGAACCGCATCGAGACCGTCTGGTCCAAAGGGTATCGTTTTCTGAAAGGAGGTATCTGACCATGGCACAAAATTCCCGCCCCGCTTTCCGTTCTCCCTCTCTCGAACAGGAGACCGTGGAAGAACTGTCCCGCAGGCTGCTGGAAATCACCGCGCAGTTAAATGCCAGCAATCGCTCCCTGCAACACCTGCAACAGGAACGTACGGAAATGCTGGCCAATCTCTCCCATGATCTGCGGGCTCCCCTCACTGCCATCCGCAGTGCCGTGGATTATCTTACTTCCGGACAGTCTCTGTCTGCACAGGATATCGAAGGTGCCCTCACCCTGATCGATCACCGGACTGCGACACTGGAACATCTGATCCGGGATATGTACGAGTTGTTCACTCTGGAGGATCCTTCCCACGCCTTTTCCTTTCAGGAACTGGATGCCCCGGCCTTTCTGGAAGAATATTTCTATACCGCACTTCCGGACAGCCACTATGCCGGTCATCTTCTCTGTTTATCTGTACCGCAGGATCTCCATGCCACCCTTTTTGCAGATTCCGGAAAACTGGTACGGATTCTGGACAATCTGCTCGGCAATGCCGCAAAATATGCTCCCGCCGGAACGAAAATCACTCTGTCTGCCGCACCTTCCGCTGACCTTACTTCTCTCCGGATCTCCGTGACCGATGAGGGACCCGGCATTCCGCCGGAGGACCTCGAGCGGATCTTTAACCGCACCTACACCGTCTCCTCCGCCAGAACTCCCGGTTCTGCCACCGGCAGTGGTCTGGGACTGGCCATTGTAAAGACGATCACAGAACGTCACGGCGGAACCGTGTCCTGCGAAAATGCCCCCGGTGCAGGCAGTATCTTTTCTGTGACACTTCCTGCAAAATTCTTACAATCATGATACATTTCTTTACTTCCGCCCCTGTGTTCCCTATGCTGTAGTCACACAGGGACTTTCCCCGTGTACATCTCTGCATAAGGCAGACGGAAAGGAGAATTCTTATGAAGCATTGGACACAACCTGAACTGATGGAACTGAAGGTATCCGAGACCGCCTGTGGATGGTTTCCCTGGTACCCCGGACATCCCGGCGGAGGAGGACATCATCCCGGTGGCGGCGACTGTCAGCCCCCGCAGCCTTCTGAGGAACCGGAAGAGTTCTTAAGCTGACACGACGTTTCGCAGTGCGTGTACTTCCGCTGCCACCTCGGCAGTGGAATCACCTGCTGCCGGTCTCCTTATCCAAAAGACCGGTATCTGCTCCGCTATTTTCAGGCAGTTCTGCCAGATTTCCATTCCCGGATCCTGTTTTTTCCACAGATGTCTTAAGAACAGATTGTCTTTATACACGATCATGCTGTCGGGGCCTGTGATTTTTTCTGCTTTTATCTTCCCGGACTTATCTTCCGCCTCTTTTTTCCATCGGATTCCCAGAAAAACAAATCGTTCCAGTCTGGCCTTTTCCCTTTGAAATACCCCGGTACAGGGCACCAGAAATTTGTCCTTTTTTTCATCAATATACAAAAGTTCTTCCGGGGGATATCCCTGCCTCAGCACCACATCCCTGCACAGCTTCATATAAGGAAAAGCCGGATACACCCACACCCCTTCTTTTCCGGAAATGTCCACCACTGCCATATCGTCTGCCAGAAAACGATACCCCCGTTTCAGCAGTTCTGCCGTCAGTGTGGACTTGCCCGCGCCACTCTCTCCAGCGATCAGGATCGCACCACCTTCCGGAGTTGCCAGCGCACTGCAATGTATGGGAAGTTTTCCCTGCTGAAGGCTGAGCATTGCTATTCCAAAGCCCAGCAGATAGGTTCGTACCGCTCCGGGATCTCCTCCCTTCCGGATGTGATACCGGATCACCTGTCCCCGCTCCACACTCATGGCCAGCGTACGATTACACAACCAGCCTTTTTCTTTACCCAAAAAACTTCCGCAGACGCAGTCTCCGTGTTCTTTCCTAAACTGTGCTTCCTCCTCTTCGTCCATCGCCCGGATCCGGACCTTTTCCCGTCCGAAGTCCCTGTCATCCTCCGGTAAACGCACCGGATCCAGCTGTACAAAGTCCAGATCCGCTGTTACCCTCATGCCGTACAGATAGTAGTGGTACTGCATTCTTCCGTCACACTCCCTTCCCGGATGCAAAGTTCTCTGTCACAATATTTTAAAACACCCTTCCTGTGGGTGATCAGCAGGCAGGTGGGTCTCGGTTCTAATGCCCGGAGCCCCTGCAATACAGCGACCTCCGTAGCTTCATCCAGCGCCGAGGTGGCCTCATCCAGGATCAGAAACGGTGCTCTCCGCAAAAAGGCTCTGGCAATGGCGATCCGCTGTGCCTGTCCTTCCGACAGGCCATGCCCTCTTTCCCCGATGACGGTATCCAGCCCCTCCGGCAGTGACCGGACAAAATTTTCTCCGGAAGCCAGTTTCAGGGCCGCCCACAATTCTTCCTCCGAAGCATCTTCTCTGCCCATCTGCAGATTTTCTCTCACGGTTCCGCTGAACAGAGTATTCCCCTGGGGGACATAGGCAATAAACTTCCGGACGAAAGCTCCGGTCTCCTGCCTCTGTCCGCTGCCATTTTAGAAATCCACCGTTCCCGCTCCCGTTTCCAGAAAGGCCATCAGAATGCGGATCAGTGTTGTCTTGCCGATACCGGACTCTCCTACAATGGCGACAAATTCTCCCGGACAGATTTTCAGATTCACCCGTTTCAGCACCGGTTCCCTGGTATATCCGAAGTATACATTTCGAAGCTCCACTCCGATCTCCCCTCCACGGATCTCTCCGGCTGCCCTTTGCTCCCCGGGAATTCTCTGTAACTCCATGATCCTCCCGGCGGAAGTCAACAGGGCAATGATCCGGGGAATCTGCTGGGCCAGTCCCAGGATCGGCGCCTGTACCCGGTTCACCAGTGTCAGAAATACCGACATAGTACCGTAGGTGATCTGTTGTCTCGACAGCTGCCATGCCCCATAGGAAAATGCTGTCAGATATCCTCCCTGAAAAGCCAGTGACATCACCGTGGAACTGGCGGTTCCCAGTCCGGTCTTGCGGTATACCCAGTAGAACCGTTCCTCCCGTAGCTTTGTCAGGCGCTCCACCGCCCGGTCCTCTCCGGTAAAAGCCTTTACGATCAGAAGGTTGGCCAGACTTTCCTGCAAAAAGGAACGGTATTCCGACTCACTCTCCTGCACTTTCCGCTGTAACCGTTTCAGGCGTTTTCCCAGCCACCAGGAGCACAGGGCTGCCACCGGTGCCACCAGCAGGGCAAACACCGCAAGGAGCGGGGAATAATAAAACAACATACAAAACACCAGTACCAACTCGATCCCCAGCTGTAAGATATTGGGGATCGTCCCCACAATACCGTCCGCCACATTTCCCGCATCGCTGGTCAGTCTTGTCATGAGATCACCGGTATGATAGGCCGTCACTTCCCGCCAGCCAGAATGCAGGATCTTCTCATAGATCTGCCGTCGGATCCCGAAGGAAAACCGCTCCGTTACCAGTGCAGTAAGCAGTGTCGACAACACCGAGATTCCCTGCATTCCCAATAACAGCAGCACATAACCCGTAAGCAGCCGTCCGAAACCGCTTCCCACTGTGGCATGATCAATGATCTCCTTGGTGATCTGCACCATGGCCAGCGAGGCAAAAGTCTCCAACAGCCCAAACAATAACAACAGACCAATCCTGCCCGCATAGGGAGCGGTATATTGCCACAACCAGGAAATATAATCTCTTCCTCTTATTTTTCCCATATGTGTCTACACCTCTTCCAGGATCCCTGCCTGTTCCAGTTTTTCCAGAAATGCCAGCACCTCTTTTTCACACACCTCTTCCATCACTTCATATTCTTCCATCAGTTTATGTAAGATAGCCTCCACCGTTATGCCGTCTTCGCCTTCCTGCCCGTCCAGCATATCCCAGATGTCGTTTCCCACACCTTTGATGCAGAAATATTTCCCCTGTTCGAAATCCACCATGACCTTTTCTCCCGCCAGGTCCGTCACATTCCTTTTCGCTTTCATTCGGATTTTTGCCGTTTTGTCCATTTTCTGTTCTCCCTTCTTTTACACGCTCTGTCTCCGCCTGTTAATCGAGCAGGCGGACTCATCATATACACCAAAAAAGCCCATGTAACCATGAGCTTCCCTGATCCATTCTGGCTTTTTCCTCTCATACAGTCCAAAAACTACTGTACGTCTACGGTAGGTTCTCCGGAATTGCCGGAAGAAGGACCGTAAGTGGGGATAGTATACTTACCGTCATCGGACTGGTAAACGCCGTCCTCGATCAGACCTCCCTTAGGGCTGTAAGCCGTTGCTCTTACGTTCAGTTCCTCCATTTCGGGCTGACTCCATGCTTTCATTTTCCATTCCTCCTTATTACATTTTTATGATTTCTTACATTTCTGATTATAATATTTTGCCTGTAAAAATACCCTCTTTCTAACAAAACTGTAAGATTTTCGTTACGACCTCGTGGAGTGTATCCTTGTCCGACTGCCTGATCACTTCATAGATTCCGGCCTGCCCTGCGATCCGGACCAACTGTTTCATCAAAGGATACGGAATCCTGGTACTGTACCGGTAGGTATCCGCCAGATACAACTGGCTGCTCAAAGTCTCCAGTGCTTTCTGCCCGGTGAGCTTTTGGATACTCACTGCCTCTTCCCCGGTATTCTGCACCGCATCCTGCCACCCGGCCACAGCATCCTTTCGCAGCAAAAAAATCTTCCCGAGGAGCGCCGCCTCTTTCCGATAGCAATCCTGTCTGCGCCAGGCATATTTGTCCCTCTCTTCGTCAATATAGATCAGTTCTTCCAGCGGCTTCCCGCATTTCAGTGCCATATCACGACAAAGCTTCTGCTGCGGGTAGGAAGGCTCCGCCAGCATCCCCATAGTTCCCGGATGCACCCTCACTGTGTCATCCGCCAGAAATCCAAGCTTTCTTTGCAACAATTCCATGGCCACCGTAGACTTCCCGGCCCCGCTCTCCCCACAGAGTAAAATGGCCTGTTCCCCGGTATACAATGCACTTCCGTGAAAAAAGGGTTCCCCCCTCTGCAGACAGACCAGTGCCATCCCGGCACTGAGCAACAGGGAAGTGATCACAAGCAGTTGCGGTTCCTCCGAAAGCTCAACGGTGATCCTGCTGCCCCCTTCCACATAGACCTGTGTTCCGTCCCGGATGCGGAACCAGGCCGATACAAAGCCGTTTGTCCAGGTCCCGTAGCCCTTCTGTCCCGCTTCCAGCAGGAAATCCGGCATCCTTCCGAATACAATTTTTACCTCTGCCTCTCCCGCCGTCTCCGGTACTGCCTCCGAAAAGGGGATCTGCGACTGCACCCGCAGTCCGTAGATTCTGTAAAAATATTCCATCATACCTCAAACCTTCTCCGATATTCCTGTGCCAGGCCCACATAAAAGCCACGCACCATGTCTGCTTTTGAGTGCCCGTTTTCCCCGGACATCGTCTCACCCGGAATCCCCGACAGTTCCTCACAGATCCGTTCCCACTGCAAGGCGAGCAGTTCCTCACTTCCCACGCCCTGTCTTCCCTTGTGGAATTCATCCGCCAGGATCTCTTCCGGGATCTTCCCCTGTAAATACTGCCGAACCAGGCGTCTCTCCTGCCCGGCATGGGTGAACTGTTCCGCCGGGAGACTTAGCACCAGTGCGATCAGCCGCTTGTCTCTGGTGGGATCTCTGGGCACCACTCCGGTGGCCAGAGACAGCTTTACTTCATATTCTCCGATCTGCCGCAAGGCACTTTTGTCATACATATACCGGGACACCGCTTCATGATCCCCACCGGCTTCCGCCGTGAGAAGATCCCGCCAGATCCACTTGCGGCTCCTGCGGTATTTTCTGCTGTAGACATTGATCTCCCGCACCAGTTCTTTGATTCTTCCCTGATGTAACAGTGTCAGGAACAGGCTTCGAAAATCCCCATAGGATATGGTAATATTTCCGTACTGTCCCGACAGCAGGATCCCACAGTCTTTCTGAGCTGCCAGACGATAACTTTCATACATCCAGGGCAGATTCAGTACCGCTTTACAGGGAACTTCCAGAACTTCCCGCAGCCTCCGGTTCTCCGCCAGCAGATCTCCCCGGTTGGTCACCAGACACTCCGGTTCCAGATTCCCGTGAAATCTCCGCACCAGTTCCACACTGCTTCTCTCATCCTCCACAGCGTATTGTCCCGGGATCCGTGCTCTTTCCTTCTCCTCCGGCACCGCAGTAAAGGAATACAGTTTCTTTCCTCTGGCGGCAAGGTAAGGTGCTGCATAAGCTGCCACCGCATTGGAGTCCAGCCCGCCGCTTAACAGAATTCCTGTTTCTTTTCCACCCCGGCCTTCCCGGATCACATCCTCCACGCAGTGCCGGAACACCGTAGTCACAAGCTCCCGGTACCCGACTTCCGTCTTCCCACGCAGGATCTTCCTTCCCGCAAATGGATCCCAGTAATCCCTTCTGTGCACCCCTTCTTCAGTAAATACCACAATTTCTCCCGGAGCCAGCCGCAGGATCCCCGCATAGGGTGTCTCTCTGGGTTCCGACACCGCCCGCAGATCCCGGATGGTATAGAACCGGTCAAACCAGCCCGTATTTTCCTTCCAGTTCTCCCGTTCGCAGGTGATCCCCGCAAGCAACGTGGAAAAATAGACCCTTTTTTCCTCCTGAAAATAATAGACCGAACGGTTTCCCACCGCATCATTGAACAAAGTCAGGGTCCGTTTCCCCGGTTCCAGATACGCACAGGCATAGGCTCCTCTGGCCACGGCGAGCGTTTCCTCCGGATGGCTGCAAAAGCTTTCATACAGAATTTCCCCGTCCGGATGACTGCACAGATCCCATCTGCTTCCAAACCGCTGCACCAGTTCTCTGCGGTTATCCAGAATCACATCCGCCACGAACAGACTTCTGCGCTCTCCCTTTCTTTCATAAGGGAATCTTTCTTCCACAGCTTCCCTTGTGACATCCTGTACCCCGCAGGCCAGATAATAGGTTGCCTCCCTTTTTTCCTGTATCCGGTCCAGGCAGCTCGTCCTATAGGCCTGCCGCATCCGCAGAGCCTCTTCCCACAGGTTCCCTGCACGATTTTTTCTTTGTGCCTCTGACTGCACCACACTCAGATCCACAATTCCCCAGATTGCCGACATACTTATCCCCTCTTTCCGGAAGCCTCCTTACAGAACCGGGCCACGGTAGTATATCCGCCGCCGTCCCCTCCGGTCACATACATTTCCCCAAAACGCAGCCAGGCATGGGCCACCATTTTACCTTCTTCCATGCCACACCCCAGATACAGGGTGGAAGAAAGTCCCTGTCGGTACAACAGTCTCTGGGCCGCCAGCGCCCGCACCAGGCATTTACTCTCCCAGGGAGTCTTATCACAGACCTTTCCCACGATATCCTTCCCGGGATGCCGTTCCTGCGGATTCTTCGTTTTCTCTGCCCCAGCCCTTCCGCAATTTCCCCGGCGGCAGGAGCAGCAGCTGCATGCGGAAGATCGCCGAATAATAATAGGTAAGTAAGGTTTCTTTTTTCCAGTGGTTCTTCCAAAGAAACCCTGACGGACTTTTCATGGCTTTCTTACACTCCTTATAAATATTTCAATGGAACAGACTAATGAAAACGTAACTGCAGTCTGCGGCAGATATCCTGTCTTACACCGATCTGTGATGCATCGATCTGCCGCAGCATTTCCCGCTTGTATTTTCCCCGGCCGCAGACCACACCCCGAGCGGCCCGGATTCCCCAGGCTGCCGGAAGCAGAAATTTTCCCGCAACGGGATTTCTCGAAAGCCACGGGTAATACAACACCATATATTCATAAGGAGGGAACCAGTACCAGCGTTTCAGGGCATCTCGGCCCTTTTCTCCCTTCTCCGGCTGCGCATCGCAGAACCGGTTCCAGATACCGTTTTCATCCTTGCCATAGATTCCACACCCCTGCATATAGTCAAACAGTTGCTGATAAAACGCTTCACCGGGCTCTCCCTGCAGCCAGATCCGGGCCAGCTTCTCCATATGCTCCGTAAATGCCGTCAGTCCCAATCCCGCAAACTGCTTTTGCAGATAGTCTGCGTTCATTTCCCCACCGAATTTTTCCAGAAACACATAAATGTCCACCAGATTCCGGATACCACAGCCTCTCTTGTAAAAATGCTTTGCCATATGAGCCATCATGTAAATATAGAAATCTTCCGCCTCAAAATCATACACATACAGAAAACCCTTTCTGCGCACCGCCCGGGACAGATCCGAGAAATAGGCATACTGCCTCTCGTCCACTGTCCGGTCATACATGGCTCTGTGCGCCTCCACCACGATTCCCGGTGCTTTCCGATAGATATCATGATGCTTGATCTTCTGTTGCAGGACATACCCCATGGCTTCCAGTTCCACTGCCGCCTGCTCCATGAAATCTCCGTGGATCAGAATGTCAATATCACTCATTTCCCGCAGAAACGGAGACGGATAATAGAATTTCATCCGGGCTCCTTTCATGGGTTGACAGGGAATCTTTGCCTGTTCCATCCGTTCCTCCAGCTTCTTCAATTCCTGCAGCTGCATACCGGTAAAAAGCATGCTTCCCAGTACTTTTTCCCGCAAAAGCCCTTTTTCTTCCT
>OOCN01002261.1_pt1 | contig 10306 bp, 10 predicted proteins | sample 1671361 | NCBI WGS metagenome assembly OOCN01 (sample SAMN06348149, study PRJEB24527) | human gut metagenome | biome: human gut; feature: ankylosing spondylitis patient; material: feces | host: Homo sapiens | place: China | collected 2015-10
CAATAGAAAATCAGCACTCTTTTGTGTTGAGTGCTAATAATTAATATTATTTTTAGAAAGTTGCGGAAAATATGTTATTTGTACTATAATATTTGATAAAAAAAGAAGGGGGAATATTTCTCATGGATCAGACATCTTCAGACAATCGAACGGATCAACCGTTTACAATCCGCAAGGCAGAAACTAACGAGGATCTTCAAGAGATCGCCGCTTTGGCAGATGTGATCTGGCATGAACATTTCACGCCGATCATCGGCAAAGAGCAGGTAGAATATATGCTGTCACGTTTTCAGTCTTATCCGGCTTTACAAGATCAGGTTCTTACCGGATACGAATACTACCGGCTTCTCGGCAACCGAAAACTGTGCGGATATATGGCGATCAGGCAGGATCAGGACGGAAGGATGTTTTTGAGCAAACTGTACATTGCCAAACAATACCGCGGCAGACATTTAGCCGCATTTTTGTTTGATTTTCTAAAAAATTTATGTCGGCAGCGAAATTGTTCCGCCATTTGGCTGACATGTAATAAGCACAACGATCACTCTCTGAACGTATACCGTCACTTTGGTTTTCAGACGATCGACGCTCAGAAAAATGATATCGGAAACGGCTTTTTCATGGATGATTACATTATGGAATATCGGCTGTAAATACTGTGACATAACAATCCCCTTAAACAGGTTTTCGTTTCCTTGCCTGCCTAAGGGGAATATGTCAGCATCTTTACTTTTCTTTTTTGCCTTTACAGCTTATACTGTCTCCGGTTCGTCATATGTTTCTCCGAACAATTCTACAGTCACCTTTTTCATTCTCTGCTCTTCAAGCGGACGATCGCTGTAATCTGTTGCGGTTTCTGCGATCTTATTTACAATATCCATTCCTTCCGTGATCTTTCCAAACGCCGCATAAGCGCCGTCCAGATGCGGTGATTTTTCATGCATGATAAAAAACTGGCTTCCCGCAGAATCAGGATGCATTGCACGAGCCATGGAAAGAACTCCCGGATCATGTGCAAGATCGTTTTGGAAACCGTTCTGTGCAAACTCGCCTTTGATCGCGTATCCCGGACCACCCATTCCGTTTCCGTTCGGACATCCGCCCTGGATCATAAATCCGCGGATCACACGGTGAAAGATCAGACCGTCGTAAAATCCTTTATTAATCAATGAAATAAAGTTATTTACCGTATTCGGCGCAATCTCGGGATAAAGCTCCGCTTTCATGATATCGCCGTTTTCCATCTCAAATGTAACGATTGGATTTGCCATAATTTTATTCCTCTTTTCTTTACTGTTTTCATCGCTTATAACAGTGCTATTGTATCTGATTTCTCATTTTTCGTCAACATGTACACTTTCCGCCGCTTTTTTTAGTCACTCATGACATTGTTCTGTTTCTGGCTTACGGTTATACTTATCTCATAAGAAAAATCCAGAAAAACAAGTTTATTTTTAGGAGGAACATAAAATGGCAAGTTTATCACTTAAAGGCGTTCAGAAAATTTATCCGAACGGATTCCATGCAGTAAAAGATTTCAACCTCGAAATCGCAGATAAAGAATTCATCATCTTCGTCGGTCCGTCCGGATGCGGTAAATCTACAACACTTCGTATGATCGCAGGTTTGGAAGATATTTCCGACGGAGTATTCAAAATCGACGGAAAAGTTATGAACGACGTAGAACCGAAAGACCGTGATATCGCAATGGTATTCCAGAACTACGCATTGTATCCGCACATGACAGTATATGATAATATGGCGTTTGGTCTGAAACTTCGTAAAGTACCGAAAGCAGAAATCGACAAAAAAGTCCGTGAAGCGGCAAGAATCCTTGACCTTGACAAACTGCTCGACCGGAAGCCGAAGGCTCTTTCGGGAGGACAAAGACAGCGTGTTGCCATGGGACGTGCCATTGTTCGTAATCCGAAAGTATTCCTTATGGACGAACCTCTTTCCAACCTTGACGCAAAACTGAGAGTCCAGATGCGTATCGAGATTTCAAAACTTCACGAAAACCTCGGCGCAACGATCATCTATGTAACACATGACCAGACAGAAGCCATGACTCTCGGAACGAGAATCGTCGTTATGAAAGACGGAGTCGTTCAGCAGGTCGATACACCGCAGAACCTTTACAATACACCGTGCAACCTGTTCGTTGCAGGATTTATCGGATCTCCTCAGATGAACTTTATGGATGCCGTATGCTCTGTAAAAGGTGATGATGTAACATTGACTGTAGGAAAACATGTATTAAAAGTTCCTGCTTCCAAGAAACAGGCTCTTATCAACGGAAACTATGACGGAAAAACAGTTGTTCTCGGCATCCGTCCTGAAGACGTACATGATTCTCAGGCATTTATCAGCAATTCACCGGACAGCATTATTGAATCTGAGATCAAAGTATACGAATTGCTCGGCGCTGAAGTATTCCTTTACTTTGACGTGGAAGGAACACAGATGACAGCTCGTGTAAATCCTCGTACGACACTGCGTACAGGCGATAAAGCCGTATTCGCGCTTGATATGGAAAAAATTCACGTATTTGACAAAGAAACCGAGTTGACGATTACAAACTAATGATTTAAAATCAAAACAGCAGTTACATAGTGTCAGAACGCCCGGTTTGATCAGGATCTCATTTCTGACAATACTGCTTATAATAAGAATTTAAAGGGGGCTGCACTTATTACAGGTGCGGCCTCTTTATTCAAAACGAGGTTAATCTATGGGAGAAAATACTGAACAGACTACAAACCGCAAAACAGAAACTACAGCACAGATGAATGAACTAAACAAAGCTCTGCTTGAATTAAAAAAAATTACCGGAATCTCGCTTGAGGTATCCGGTGCAGCGCCTGAACAGATCGAACCTGCGCTGACACAGATCCACTGTCTTTGCACAGCTTACAAAGAAAAATATAACCGCACTGATTTTCTGCAGGGACTGATGACCGGGAATATCCCGCACTATGAAATTTCCGATCGGGCATCGAGACTTCACATTGATCCGGAGGAAAAACGAATTCTTTTCCTTATAGAAGGAAAACACTTTGATGAAACTTCAGGCGCAATATTGAAAAATCTACTGTCCTGCCGTTCAAAAACTTATATCGTTCCCCTTACGGAAACGCTGCTTGCAGTCATACGTCCGCTTTGCCAAAACGAGACGTTTGAAGATATGAGACATATTGCGGAGACGATCGTTGATACGCTCAATACCGAGGCGCTTATCCGTGTCCGCCTCTCATACAGTTCTGTAATGAACACGCTTGCCGATATTCAAAAAGCTTTTCAGGAAACGAATCTTGCGTTGAAAGTCGGAAGGCTCTTTTATTCAGAACAAAATATTTTCCCGTATAACGAACTCGGGATCGGCAGACTGATCTATCGTCTTCCTGTTTCACTGTGCGAGAACTTTCTGTCTGAAATATTCGGTTCTCCTATACCGAAAACGCTTGACCCCGAACTTATGGCAACAGTCAACCGTTTCTTTTTAAACAACTTAAACATTGCCGAAACCGCCAGACAACTCCATATGCACAGAAACACTCTTATCTACCGTCTGGAACAGATTGAAAAACAGACAGGTCTGGATCTTCGTCTCTTTGACGACGCCATGACATTTAAGATCGCTATGATGGTCATAAATTACTTGAAAGGAAACAAATAACTATGAATGACGCATTATATGAACAACTCGTACCCCGCAAACAAAAAACTTCCGGCATTCTCATCAGCATACTTATCATCGTTCTTGCAGTCGCTGTTGCTGTTTTAGGAATGCCTCTGGTCGGTTTTCTGTCATTTCTTATCGCAGTTTTGATCCTGATGATCGCTTTTTATTTTATCTTTCCAAAGCTCAATGTGGAATATGAATATATGATCTTAAACCATGATCTTCAGATCGATGCCATTTACAACAAGTCCAAAAGAAAACATATGCTCAGTTTTGATATTCAGTCTGCCGAGATCATTGCTCCGAAAAAATCTCCGCGGCTGAACGCTTTCCATCCTGACAAAACATATGATTTCACTTCAGGAAATGAAAATGCCGACGTCTATGCCATTATGATTTCTCTCGATCAGAAAAACTCATGCGTATATATCGAACCTGACAGGAAAATGATCGAACATATGAGACAATGGATGGGGTCAAAGATGTTTTTAGATTAAACGTGACGTGCAATACGATCTGCAAAAAAATTCTTCTTTTTTAGCAGTCTGGCAGGATCGGTATCAATATCCGATCCTGCCAGACTGCTGTTTTTATTATATAGCATGCTATTATATTTATCTTGCCGGGAAAACTTTCATGATAGCGCCTGCCACATTTGAAATCGGCATTGTCTGAAGCCATACCCGTCCCGGTCCTGTAATTACCGTATTAAACAGACCTTCGCCTCCGAACATCATGTTTTTGATTCCGGGCACTGTGCGAATCTCCATATTGCATGTCGCCTCCATAGCGGCAAGGTAACCTGTATCGACTACGATCTGTTGTCCCGGCTGGAGTACATACTCTATGACAGATCCGTCAAATTCAAGAAACGCCAGACCATGTCCCGAAATTTTCTGCATGATAAATCCTTCTCCGCCGAACAGACCGGAACCTAATTTTTTCTGGAAAAAGATCGATAATTCAACGCTTTCCTGCGCCGCCAGAAAACCTGCTTTTTGCACAACTATCTCTTTTCCCGGAGCGATCTCCCAAGGTCTGATCTGTCCCGGAAAACTGGATGCAAACGCGATCATCCCCGGACCGCCTTCCGCTGTATAACGGTTCTGGAAAATCGCCTCTCCTGCGAACATTCTTCCGAGCGCTTTTCCGACCCCGCCGTTTGACGTCGTTTCCATCTTCATGTTCGGTGACATCCAGCTCATAGAGCCTTTTTCTGTAATCATCGTTTCTCCTGCGTCCATAAAGCAGACTACTACCGGAAGTTCTCCGCCTTTAATCTCATATTTCATCTTCTTTTCCTCCCTTTTCCCATTCTTTATGCCAGCATATTTTTCTTATTCTGTCTCTCTTTATACCGACTCTGTTTTCTATCCACAGATTATCATAAAATACCGGAAGAGTCACTACTCTCCCGGCATTATTTACATATCCGTTACATTTATAAATTTTCAGGATACCCCCCCCCCGGGTTTTTCGGGCATTTCCTTTGATTTCGGTAAATACAAGTCTGCTTTAAAGAGATCTGCCTCTGTCGAAATCTTCAAAGAACCGTGCTGCAATTCGGCAAAGCTCTTTGCAATCGCCAGACCAAGTCCCGATCCTTCGGTGTTTCTTGCCGAATCTCCGCGGACAAACCGATCCGTAATCTCATCTGCGTTAAAGTTCAATTCTGCCGCAGAAACATTCTTCATTGTAATATGCACTCCGTCTTCCGTCTCTGTCATATCAATATAAACTCTCGTATGAGGCATTGCATACTTCGTGATATTCACGATAAGATTCTCAAAAATCCGATATGTTTTCTCACTGTCAAGCCACATGACAACTTTTTGTTCCGGAATCTTTGTTCTGAATTCCAAATTCGCCGCTTTGATTTTTTCAACATTTTCCAGCTCAACCTGCTTAAATAATCCTACGATATCAACTTTCATAAAATGCATAACGACACTTTTGCTTGCCGCCTTGCTGATCTCGAATAAATCTTCGATCAACACTTTCAAACGAAGAGACTTTCTTTCCAGAACGCTGATATATTCTTTTCTCTTTTCTTCGTCTTTCTCATTTTTCAACAGATCTGTATATGTGATGATCGCTGTCAGCGGCGTCCTAAGATCATGGGAGACGTTCGTGACGAGTTCTGTCTTCATCCGCTCGTTTTTCACTTCTTCATCTACTGCTTTTTTAAATCCTTTTTGAATCCGCTTTAATTCTTCCTGGATCGGATTGAACAGACCGACATCGCCTTCGATCGGAATATCCAAATGACCTTCTGCAAGCTGATTCGTTGACTTGAGCAAAAGAGCATATTTTTCAGAAAGATCCTGCGTATATTTTTTCAAAAACATAAACAGCATCACCGAATAAACGATCAACGCGACCGTACCGTACCACCAAAAAAGACATACGACAAACAGAATCGCAAAGTTGATCAGCACTACGCGAAGGATCGTCCGGTTCGTTTTATCCTGAAAATCAAGATGAAGCAAAGCGTCATACTGCCGGGCAAAAAAGTTTCTGATCTTTCTCCCGATACTTTTCACTTTCTTTTGTATCTTTCCTCCGCTTTCTTCTCCTTTATTCTTCATCTTTCTTAACATCTTTGCCGTCAGCGTCCTTTCCGTCCAATACGCTTTCTTCATGCGGAACATTGCCCGAAGCGATGTAACGCACCAGAAAAGTATCCCGAACATAAACATCCAAAGCAGGAAATTCGCCACAAGCAAAGCCGGCTCGAATCCTGCCGGAAGAGATCTTCCTTTCACCGTATGATAAACAACATAAGCCATTATATCAAAACCGCCGAAAGCGAAAAATAAAGCTCCCGCACCTGCCACTTCAAAGGATGCACGGAATACTTTCATCTCGCTTAAGTCGAGACATTTTACAAACGGCATAAGAATCGCCGCCGCGATCAGCAGCACGCTCAACATTTCAAGCGTATCTCTGAAAGCCGTTGTATAGCTGATATTGTAATACTCGAGATATTCTCCGTTTTCCGAAGCAATGATATTCCCATAAGCTTCCAGATTTTCTTCTGTTATCCCGTAAATGAACGTAACATCCGTAAGCGTTGTAATGCTTGATATCTGCCCGTAAGACTCGACGCTTTCAACCTCGTTAATATAGATCGATTCCATATTGTATGCCTCTTCTGCTCCGAATGCCGTTCCGCCGATCTGGATATCCTCCAAATCTCCGTTTTCGGAAAAAATATATTTCACACGGAAGGCATACTCTTTTCCGTCTTCATGCAGCTTCTCCTGTTCTTCTTCCGGCAGATCAGAAGCTATCACCTCATCTTTACTGTCGATCAGCTCATAATCTAAATATTTTTCTGCCAGATCAAACCTTTGCTGTCCGTAAAGAGAAAGTACTTCCGCCGGATCAGTGTCCCGTACATACCGATTATAAAGAAGATAATTGCCTTCCGCCAGCGTATTCGCCATATCCGCCGCCGTTTCTCCCGATCGGGAGCCCTCCTCCTGCACCGATTCTATCTGCCGTCTGATCGTTCCGTATTGCAGCATCATAACTGCGGAACTTGCCGCCAAAAGCAAGATCAGAATAAGAATTCCAAATTTACGGCTGTTTTTCGATTTTGTATCCAACGCCCCACACCACCTTCAAATATTTTGGATTTTTCGGGTCGATCTCGATCTTCTCCCGAATATTTCTTACATGCACCATAATCGTATCTGTATTGATCGCTTTTTCCTGCCAAACCCGCTCATAAATCTCTTCTGCCGAAAAAACTCTTCCCGGATTCTTGGCAAGCAATAAAAGGATCTTGTACTCGATCGGCGTCAGCCCGCCGATCACATGCGTATTTTCCTGAGGTGCTAATTTTTCAAGAAACTTCCGGTATCTTCGTAACTGGGAATTCACTCGCGCCATCAGTTCCATCGGAGTAAACGGTTTCGTCACATAATCATCCGCCCCGATATTAAGACCTGTGATCTTATCGACCTCCTCGGATTTGGCAGATAACATGATAACCGGAAAATCGTATTTCTCCCTTAGTTTCATCGTCATGCGTATCCCGTCCATACGCGGCATCATAATATCTATGATCGCCAGATGGATCTCCTCTTTTTCAAGTATTTCTAAACCTTCAATTCCATCTGCTGCCTGAAATACGACATACCCCTGACTTTGCAGATAGATCTGTACGCCTTCCCTGATTTCCTTATCATCCTCTACGATCAAAACATGATTGATTTCCATTGCTTATGCCCTCTCCTTTTCCGTCATTCCCCGTATTTTTTATCCTATCTCTTCTTTTTGCAAAAGAGAAATGTTTATATTGTCTGCGCAACATATATTTCTTCCGACGCTGCATCTGCATTGACCGGAAGATTCGGAATCGCCTTCTTCTGAACGATCCCATAATCTTTTACCGCAACGTCCACTGTTGTAAACGGAAGCGGAATTACATATTTATCCCATCTGCGAGTCAGCCTGATACATGAAGAATAAGAAAGGCTGATGCCTACAAATGCTTCTTCTGCATGTTCCGACAAGTAAAATGCCAGTTTTTTCGGCTCGTGCCGCGGACCGAGCGGTCCGTCTAACGCAACGGCGATCGAATGTGCCTTCTCATAAGAATCGCGGACGATGTTTTTTAACGCCCCGAACGCCTTATACCCGTCAGGAACGCGAAGCGCGTTTCCGCCGCATCGCTTTATCATATGTTCAATATAATTTCCCCGTGTATCGGCTGTAACAATCACATCTACAGGTGTTGTCTTATCCGCCAGACGCTCAAGCACGAGATTCATAAAAAAGCTGTCCTCATGCCAAAATCCGAATATCTGACTTTCACCGTATTCATTTTCTTCATGCCAGTTTATTTTTACTGTCTTTTCAAGCAATGTGAGATATTTTGTGAACAGCCATCGCAGCGCCTTCTCCGTGAGCTTCTCCGTTTTCATAAGAATATTCTCCTTTTCCGTCTTTTTGCCGATCCATTGCTTTTCCGCAGATACATTGATTGTAGAGCATCTCTTCATATAAGGCAAGTGTGTCGGAACGATAATTTTGTGCTTCTTTCAAAGCCGCTTTTTTCATTTTAAACCGGTTCTCCGGCTGTGCTGCTTCGATGACTTTCTCCGCCCACCTGCTTTCCTCTTCTTCTGTCAAAAATCCGTTTACTCCGTCTTTGACAATATCGTCCGATCCGACCGCGTGAACCGCAACTACCGGAGTTCCTGCTGCCATCGCTTCTGCCAGAACGATTCCCTGTGTCTCTGATTTTGATGCAAATAAAAACAGATCTGCCGCATGTACATAATGTTTTACATCTTCATTCTTCACGTTTCCTACAAAAGTCACAAGATTTCCGATCCCTAAAAGAGCGGCTTTCGTTTTTAATTCTCCCTTCTGACTTCCGTCTCCAAGTATCATCACATGAAAGTCATCCCCGGCTTCTTCTTTGATCTTCGCGATTCCCCGAAGGATAAATTCATAATTTTTCTCTTTCTCAAGTCTGGATACAGTGACAAATAAATGTTTTTTATCTCCCTTATACGTCTTCCTGATCTCTTTTGCCTTCTGCTCATCCATCGCAAAAAACGACTTTTCAAGTCCGGTCGGAAATACGGCGGATCTGCTTCTCATACCATATTCCCACAATATCTTCTGCATTCCTGCCGACGGAGCAAGTACGAGATCGCACTGATTTGCAAACCAGCTCATATAAGTTGGTATGATCTTTGTCCTGATCAGTCCGATCGCCTTCTTTTTTAATACAAAGCTCTTCTCATCAACTCGCAGTCCCGGTATATAGTGCAGATAATCTTCATATCTCGTATGATATGTATAGATAAGCGGCAGTCTGTATTTTCGTTTCAGATAGAGAGCGCACGGTCCTACGAACATCGGATGATGTACATGGATACAGTCAAATTCGTCTCTTTCAAATGCTTCCATGATCTCAGACGGATAAAAACTCGGATATACCATCCCATTATCCATCTTACGTTTCTGCGTTCCGTAGCGTACAACCTGCTCGGGAGCAGAAACATCGGCTGCCAGAACTGCCTCTCTTTCTTCTTGTGTTTCCCCGTACATCGGTGCAAACACCGTTACCTGATGCCCTAATTTTATCAATTCTTCTGCCTGACGCTCTACCGAGATCGGCACTCCTCCTACAAATGGTCTGTAATTGTTTGTCAACATTGCGATTCTCATGTCTTTTCCCCCTTGTCTGAATTCTCTCGCCTTATTTTTAATAACTTTTTCGGATAACAATTATTAAATAAACTCTCATTTTTCAAATGATATAAAAAATTATGTGAAAAATTATGCATAAATTTATGTAAAGAAATTGATCGCCGCATCTCCGAAGAAATATCCCGCGCCTACAAACGCCAGATTCCACAGGAAGATTCCGCATGCGGAGCTAACCGTATATTTTGTAAAATTCATTTTTACCATTCCTGCCGGAATAGAGATCAGCGTGCGCACCATCGGAAGAAGCTTGCTTACAAATACCCCTGTTCCTCCTTTTTCTCTTAAAAACGCCATTTTTTCTTCAATCACCGGCCGATGTTTCGGGAATTTCTTAAAATAAAATTCCATCCCCTTCCCGCCGCCGAATCTTCCGAGAAGATACAGCGCCCA
>OOCN01002276.1_pt1 | contig 10219 bp, 9 predicted proteins | sample 1671361 | NCBI WGS metagenome assembly OOCN01 (sample SAMN06348149, study PRJEB24527) | human gut metagenome | biome: human gut; feature: ankylosing spondylitis patient; material: feces | host: Homo sapiens | place: China | collected 2015-10
ACTCGCGACCTCAACCTTGGCAAGGTTGCGCTCTACCAACTGAGCTACTCCCGCAGAACGAGGATGCATTTTACACAGTCTTATACAAAAAGCAAATGCCGTCACAAAAATACGGTATAAACTATTTTATTCAGTCTGTATTGGTCTTCCTGATGCGGCGGCCTGTCAGACTACAATAGGCGCACCACTCACTCAGTTTTACAAAGCAGGCTCAACACTATGAATTCCAGGCTTCTCTGCACCGTTTCCACCGCCCTGATCGCGCTCTTTTCTGCCGCCGCCGGGGCCGCGGTTCCTGATCATTCAGCAGCCTTCTGCCCCGCGAAGGGAAAGATCTCAATCGTGGACTTTGAAGCCAGCTGGTGCACGCCCTGCAAGATGATGAAACCCGCATGGAAGGCCGTCGAAAAAGAATACAAGGGGAAAATTTCCTTTGTTCATATTGATATCGATGAGCATCCGGATATCTCAAAGGCCATGCAGATCAGCGCTGTGCCTACCCAGATACTGTTCGACCGGCAGTGCAAATTTATTGACGCGCATTCGGGCTATCTGTCCGAATCCGATCTCCGTGCCACGTTTAATAATGTTCTGAAGAAGTACTGAGTGGTATCCTTTCAATAAGGTCTGGTAATCTGTAGAATAAATCGTTACTAGCAATCTGTAACGAACGGATAACCTTTTATACCTTTTCTTAGCAGTCAGCCATCAATCGGCGCCGCTAGAATGAAAGAAATAAAGCAGGGATCCGGCCCTGACGCTGCAGATCCCGCTGCGGAGCTTTGCTTTGTGAGGTCTCCGCCTGTTCACACAGAAGGAATACATATGAATCTCAGATTTCTTGCCCTTCCGGCTGCGCTCGCTGCCGTTCTTGCCCTCTCCGGCTGCGCTAACGACAACGCGCGCTACCGCGCGGATGTCTACGGTCCGGGTTCCCTTAACCAAGCGCAGGCTGTGAAAACCGTTGAAATTCTGTCGGTTCAGACGGCCCGCATCGCGCTCCCGAATGAAACCAAGAACTCTGCGGCACAGCTTGCCGGTACCGTCGCCGGTGCCGCGGCCGGCATGATTCTTGGCAATCAATTCGGTCATGGTCCGGGCTCCCGTCAGGATGCCCGCATCTTCGGCGGTATCGCGGGCGGCATTCTTGGTAACCGCGCCTCCAACCTCGCGGCTGGTGAAACCGACTACCAGCAGGGTGTACAGATCACCTTCCGGGACGGAAACCAGATGTTTACTTCTGTTCAGGTCGGCAATCCGTGTGAGTATCAGCTCGGGACCGCTGTGATGATTCAGGAAACAGCCCGCGGCTCCCGTATTCAGCCGAATAATCCGGGCGGCTGCGGATCTGCAACAACGTCTGTCGCTCACTAAGCAAGAGGTCTGGACTCCCATGGCGTCTCACACGTGAGACGCCATCCAGTCTTTTCAGTGAAATTCCGGGCTTCGGAAGGATAAAAGCATGAAAGAATCTCTGGTTCTCGCGATCTTTACAGTTGGTCTTGCCGCAAGCGGCGCGGCTTCGGCTGCCGGCGCGGTTCCTCCGGATTACGTTCCGCCGTCCGCTTCTTCTGCGGGTGTTCCTCCTGACTACAATCCGAACACGGCGACGACTGTGACTGCTCCCCGCGGATTCACTCCGCCCTCTGCCGTGAGCCAGGTTCCTCCGGATACGCAGAATTCGCGGACCACCACGGCTACGGACGGTCGGGTTACGACAACAACGACCTATCCGCCGACCCCGATTATCAAGACAGAATCCGGCGTGCTGAATAGTCTGAAGCCCCGCGCGCCCCAGCTGCCGCTTTCCGAGCAGATTGATCTCGTCCGCCGGAATCAGGCTGATATCGCAGCAAGGCGGGCGGCTGACGCGGCCGCCGCGGCTCAGGGTCAGACGTCATCAGACTATTACTACGGACGCTAAAACACTGTCTTTTTGCCTTCTCTGTTCTTAAGGCAGGATGTCAGAGACACAGAAGCTCCGGAATAGCTGATTCCGGAGCTTCTTTTTTACTACAGTCGCAGATATTTACCAGCTCATAATCTGGCCATCTGTCCGTTTCTCAGTACCGCCCACCAGGACTCCTGTCTGGCTGTCCCTGAGAATGGCCTGTCCGCGTCCCATCAGCACCTTATCTGCTATCAGAGTGACATCGTGTCCTCGTCTCTGGAGCTGCCGCACGATATGGTTCGGCGTATCCTGCTCAACCTGAACCTTCTTCCCGCCGACCCACTGCCAGCGCGGCGCGTCGAGCGCCTGCTGCGGGTTCAGACCCCAGTCAACCATATTCATGACGAACTGCACGTGGGCCTGAGGCTGCATATAGCCGCCCATAATCCCGAAGGGACCCAGGGCTTCACCGTTCTGGGTGAGGAAACCCGGAATAATGGTGTGATACGGACGCTTCATGCCGGCAAGCCCATTCGGGTGCTCGGGATCAAACCGGAAATTGAAGCCGCGGTCATTAAACGAAATCCCGGTTGACGGGTCGACGATTCCGGATCCAAATCCATAGAAATTGCTCTGAATCATCGAGACCATGTTCCCCTCGCCGTCCGCCGCGCAGAAGTACACGGTCGAGCTGTACCGGGGGTCACCCACCTTGGGATCAATCGCTTCTTCACCGATCAGCGCCCGGCGGTCTGCCGCATAGCGTTCCGAAAGTAGCTGCTCAGGCGTTACCCGCATGAAGGAGGGTTCCGCCACATATTCCTTCGTATCGGTAAAGGCGAGTTTGAGAGCCTCAATCTGGCGGTGGATCGTTGCCGGATCCTCACGGTCACCGAGCTCCATTCCCTTCAGAATTTGAAGCGCCATGAGAACCGTAATGCCGTGTCCGTTAGGCGGCAGCTCCCAGACATCCACTCCGCGGTAGTTGACTGAAATCGGGTTTACCCATTCTGGAGCATAAGCGGCAAGATCGTCGCCCGTGAGGAAACCGTTATGAGCCTTCATAAAGGCGTCAGTCCGCTCCGCGATCTCACCCGTATAGAAAGAGCGGCCGTTCGTTTTCGCGATGCTCCGGATGGTGTCCGCCATTGCCTGGCTGCGGAAAATTTCTCCCGCGCGAAGCGGGTGACCCTGAGGAGCAAAAGTCTTCATCCAGCCCTCAAACTCAGGGCGTTCTTTCGCGAGCGGCGCGAAGCGCTTAAACGCGTCATCCCAGAGGCGGCTGATGTTAGGTGACACCGGATAACCGTCTTCAGCGTAGCGCGCGGCTGGCTCCGCCACGGTTTCAAGATCAAGTGAGCCGAATTTCTCATGCAGCGCGCACCACGTTGCGACCGCTCCCGGCACATCAATCGGTTCTACCCCCAGCATCGGGATCTTATCGAAACCGCGTGCTTTCAGAGCGTCAATCGACGCAGCTCTGGGAGCCGGGCCGGACCCGTTGATCCCATACATCTTTCCCTTGTACCAGACGATCGCGAAACATTCGCACCCGAGACCGTTACCGGAAGGCTCCACCACGGGCTGCGCAAGCGCCATCGCGACCGCCGCATCAATCGCGTTGCCTCCTTTCAGGAGTGTCTGCAGACCGGCAGAGGCCGCACTCGGGTTTCCAGCGCAGCACATGCCGTTTTTGGCATAGACCACATTGCGGGTCGACGCGTACGGATAGTGAAGCGGATCAAATTCAATCATTTCTTTGCCCCTCTAAAGTTAATCGCTGAGACCGGCCGTGAAAAAACGGCGGCGGACAGGCGCATCCGTTATTTTTGCGCCTTCCGTACGCCGTTGCGTTATTCATTCAGGACGGAAACCTTTTATCCGACGAACGGAACGAGGATACCGGCAATCAGAACCGAGACCGACGACACGGTCGCAAAGCCAGCCACCAGGTACTTCGGGAGAATCGCGTCAAGAATCACCTCGCGCTCCGTTTCAGTCTCACCGACCGCTTTGGCGACTTCGTTCGCGATCAGATAAGTCGCCGGAAAGCCGAGCAGCTGGCAGACAGAAACCGCAAGCGCCATATTCTTCGACCCCAGAATCTTCCAGAACGGAAGAAGCCAGAAAGCGAGATAGAGCACGACAAAGACGGCCGCGAAAATGATGAGCGTATTGACGCCAAGCCCCAGGAGCTGCGAAGGCTTGATCGTTGCGAGACTCGGAATAATCGTCGCGAAGCAGGCCACATTGAAAATACCAAGCGACTTCGCGTGAAGCAGGATGTTCTTCGGCACGAGCCCCAGAGAAGTCACGATGACACCGAGAAGCAAAGCCCAGATCGGAGCAGAGATGTGAGTCATCTTGCCGATCACAAAGGAGAGCCAGGCGAAGAGCGCCGTAATCGCGAGGGACACGAAGACACCGTAGTACTTCTTGTTGCGTTCGAAGAAGTTGGGATTCGACAGCGTCCCGTCCTCCTTCTTCGGCGCTTCTTTCTTGTATTTATTCACGCCGGTCTTACGGAAATCTGCGACCACTGTTTCCGCTTCCTTGATGCCGAAGTGGGAGGCAAAAGGCGTGCCAAAGAATTTCTGCACAGCGTACACGATCGTACCGAGGGCCGCGGCCAGAGCAAAGCCATGCTCAAGAGCAGCAGTCGTCATGATCTGGGTCGCCACAATGCCGCCATTCACGATCGGGATCGTGACAAGCGCTTCATTCTTGCCGATCACCGGGATCAGAGCGAACCCGGTCACGACAACGAGCGCCATCGCGATGAAGGACACGGCGAGCGTCCGCCACTCATCAATCAGCTCACGGAGATTGATGGTGGTGCCAAGCGAAAACACAATGAAGAGAATGGCCCACTTGCCGAAATCCGCTAGCCCCGCCTGCTTGATGATGTCAGGCGGGATGATCCCCGTAATAAAGGCAATCAGGAAAAGAAGGAGGCTCACGAAAACGGAGGAAACCTTCGCCTTGGTAAGCACTGAGAGAAAATCTCCGATGCCGAAGAAGAGCAGGCATATAAAGAGATAGAAGAACATATTGTTGAACATGACAGCCTCTTATTACAGGGTTCGGGACCCTTTTTTCGTAGACGCACGGAGATTGGGCTCCATTCGTCCGGGGGATCGTTATAAAGATGTCCTTCAAATATCTTACGTATTCCCAAAAAGAAACCCGGCCTGAAGTTACTCAGTAGTCCCTAGGCGATACGGTACTAGATCATGTTTTCTGTAGTCTCTGACCGTTTTTTCTGTTCCGGATTTCTCCCATTCCCAAAACTAGGTACGGCTGAACTGCGGTATTCTTCTCCTTTCGGATGACCAAACAACCTTGGATCAAGAAGGCAAAATAATTCCATGTCCAAACGCTTGACTGAAAACAAACCGTCTGACACTCCCGTTACCGCGGCCCGCCCTGTCAAAAACACTGATACCCTGCCCCGCCGGATCGCGTCCTGGCTGGGTCTGCTGCTTCTATTGCCTTCCCCGGAGTCACGTATTTCATTGAGCCGCGGTTCGGTGTCGCGGCCTCTGCCTGCCTTCTGATTCTCGCGACGCTGCTTCGGATTCTCTATAAGCCGAACGCCCTTACCGGAATCATGGCGATGGTCACGGCGATTCTTGGGATTCTTGTCGCCCTGTCGCAGAGCCTTCTGATGCTGAAGTTCTGGCCGGTTCTCGCGGTGATTCTCGTGATCCTCGCGCTCTTTATCGGGCTTGGAAAGGATGACGGCATGGTCGCCAAGGCGGTTGCGGGCCCGGAAGGCGCGAAGACGGATCCCCAGCGGGTCTACGCCCGGAGTCTCTCCTACGTCTGGATCGTGCTCTTTGTGTTGCTCGGCGCGGTTGCCGCGCTGACCTGCTTCTGGGGCAATCTCAAGTCATGGGCTTTCTGGAATGGCGGTGTCGCCTGGTTTGTCATCCTGATTTTCTATGGCACGGAGCGAGCCGCCCGGGGCTTTATTCTTCGGGATCTCGAGCGCCAGGCGGAAAAGAACCGCGAGACGCTGCGGCAGATGCAGCAGAAGTAAAACGCTTCAGCTCTGACGGCCGGATGCCGCCAGAGTTTCGAGCATCTCAGGCTCCGGACACCACAGCGCGACCGGAGCCTTTCTTGAAAGCGCGGTCACCCGCATCCAGCCGTCCGTGAGGTCCGTACTGACCACCATGCCGCGGATCCGCGGCTCGTGATCTTCCCAGTAAAACTCTCTCGGGCAGTCCGCCTTGACAGCGCACTCGTACGCCCCCCAGGCCCTGAAAAACGCGGTCCCGGCTCCGCTTTGACACGCGCCGCTGTCTCGTGATTAAAGGCTACGTCCGCGTAGCGAAGGAGAGGGCGCGAGAGATCTATTTTCTCGAGATCCGCCGCGCAGATTTCTGAGTCAACGAGGCACGCCACGCGGTTTCCGCTATGCGTGATCGATGTCCGAAGCACACCGTCCGGAAGCACGATCCGGGGAGCGCGGGGCGGATCCTCAACAATCTGAATCGAATGACGCGGAATATCGGGGTACAGCTTCTCAGCGAGCAGCCGGATCAGAACCCGGGCCCAGATATGCTGGTTACGGCGGAGAGGCTTTGTGAAACGCGCTGCCCGCGTGAGCTGCTCATCCGAAAGAAGCCCGAGACACTCAGGTGTCACAGGTCTCTCAGTGATCTCAATCTCCGCGTAAACGGGAAGTGTTAGACGGCTTTCCATCTGCCCTGCTTAGTGGGTCGTATCAAGCCTTGCGGTACCCGTGAAGCGGCTCGCACCGGAATTCACTTCAGCGATATCTCCTGTTCCCTTCTTCCAGAAGAAAATCCGCCCCTCGTCAGACGTGAGGAGCCGGTCGCCGACCTTAAGCAGGATCGGACCCACGCCCTGAACCTTGGCGCCGCCCGTCACCTCAATCCACTCCCGGCCGTCTCCGGGCGCGGCGGCTTCAGCTGTCGCTGTCAGCGCACCGGGCTTTACAGCGCAGACCGGAACCGCGGTTCCAGGTGTCATCGAGCAGCGGCGGACCGGATAAGTCTTCCCATCCGGAGCCTGCAGCGTACCATCACCCGCGAGTCCCTCCGGGAAGAGCGTAATGCGGAGATCCGGGATCAGATCCTTTGCCTTCGCCTCACCGATTCCGCCGTCTGTCCGGAGGTTATCAATCGACGTGTAAGCCTGCCAGGTTTCTGAGGCCTCCGGGATCAGCGGCATCGGCTTTGCTTCGGGCACCCGGAATTCGTACCCGGCATGCGTTTCAATCCACTGCCGGAGCGTCTGATGAAGCGTTGCTCCGCCGCTCGGTTCCGTGACATTGATGAACGCCGCGTCCACCTCGCGGATCGCGATCAGGAAGTCCCGCTTACCGGGCTCTGCCATATTGCCGATATCGAGCGCGATCCCGGGGACATCTCCCGGGAAAGCCACACTCTTCACGCGAAGCTGAATTTCGTCCGTTCCGGATCCGACAGCACCCGGGGCTGAAACCATCGTGCTTTTCGCCTCTTCAAGCCACTTCGAGACCGGTTCAACGCCGGACGGTGTTTCGATACCCACGCGGGTTGCCATCGCTTCTGGAATCCGAAGGACCAGCCTGCGGCTCAGAATCGAGGAGTCTTTGTTCCGGGCGTCGAGCGTAATCAGAATCGCAGGGCTCCCGTCATCGATGCCCTGACCCATGATCACGAATCCAGGCTGCATCGGCACAGGAGCCGCGGCCGCCGCATCGAATTCTGTCGAAAAGGATGTCGTGGGATCAGGTGACTGCGCCTGGACAACCGGGGCCGGCTGCTTTACGTCAGAGGTCGAAAGATCCGTCACCGGGGCGGTTCCGGGAGTTACGGTCTGAGAACCCGCCCCCGAAGTCTCACCACTCCCAAGAGGGGGCTGCCAGATCGGCACCGGAGTCTCGCAGCCTGAAAGGAGAAGCAGAGCAGCAGCTGCCGCGGCTGCGGTACGAGAGACACAGGAAACTTTCTTCATCGTTTTCTCCTTAAATAGACTGTTCACGGACGTTCTGAATCGGGATGGAAACCTTTCGGGCTATTTCGCGGCGGAAGCGCTCTGAGAGGCTGCCGGGCTCTGAGAAGCCGCGGCGGCCGACGCGGGAGCTGACTGCGTCAGAGGCACCCCGAACCGGGGACCGTCCTCCTGGAAATAAAGCACCTGCGTCTTCACGACCTGCCAGATGCAATAAAGCACCACGATCGCTGCGATGACCCGAAGCACCTCGAAAAAGATCCGCTTCAGTTTTTCGTCGTCCAAAATTCCTCTCCCTCTTGATTCCGGGCTCTCAACGGCCCCTATCAGAATAATCCCTTATTCTACCTGCTCACGCCTCAGGACTTCCCGAGACTGATCGGCGCTTTTGCTTTTGGCAACACAATTGTCATCACGCAGCCGTGACCGATCGCGGTGTTCGGGGCCGCCATGGCGTGGCCTTTATGGCGCTCGGCGATATTCGCCACAATGGAGAGCCCAAGCCCCATGCCGGACATTTTCCCCGTGTGAAGCGGCTCAAAGAAAAGATCCGCCTTTTCCTGCGTGAGTTCGAGCCCGTTATCCGCGACTGACAGATGCCACATGCCGTCAACATCCTTAAGCGAGATATGGATCTGCGGATCCGGGCAGCCATGAAGCGCTTCTGACGCGTTTTTCAGAAGATTCAGAACCGCGAGCTGGATTTCCCAGGCATCCACCTCAGCCCAGGAGTACGGCAGGCAGGCGAGCGTAATCGGCGGCGCGTCAGGATAGATATGGTGGAATTCCTTCGCGGCCTTTTCGAGCACCGGCTTCATATCGAGTACCTGCATCACAGGATCCGGGTGTTTCGCGTAGCCGCGGACGCGGTCAACAATCTCTGACGCCCTTGTGCCCTGCCCGACGATTTCCTCCAGCGCCCCTTCAAGCACCTTGGGATCCACGGGACCGCGGTGAAGGCGCCGCAGAAGACCGTTACCGAAATTATTAATGGCTCCGAGCGGCTGCTTCAGCTCATGCGCGATCATGGAGGACATCTGACCGATGATACCGGTGCGCTCAATCGCGGCGATATGCTCGCGCGACGCCGCGATTTCCTGCTCGTAACGCTGCCGCTCCTGCATTGACTTCCGAAGCGCGAGGGTCTTCCGGCGCACCATCATCTGAAGCACTGCGGCGTATGACACCACCATCAGGATAAAAATCAGGGCGACCGCCACCTCAGCCACGTTTTCCTTCACAAACCGCTGAATGCTCCACTGCGCGAGATACTGATACGGTCCGATCTTCAGGCGATAAAAAACGTCAAGAACGCTCTGCATGGAAGCAGGCAGCGCCCACTGCGCCTCTTTCCCGGTATGCGGCATCAGGTAGAGCGCGGTCGCCATCATTTTCTGGGTATTCCCGTCTGTCTTCTGCAGCGACGCCACGGTGAGAGACGGGAAAACGTCTGTTGAGTGAGAGCACTGAAGCTCAGTTTCACGCCTGGGATTGATGATCCGGAAGTCCGAGAGACTGATCTTCTTCTGACGGTCTAGCGCTTCAAGAACACAGGCCGGAAGAATTCCGGCCGCGGCTTTCCCGGACAGCACGTCGCGCGTCACATTTTCGTACGGGGGGCCCGTGAAGTAGAGCTCCTGCAGGTAGCCCGGCGCGTAGCCGCGGCGCGAGAGCTCATAAAGCGGCACCAGATACCCCGGGAAAGAATCCGGACTGATCGCCGCGACCGCGTGATCACCGAGCTGCGCGAGCGACTGCACATCAAGACTCTGCGCCTTCGTAAAGAAAACCGCGGAGGCCACACTATTCACGTCACGCGCTTCGACAGGCCAGAAAGACGCAATCAGACGGAGATTGTTTTCCATCTGCGCCTGGGCAATGAAGTCTGACTGCCCGATCACGAAATCCACATCACCGTTCCGGATCGCCTCGGCGAGTTCCCCTCGGGTGAGTGTCATGAATTCCACCCGCCGTGATCCGAAAGCCTCGCGGATACGGTCTTTTGTGCGATCGAGGAACCCGCCGTCGCCTGGCTGCAGCACGTTCACCGCGGTGGTCTGCTGGATTCCGATCCTCACCGTGGCGTTGGCATCCGCGGGGGACGCCGAGACGTCCGAAAACGGCCCGGGGCTCATCATCTGGGGCGCATAGTCCGGATCCAGCACCGAGCGGCTCGGCATCGGAACCGCGGTTTTTCCAGCGGGCTGTGACCGGGGAGCCACAAGTTCGGCCGCGATCGGTTCCGCGACCGCCGGAAACGCGATCGCCGCCGCCATGAGGACCGCAACGGCCTTCCTCAGAGAAACCCCCGCAAGACACGAAAAGGCATGCCGCGGAGGGAATCCGCGGCATGCCTCAGAT
>OOCN01002283.1_pt1 | contig 10201 bp, 8 predicted proteins | sample 1671361 | NCBI WGS metagenome assembly OOCN01 (sample SAMN06348149, study PRJEB24527) | human gut metagenome | biome: human gut; feature: ankylosing spondylitis patient; material: feces | host: Homo sapiens | place: China | collected 2015-10
CAGATGCTTGAAATGCTCATGTCTAATCCAGGACAGGTCATTTCCCCGGATCTTTTTATGGATAAAATCTGGGGCTACGATTCAGAAGCGGAACAAAATGTCGTATGGGTATATATTTCCTATTTGAGAAAAAAATTAACCTCCATTGGAAGTCAGGTGAAGATCAGGGCGGCCAGAGGACTTGGATATTCATTGGAGAAAGACAATGCTTAAAAAATTAAGAAGAAAATTTATTGCAATTGCCATGCTGTCTGTTTCTATCGTGCTGATCGCAATTGTCGGTACGATCAATATTGCAAACTACATCAGTACCAATCAGGCGTTGGATGCAAGACTCTCCCTGATCGCTGACAACGGAGGTACTTTCCCGGATATGACACCCGGAGATTTTGGAAAAAAATTGGAACCTAAGTCAGATCAGCCACCGGCAATGAATGACCTGCAAAAGCATGGAATTTCGCAGGAAAGTCCGTTTGACACCCGGTATTTTACAGTGACGATCGCACCGGACGGTACAGTGGAATCTGTGGATACCGGAAAAATTGCTTCCATCTCAGCCGGGACAGCGGAGGAATACGCAGCGGAGCTGTGGAAAAAAGGAAAGAAAAAAGGCTTTTTCGCTGATTATAAATACCTTGCAACGGACAGTGACGGCTCGACGATGTATGTATTTTTAAACTGTCAGCGGGAAATCTCTACAATAAGAACATATGTTCTTGCCAGCGTGGGAACAGGAGCACTCGGACTTGTCATTGTGTTTGTCATGATCTACTTTTTCTCCGGAAAAGTGTTAAAACCGGTGTCAGAAAGCTATGAGAAACAGAAACGCTTTATCACGGACGCAAGCCATGAGATCAAAACGCCACTCACGATCATCGATGCCAACACCGAAGTCATAGAGATGATGGAGGGGGAAAACGAGTGGACGCAGAGTACGAGAAAACAGATCGCAAGACTGACTTCCCTCACGGAAAAACTGGTGTTTCTCTCCCGCATGGATGAGGAAGGGACAAAGCTGGAAAAAGTGTCATTTTCACTTTCGGATGCAGTGCTTGATACCGCAGAGGGATTCCGCTCTGTCGCAAAAACAAAAGGAAAACAATTTGAGATCAATGTGGCAGAGCATGTGGAATATGTCGGCGATGAAAAAAATATCCGGCAGATGATCTCCCTGCTTTTGGACAATGCAATGAAATATTCCTCAGAGCAGGGCATCATCCGCATCGCACTAAAAACTTCCGGAAAAAACAAAATCATCACCGTGTGGAATACCACAGACCAGATCGAAAAAGAAAAGCTGGACATGCTTTTCGAGCGTTTTTACCGTATGGACGCTTCCCACAATTCCAAGACCGGGGGCTTTGGAATCGGACTTTCCGTCGTGTATGCGATCGTGAAAGCACACAAGGGCAAAATCTCAGCCAAAAGCGAGGACGGAAAATCAATCTTATTTACCGTGGCATTGTAGCGTCTGGCTTCCCCCTCTCTCCCGGCTTTTACTTGGTTTTCATTATGGAATAGATTTCTTATAAAACTTGCTCGAATTGCGGCTTTATCAGTGTTCACATTTTGACTTTTTTGATTGTTTATATTCATTCAGAAATGGACAGTCCGCACAATGTGTTCGTCTGCGGCCACACTTCCTTCTTATCTGTATCGTGCGCAAGTTACATGCCGGAAAATCAGCAGATGAGCAGGTCAAAAATCACTCAGGCTTTCTTTGATTTTTGACCTGCAATAAAGGATGCTGATTCCGGCATTTACTTGCGCTAGATACAGATAAAGGAAGTGTGTCCCAGACGGACACATTGCGTGGACTGTCCATTGATGAATGTACATAAACTTAAAGTCAAAATGTGAACACTGATAAAGCACTCAATTCTCACAAAAGTTTTATAAGGAACCCTTTTATCCATTCCATAGCTTTACACTTTGGCAAAAGCCGGGAGAGAGGGGGAAGCCAGACGCTACAATTCGTCAAATGAAATCTGATTTTTCGTCAGAAAGCGTTTGAGGAGTGTGTCCCACTCGTGCTCAAGAGTTTTGTCGGTCGAGAAGATCCGGTAAGAGATACCCGTGGTCACGGTCAGTTCTCCATTCTGGAAGCGGATATTTAAGAACACGGCGGAAATATCATTTTCCGTGAAAGAACTTCCGGTCTGGGAGAGGGTGCGTTTGAGATTTTCCGGCGATAACAGGAGGGAAAACTTGAAATAGGAAGGAGTTTTCTTTCCTTTGATCAGGTTGAAGCAGGAACTGCGCAAAAGACCATACGGAACAAAGGAAAGCCCGGTGAGATTCTGTTCTTCGAGTTCTTCTAAGGTGTAGAAGTCTTTTTGCAGCGTGCCGTCGATATGGCAGGAGACATTCGTTGTGATGACAGCCTCCTGAATGAGAAAGTGGTCAAACACATCCTGGCACAGTAATTTATTCATAAAGTCCTTGACTTCGGCAATTTTTAAAGCGATCATAAAATCCTCCCAAAAGAAAATGGTATCAACATAAATTTATCATTGGTTTGTTTTCTTGTAAATAACTGAAATGACAAATTAGAGAAAATATGCTAGAATACAGAGGATTTGCGAATGCAAAATACGGAATAATGATACAGATTTACGACCGCAGATAAAAAGTCTGGGGTTTGATGGAAAGGTTGGTAACAGATATGACAGAAACAGAAATTTTATTTGATTTACTGGAAAAAGGAATCTCACCGGCGCACGCAGTGAGCGCATGCGAAAAAAGACTGACGGATGCCGGTTTTGAAGTGGTTGATTACGGTACGGCATGGAACTTAAAAGCGGGCGGAAAATATGTGATAAATCATCATGAAACGACATTGTTTGCATTCACATTACCACAGAATTGGAGTGACAGAGAGCCTGCGATCCGCATTGCAGCAGCGCATACAGATTTCCCATGCTTAAGGATCAAACCGTCCTGCGATATTCAGACAAACGGATACGCACAGGTGAATGTGGAAGTTTACGGCGGCGCAATCTTAAATACATGGCTCGACCGTCCACTCGGTGTAGCCGGAAGAGTTGCAGTGCGCAGTGGGGATGTGTTTACACCGAAAGTTGTCACGTTCCAGTCTGAAAAAAATCTTATGACCATCCCGAATCTTGCAATCCACATGAACCGTGAGGTGAACAAGGGCGTGGAATTAAATAAGCAGACGGAACTGCTCCCAATCTGCGGACTTTCCGATGATGCAGACTATTTTCTTGATTTTCTTGCAAAAGAGCTTGCTGTGAAAAAAGAGGATATTCTTGATTTTGAGCTGACCATTTACAATAAAGAAAAGCCGGAGTTTGTTGGATTAAACGATGAGTTTATCTCTGCATCCAGACTCGATAACTTAAATTCCTGTTCTGCACTGGTATCTGCGATTATCGACAGCGACAGGGCAGACGGCATGAACCTCATTGCACTGTTCGATCACGAGGAGATCGGAAGCCGTTCCAAACAGGGTGCCGGTTCCATTCTGCTCCATGATATGCTGGTGCGCATTCTGACTGAGTGCGGACTGGAAAAAGAAGTGTGGAACAGACTGTACAACAGCATGATTTTATCCGTGGATGTGGCACATGGAATTCATCCAAACTATGCCGGAAAGATGGATCTGACCAACAAGCCGGTGCTTGGAAAAGGATTCTGTATCAAGGAAGCATGCTCGCAGTCCTATGCGACAGACTGTGGTGCGGTCGCAGTGATCCAGCAGATCTGTGAGAAGGATCAGATCCCATATCAGAAATTTGTGAACCGTTCAGATCTTGCAGGAGGCGGCACATTAGGTTCGATTGCATCAGCGTTACTTCCGGTAAAAACAGTGGATATCGGAATCCCATTGCTTGCAATGCATTCTGCAAGAGAACTGATGGCAGCAGCAGACCAGCAGGCATTGAAGGATCTGGTGAGCGCCTATTTTGGCTGAAAGGCAAAAAAAGATGCATACAGCATGAAGTATGCATTTGACAGGAGAATCAGGTGAGAAAAAAATTTTTTTCCTATGTGGCAGGGAGTGCGGCGTGTGCAGCACTCATTCTGCTTTCGGGATGTCAGCAGACAACGGATCAATTATCCAATATTACCCATTATGTGGAAGAGAAAATTGCAGAAGGAAAAGGTACGGAAGTAAAAAGTAAAGAACAGGAGACGGACACTGAGCAGGCAGCAGTTTCCGGGGAAACAGAGAAGCAGGAAGAGCCATCCGTTGAAAAGCAGTCTGTGGACTGTTATGCATATCAGACGCTTCCGGAGGAAGTACGCACTGTGTACGACGAGGTTTATGATGCGATTCTCTATGAAAAAGAAGATGTGGCGCTGAGCACGTTAGACAACGAAGTCCTGCATCAGGCGTATGTTTCGGTGATGGCGGATCACGGCGGACTGTTCTGGGTATCGGGCTACACTTACACGCAGTATACCAGAGGGGAAAAGCTGGTAGATCTCCATTTTACACCAAAGTTTACCATGACGGATGCCGAGCGGATGGACATGCAGGCACAGATCGACGAGACAGTCAGTCAGATTTTGGCAGGGATCGATGCGCAAGCACCGGATTATGACAAGGCAAAATATGTGTTTGATTATCTGGCTTCGAATGTTGCGTACAGCACAGGTGCGCCGGACAATCAGAACATCATCAGTGTGTTTGTCAATGGGGAAACGGTTTGTCAGGGATACGCTGCAGCAACGCAGTATCTTCTGGAAAAACTGGACATTCCCTGTGCAGTGGTGGCCGGAACGGCAGACGGACAGTCTCATGCATGGAATCTGGCAAAGCTGGATGGAGAGTATTACTATATTGATACGACCTGGGGAAATGCCACCTACAGCGGCGATGGAATGGGGCTGGATTCTTTTATCAATTATAATTATTTTGCAGTTACGACCGGGGAATTACAGAAAACGCATCAGCCGAATGACGATATTATCGTTCCGGTGTGTCAGGCGGTAAAAGACAATTATTATGTCCATGAAAATCTTTATTTTGACACATGGGATGCAGACAGCATCGGAAATGTATATCGGGCTGCCTATGAGCAGGGAGATGGTTTCTGCTCTGTCAGGTTTGCAGACAGGGAGCTGTACGAACAGGCATTCACCTACTTTATCACGGATCAGAAGATCGTGCATTACTGCAAAGGACTGACATCTTTATATTATCTGGAAGATTCCGACCAGAACGTGCTGACTATAAAATTTTAATAAAAAACATAATATCCTCTATACAAAGTAAAGTTTTTGTGTTAATGTTACGTAGTAATCAATACTACATGTAATAGAAAAAAGAAACTTTTGATATAATAATGAATATCACAAGGAGGCAAAATCCTGCACAGCTTGCTGGGCATTGCTCCATGTAAGGACAGTCGCATTTTGCTTCGCAAAACAAGGAGGATACTATGTATAAGATTGTAATAGACAGTTGTGGGGAATTACCGGAAGAATTAAAACAGGACGGACATTATGAGACCGTTTCATTGGAGCTGGAAGTAGACGGATGCCGTATCAGGGATGACAGCACATTTGATCAGTCAGATTTTTTGAGAAGAGTCAGAGAGAGCCTGAAAGGACCAAAGTCCTCCTGCCCGTCACCGGAGCAGTATATGGATGCTTATGAGGGCGAGGCAGACCATGTTTATGTCGTGACCCTGTCCGGCGGCTTAAGCGGCTCTTACAACAGTGCAGTGCTCGGAAAGAATCTTTATGAGGAAGAGCACGGAGATACAAAGAAAATTTATGTGTTCAATTCAAAATCAGCGTCCATCGGTGAGACGATCATCGGCATGAAGATTCAGGAATTTGAGGAAGCCGGATGCAGTTTCGACGAGGTTGTGGAGAAGGTGGAAGAGTACATCCAGTCCATGAACACCTATTTTGTATTGGAGACGTTAGAGACATTGAGAAAGAATGGCAGACTTTCCAATCTGAAAGCATTTATTGCCAATTCATTAAATATCAAGCCTGTTATGGGCTCAACAAAGGAGGGCTTAATCTGCCAGTTAGATCAGGCGCGCGGTATGAACAAAGCACTTGAGCGTATGGTGAAGGATATGATCTCAAAGACAAAAGACTGTGAGAACCGTGTTCTCGCAATCGCACACTGCAACTGCCCGGAGAGGGCAAAAGCAGTGAAGGAAAAAATCGAGAAGATTGCGAAGTTCAAAAAGATCATCATCATCAATACCGCAGGTGTCAGCAGCATGTATGCCAACGACGGCGGCGTGATCATGGCAGTATAGTCAGATGCAGACATTAACATACGAAGAAACAGTAACAGCGATTGAAAATAAAAGAAGATTTGGAAACTTAAAGGGTGTCGAGATCTCAAAGATAATGTTAGAGCAGTTAGGACACCCGGAGAAAGATTTACGCATCATACACATAGCAGGGACGAACGGCAAAGGCTCCGTCTCTGCTTTTTTGCGCTCTGTTTTCGAATGTGCAGGATTGAAAACCGGGATGTTTACTTCTCCACATCTGGTGGATTTCAGGGAGCGCATCCAGGTGCAGGGAGATATGATCTCAAAAGCGGATACCACGCGCCTTGGAAACAGGCTTCTCTCTATGGATTTTGGCGTTTGTCCGACAATGTTTGATTACTGTCTTGCAATGGCATTGCTTTATTTTAAGGAACAAAAGTGTGATGTTGTGATTTTGGAGACAGGACTTGGCGGAACGTATGATTCCACGAATGCCTGCGGAGTGCCGGATGTGACCGTCATTGCAAAAATCGGTTTTGACCATATGGCGATCCTCGGTGATACACTCGCCAAAATTGCGGCAGAGAAAGCCGGAATCGTCAAGCACGGCACAGCACTTGTTTTAGAGAGCCAGGAGAAAGAAGCGATGGACGTGTTAAAACAGGCGGCGGAGCGGGCAGACATCAAAACCACAAAAGTTGTAAACTGGGACGAAATTAAAATCCTGCCACAAAAGGACGGAAAACAGTGTTTTTCATACGCTGGATACGATGCAGTCACAATGAAAATGCTCGGTGTGCACCAGTATGAAAATGCCGTGGCGGCAATGCTTGCAGCAGAATTATTTTTTGAAAAATATTTTGCAGGAAAAAAGAATGTGCCGGAACGGAAAGCTTTGCAGCATGCAATCCGGGAAGGGATCGACCGGACACAGTGGATGGGACGCATGGAGCTTGTGAGCAATGATCCGTTTTTCCTGATGGACGGTGCGCATAACAGTAACGGTGTGGAGGCGCTGAAAAAAAGTCTGGAGACAATGTATCCGGATGAAAAATTCCATTTTATCATGGGTGTCATGGCGGATAAAGATTATGGGGAGATGATCCGGGAACTTCTTCCGCTGGCACTGGATTTTAAGACAGTGACTGTGGAGAGTGAGAGGGCATTGCAGGGAGAGGCGCTTGCAGACTGCATCCGGGCAAAAGGGATCCCGGCGGAGGCGTATCAGAACCTTGCGGATGTGCTGCCGGATTTCTCAAAATCATCCGCAGAAAAGACAGTGGCATTCGGCTCACTGTATTTTATCGGGGAGATCGAAGCATTTCTGCAGGGAAAACAGTAACATAGTTTCCGGAAAATCTGAGAAAAGCAGCGTCCGTGCCCAATCATTACAGAAAAGTTACAAAATAGCATGGATTTAATATATTTTTAAAATTAATCATATGGTAATATTTATTTTTTTCATCTATAATAACAACAGTCTGTGCATATAATAAAAAAAGAAAACAGGCAGTTATTTTTTTGAAAAACAGGTAGAGTTTCTGCAGAAAAGCACGTTGATCGTGCAGCACAAGCAGGAGAATGAGAGAAAGAATTACGTATGGTATTTAGCAGTTTTGAATTTTTGTTCCGGTTTCTGCCGGCTTTTTTAATCATATATTTTATCACACCGAAGAAGTTCCGCAACGCAGTACTCTTTTTGGGGAGCATTGCCTTCTACACCTATGGTGAGGCGCAGTATGTCCTGTTGCTGTTAGCGTCAGTCACGGTGAACTATGTGATCGCACGCAGCATGTATAAGACGCCGGAGGACGGAAGAGGCAGAAGACAGGCAGTACTGCTTATTCTGGCGCTTTGCTATGATTTCGGAATGCTCTTTTTCTTTAAATACAGCGGTCTGACCACGAAGCTGCCGCTTGGGATCAGTTTTTATACCTTCCAGATCGCAGCGTATGTGATCGATGTGTACCGTGGCATTGTCCCGGCAGAAAAATCTTATGTCAACCTTGGAACCTATCTGACGATGTTTCCACAGCTGATCGCCGGACCGATCGTAAACTATACCGAGGTGAGCAGCTGCCTGAAAAGAAGGACGGTGACAGCACGGGATTTTGAGAGTGGCATCCGTATCCTTGTGATCGGACTCGGATCCAAAGTCATTATCGCTGACCGGGTGGGAATGTTGTGGAACAACGTGCAGACGATCGGGTTTAACAGTATCTCAACGCCGTTGGCGTGGCTGGGTGCGGTCGCATATTCCATGGAGCTGTATTTTGATTTCGCAGGATATTCGATGATGGCGATCGGACTCGGAAAAATGTTAGGATTTCAGATTCCGGTAAACTTCCGTTTTCCATATATCTCAAAATCGGTGACGGAGTTCTGGCGCCGCTGGCACATTACACTGGGACGGTGGTTCCGCGATTATGTATACATTCCGCTCGGAGGAAGCCGGAAAGGCAGACTGCGGACGATGTTCAACCTTTTTGCTGTGTGGATACTGACCGCACTGTGGCACGGGGCAGGGTATAATTTCCTGATCTGGGGCGGCATGCTGCTCGGGGCTTTATTTCTGGAAAAATTGTTTTTGCTTCCATTTTTACAGAACAGCAAAGTGATCGGACATGTCTATCTGTTACTGTTTGTGCCTGTGACCTGGATGGCATTTACGATCACGGATGTGCATCAGCTTGGAATTTATCTGACACGTATGTTTCCGTTTGTGAATGCACATACCGGCATGGTCAATTCCATGGATTACATCAAATATCTGAAAGATTATGACAGCCTGCTGGCGATGGGAGTTCTTTTTGCAACTCCGGTTCCGGCGGTGATTTATGGAAGAATAAAGCGGGGGATGCTCGGTACGCTGGCAATTGCGGTGATCTTTGCACTCAGCATGTACTACCTTGCGGTATCTGCAAACAATCCATTTTTATACTTTAATTTTTAGATAACAGGAAGGAGCAGAAATGAAAAAAATCAGATATTGCAAAATCACCATTCTGATTTTAGCTGGCTGGGCAATCCTGTCAGTGATAGGATTTCTGGGAAAAGATACGATTTACAGCCGTTATACGGTCGATCCGGTAAAAACACCGTACTTTGTTCTGGTCATGCAGGGCATACACGATGGGATTTACCCATGGAGCAGCGACTATGAGTCACTCTGGGATAAATGGGAACATCTGGCAGAACTGAGAAGAGATGAGGAGCAGATATCCGCGACTGAGAGCACAGAACCTGCCGTAGCGGGAACGGAGAGTATGGTAGAAACGGAGGCAGTGGCTGAGACAGAGCAGGAGGAAGTAAGAAGCTTTCACCCGGTGGACGCCGGGTACTTCTCAGACGCAGTGTTTATCGGTGATTCGAGAACCGTGGGACTTCATGATTACGGCGGACTCGATGACAGCACTTTTTATGCGACCGTCGGCATGAATGTATACAACCTCTGGACAGAAAAGTTCTGTGAAGTGGACGGGGAAAAAGTGACATTAGAGGAAGCGCTTAAGGCAAAAAAATACGGGAAAATCTATTTTCAGATCGGGATCAATGAGATGGGAAGGGGAACACTGGATGGTTTCATGACAGCCTATGAGGATTCAGTGGAAAAATTCAGGGAACTGCAGCCGGACGCTGTGATCTTCATAAAATTCGATGTATTTCCATTTTCCGCAGCGCAGCGCGGATCCCGGGGTTCCGCCCTGATTGCCATAATGCGGATAATGCCAGAAAATCGGCCCGCGGTCAAACTTTGCCTGCGGATTCAACAGCACCGGAGCCAGGCTCACCCCGTCGCAATGCTGCTGCGGTCGCAGCGGCAGGCCGCACAGTTCCAGCAATGTCGGATAGAAATCCGGACTGGTTGTCAGCGCGTGACTCAGACTTCCCGCCTCGATCTTCCCCGGCCAGCGCACAAATAACGGTTCCCGCACCGCGCCCTCGTACATCCATCCTTTGCCCTCCGACAACGGGAAGTTGCAGGTCGG
>OOCN01002284.1_pt1 | contig 10196 bp, 9 predicted proteins | sample 1671361 | NCBI WGS metagenome assembly OOCN01 (sample SAMN06348149, study PRJEB24527) | human gut metagenome | biome: human gut; feature: ankylosing spondylitis patient; material: feces | host: Homo sapiens | place: China | collected 2015-10
TTTCATCCATAGTGAAACCTGATGTATACATATTGACGATATTTTTCTCTCGCTCGATTTTTTCCTCTTCCCTGCTCTTTCTGCCACTTGATACAACATTGAATTTGACGGTGGTTTTAAGTAGTTCAACATGCGCTGACTCTTTTCTCAGAGCGGCAGTCTCTTCAGGAAGAGAACCCACCATAATCAACACATCTGAGATGGTGGTTTCTGGGAATAGGATTCCTTTGGTATCTATCTTGTCATGAATGGATATGATGCGGACTACCTTCACCCTGCAAAGTTCAATAAACATTGCAAACTCACGAGAACCACGTACTGCATTGCTGTATTTGGAAATGACAATCTCATCGCCACGATCCAAACACTCCATAAGTTGCTTCCATTGCGGACGCTGTTTTTCATGTTCGGACAGTTCTGTAACAACACGACAGCAGCCATAGTCTACCATCCATTTTATGTCTTCATCATATCCGTCGTAGTACTCAGATTTGAATATGTAACCAACTTTTGCCATAGTCTTTGACCATTAGTTTGATAATTGTCTTGCAAAGGTACGGTGTTTTACAAAATTGCAATCATACTCTGATAAACTTTAGACTTCTTTAATAATGCTCGTGTGCTATTAACTGCTAATAATTATCATTTGGTACTTGCACTAAAAGTATGATATGGAATAATTGCTAAAGTTTGAAACTCAAAGGCTTGCGTTCGGGGTATTCTGTGTAACTTTGCGGCGTGATTAAAAAACAAGAGGAAAAATAATGTCTTTCGCAATTATAAAATGTCTTTTAAGGTTTCAATATGCTCCACTTTTCAATCAACTTAGAAGTATGAATACCGCCATTTCATATTTTAGAGAAAGTATGGCTGCCAAACACTATGCCACATCAATTCTATTATTGATAGGCATGGTATTGGTGACATCCTGTTCAGAAGAAAAGAAAAATCATGTATTTAAAACTTCTGATGAAGCACTCACTGAATATCGCAGCTATCTATCCGAATTAAAAAGTAAAAAGGGAGCTTCCATCAAGGAACTGACCACTTCCATCAAGCAATGGAGAGAAATAGATGATTCCGTTTTCAGCTTTGTGAGTAAAGACACAATCCGTAAAGCACATGTTTATCCCACGTCAGAATACAAAGTTATTCACGATTCAATTCGTTCCGAGTTTATTCGCCTTACATCGGCATCGAAGCGTACCTATAAGGATATAGTTTCATTAAAGATAAGCGTATCAGCTTTTGCTGATGACAAGAAGGTTCAAGAAGCGACAACAGCAGCACATTCATTCTTTTCTTCATTGGACACCATGTCCTTGTACAAAGGTGGTAAAGACAAGATGATTCGCAGCTACAAGGAGTTTCTCGACAAGACGCAAATTAATGGAATCCATTCAAAAAAGCAGTTTCTATCTTACTTGCAAGTTGAAGATATTCTATTCCGTTCTTTTCTGTGTAACCTAAGTGATATGAATAACGTATCCGTTACCGACATCACATGCAGCACTGAGAATATTTGTTCACAAGTAATGCACAGTGCCGGTTCTGATGTGCTCAGTACGGAAGATGCAGTTATCTTCATGTCTCTTCGTTCCAATAGGAGATTGCTTCAAAATGCCATTACATGCACTGAGGATATTCGTACAAATAAAATAAGGCAGGATGAACAACGAACCGCTTATTTCTGGATGATACTTCAGCCATTCATATCTATTGACGACTTCGGTATGGCAATTCTCTCATCCGAACAACAGAAACAGTTTGAGAAGCTTGCCGCAGATGTTCCAAGCGTTATAAGTAAGCTGTCTCAATCGTTGAAGATGAAAGCAGAAGTAACGGATAATCTGCCGAACTTGTTCCTGAAAATGTATATCTCGAAACTGTAATCACAAACATATATGCTACAAATCTTTTTGGATAACTTTATGGCTCTTGCACCTATGCAGTTGCCTAGTCTAATCAACAGAGAGTGGATGGAGGAGCCGGAAATCTATGACGAGTATGTTCTTTTGACATTTAATCTGCCGACATCTCATACACTTGATGATATTATGGATATGTTCGAGGAGCAGATGGAGCTAATTCCTCTGTATCATAAGGTATCCTCGGGATATACTACATACGGACACAGTTGTTGTGCCTATTCCAATCCTGACTTCGGGCACATGTATAAAATCAATGCCACCACTAACGGTAAGGGGATGATCAGTACTGTCCATGTCACCATTTACGATTCTTCGGAATTCATGTACGGTGACCTCTGCAACGACATCAAGTTAAACTCTACTACAGGCTATTTCAAGTTTCGTAGAGAGAAAGCTGAGATACTGGCAAATTTCTTTTAGCGCACACCATGGGAATGAAATATTACCTCTATTATCAGATGGCCTCAGTCATCAATCATCATTGTACATGGATAGAAGCACGAAACATCATGCAGCGTCGAAGCTACTTGTTGACAGTGTCCGATGGTCTGCGTTCCGTATATTGCCGAATGATTACCCTGTATGTTTGTCGTAAACGATACCATTATCGTAAAGGGCGTATGTGGCATATCTCCGAATATGACATAGACAAGGCTGTCATTAAGCTACGTCATGAGAATGCTGATTTCAGAAGACGACTCAAGCATGAGATGCTTCTTCCTACGGATATAGAAAACATCATTTGTATGGCATCCTTCGGTATTATACATCTTGAGTTACAGCCACAAATTATTAAGTGTAAAAAGCAGTAAGACAATCATGATAATTAAAACAATGTATTTTATGCTGCCGGTTCTGCTTCTGTTTGTTTCGGTCTTTCTGTACCGAAACAACAGCAGGGCTATGCAGAAATTCTACCTTCGGATGACCTTCTCATACCATTGCCGCCAACTGTACAGTCTAGTGACTTTGATGGTGCTGATTCTGTTCCATTATTCCGCACACGAGGTTATGCCAACGGAATATGGCATCATGATATCAACCGTTCCGATGATCATACTCTTTCGCTTCAAGTATGCAGACAAGATTCTGCATATATTGCACGATAGACGGAAGGTAGCTTATTGCACGGCTCTTGCTACATTATTATTTCTGTTCACACCGCATCTGTATACTCTAGCTGCTACAACAGCAACGATACTTGTGGCGGCAGGGTTTTATCCTTCGCACCACATTCTGCACCATTCTGTAAACTATGAGAATGGCATTAAACTATGTGAACATCCGAACACGGTAGTTGAGTATTACTACTAAGCGTTTCATTTTCTGTGCCGCGTTCAACTGGCATCCTCCATACGGTGTGAAAGGATTGGTCATCCATAGTATTCACATCAAAAGAAAAAAGAAAAATGAAAAGAATTCCAGTCGATGCGACTGAAGTCCGTGTCTGTAAAGACCTGTTTGGGTTTCTTCAGGAACGGCGAAACGAAAGGTACACAAAGTTCGAGGCTTACTGCGACCTTCTGAACAAAGCGAGTGTACAGTATATTTCTAGCAGTATCCCAAAAGGTGATAGACCTGAGTTGGCAGAATTCCACTTCGTCACTACAAAGACGGAACTAGCCGAAGTGTGGCACTGGCATCGTGCTACTGTGCGTGCCTTTCTGGACAAGCTCGACGAATATGGAGAGATAGTCCGTCAGGAAGAACCAAAATGTATTATATGCCGGATGACTGCATTGGAGTCTCCTCAGAAGCCAACCGATTTGCAACTACAGCTCTTTGAGGATATGGCAGCGTTTATTGTGACCGCATGGCCTAGTGGCAATGTCGATATAAATCAGACAGCCATAACATGTGGACAGATTATCACATCAAGTGTGAAACTCAGCAATCAGATTATGCCGCTTGTAAATAAGGAATATACTTTCTTCCTTCGTGATTCAATCATCACACGTTTGATCCAACGTCTTATTGATTCTACCTTCTCTCTGAAAGATAACGTCACATCATCAGAGTCAATGCGAGACCTTCTTGTCGAAGCCTTCACAATTCATCTTCATGAAGACTGGGAACGTATGTTGCATCTTATGATGGATATACCCGAATTGGCGGCAGGTAAGAGAAGCGTAATTGATTACTGCGACAACGAGCAATTTGCTGTTCACCTTCAAGCGATACTCACCGAATATCGGAACGTCTACGAGATTCCTGTTTTGACCGGTGACGAACAGCAGAGTGTTACGTCCAATAGGAGTACCCATAAATAAGCACTGCGTGGTTCTCAGATTGTATGTCTTGACAGATTACTCCCGGATACATCCTAACGGTTTGACTTGATTTTAAGCTCTCGTATAGCTTGGCATTTTAGCGCATCGGGCTTGCCCGAATGTCCACGAAAAAAATGGAGGGGTAACTTAATACCCCGGTCGCCTTTCGGCTTCGGGAGAGTGTCCATACAAGCAGCAAGCTGAGACACGCAAATAATAATCGATAAACATATCAGAGATATGGCAGGAATAGCAAAACAGGTGGTGAATTTTCGTGTGATGAAAGGTTTCACCGCTGCACAAAGCAGAGAGCATCAGCGTGCCTGGACTGAGAAGGGTTGGGATTGCGCTGTGGCTCGTGGAAATTATGACCGGAGCAGAGAAAGGCTGAACTTCGAGATAGCAAAGGGGGGAATAATACGGCCGATAGATAAGAGTCTCTCCATTCCAAAGCGTATGGCAAAGACTTTGGCTGAGCGTGGTATTACAGATCCGAACGAAGGGTTGGAAGAGCCAAAGTTCAGAACGGTGGTAGATTTTATTCTCAGCGGTTCACAGGAGCGAATGCGTGAGATGGCTTTTGGTACACAAGAAGTAGTATATGGGCCAGGCAATAATACCGAGAATTATTCACTCAGGCGCATGCCCGAAATTGAGCACTGGGCACGTGACATGTACGATTTCGTATGTGACAGATACGGTGAGGAAAACATCATTGGTTTCTATATACACATGGACGAAACGACTCCCCATCTTCATTGTACAATCCTTCCGGTTGAAAACCGCAAGTTTGCTTTTAAGAAGATGTTCGCCGGTAAAGATAAATATGAGTACAAGCAGAAGACCGCTGAACTGCATGATGCTTTTGCAGAGGTGAATCGTCCATGGGGTTTGGCACGTGGCACCAGTATCACACAGACAGAAGCACGCCATATGCCCGTAGAGCAATACAGACGATATCTGGAGGAATTGTGTGCCACTAAGGAGGAGGAATTGTCCAATCTACATAAGGCACTTTCTGCAATTAGAACGGAAATGTCAACGGCAGAGCGTAGAATCAAAGGCCTTACCACAATGGTCGGTAATCTGGAAAATGAACGTTCCGGCAAGTTGGATCAGATAGCTAATCTTCAGCGGCTGATAGCAAACAGCGAAGGTGACAAGGCTGAGTTGGAAAAACGTATTCGAGGATTGCAGACCGAGGTGAATGAAGTTGACGAGAAACTGGCAGACAAGCAAGGTAAGCTCACTGAGGCTGACCGCAAATACGAAGAGTTGAAAGCGGATATGGGTTATGTGGAGGAGCGTACAGGTGAGCTTAGACAGAGTGCCATGGAGTACTCCCGACAGGCTCAGTCAGGTGTGGCTGGTTTCATCAAGGATGCCATGCTTGAGAGTATGGTCAGTGATTATCAGCAGAGAAGTCCTGCATTATCCGCTTCCGATCAGCAACTGTTTGATGATAGCACTCTTCAATCCATCTCGGAAAAGGGAAATGAGGTTATGCAATGTGCCACAATGCTCTTTCTTGGTTATATAGACCAAGCTACCACATTTGCTGAAGGTCATGGCGGCGGTGGCGGTGGAAGTGATGTCAAATGGGGACGTGATGATGACGAGGATAATCGTCAGTGGGCACGTCGTTGTTTGGCTATGGCCAACAAGATGATGAAGCCGTCAGGTGGTCGTGGTCGTAGAAGGTAGCCTATTGTACATATTGGAGATTCCTCATTCTGATTAGGATTTTGAAGATAGACTTTGTCTTTCCGGTTTTAATGGAATGAATGCCAATATGCAGATGCGTACAATACATTCTTGGTCAGAGTGGTCATAGCTTTCTTATTTCGCTTGCAAACAATTAATAAAAACAACAATATGATTAAAAGAACATTTATAATAGCGGCATTGGGATTGTCCGTACAGTTACAGTCCTTTGCAGGTGAGGTGTCAAGTGACACGCTCACAAATTTTCCTCGTAACATGGAGCATGAAATGATTTGTACAATCGAGCCGACTTTTCTAAAGGATGTGGTCACACCATCAGCATGGTCATCTAATTGGTTTATTGGCATATCCGGTGGAGCATCAGCATTCTTAGGGAAACCTTTAGGATGCGAAGATATTTTCGGAAGGATGAAACCGTCACTGGCACTATCGTTTGGCAAATGGTTCACTCCTGAGGTGGGTGGACGCATCGCTTATCAGGGATTTCAGTTTAAGGACAGCAATCTCGGAACAAAGGATTACAGATTTGCTCACGCTGACTTTTTGTGGAATATGTCCACGTCTTTCAGTAATAATAAGATTGATCGCCGATGGAATATCATTTCTTATGCCGGTGCAGGAATTATCCATCATGAGGACAATGGGAATGTGCCATTTGCCTTTTCTTACGGCATGATGACTCAGTATCGTCTATCCAAACGAGCACTTGTTTCTTTAGAAGTCGGTGGTATGACTACCTTTCAAAATTTTGATGGGGACGGTAAAACGAATCGTTTTGGCGACAATATGCTGTCAGTGTCGCTCGGCATTACTTACCACATTGGCAAAGTGGGATTCAAGCGAGTCGTTGATGCTTCACCGTACATCACTCAGAATAAATGGTTGACGGATTACACAAACGATATGCTTCATCAGAACCAGTTGCTCTGTTCCCGTCATGAGAAAGATTCCAGAGCGATAGCCGAATTGCAAAAGATTTTGGAGATTGAAGGGTTGATAGATTTTTACGGTGACCAACTGGCATCTCTTGATGATGGTGAGACAATCAAAGGCTATCCTAAAAATGATTATTCCGGTCTCAATTCTCTGCGTGCCCGATTGTCTCATCGTGACTGGGATGGTAATGAACCACACAAAAATCGCACAAGAAAAGACGCTTACAGTAAGCAGATGACAGCCAATGATTCTACACGTATGGATGGTTATATTTCTGATATACTTAAAGGCAAGACGTGTGTAGGTGCGCCGGTACACTTCTTCTTCAAATTGGGCAGTACAGAACTTACTGATGTGGCACAAGCTATCAACATTGATGAGATAGCTCGTGTGGTAAAGAAGCATGATCTAAAGGTAAAGGTTATCGGTTCTGCTGATAATGCTACTGGTACTACTGTGATAAACGACAATCTTTCTTTATCGAGAGCTGCATTTATATCAAAGGAATTGCAGACACGTGGTGTGGATAGTGATGTCATTCTTCAGGAAAGTAAAGGTGGCATTGACAGTTATACTCCTGTGCCGGCAAACAGACAGGTGCTTGTTTGTCTGTACATGAAATAGAGCTAAAATATTAAAACTTATTTCTTTATTGGAAGGGTCTGCTTGTGAGGAGTTGGCTCTTCCTTTTTTATTGTGGACAAGTAAATGTACTCCTTCTCTTTTGGGCTGTGACATTTTACTCTGCAAAGTTAGTTTCGCTGTAATATCTGTCAAGTACTGGCATTGCCTATTGTGTCTTACTTTCTTCGGAAACCTTCCACAAATCAAAGATTTGGGCATTCCAAAGAAACTAAGCCTCAATGACTTGTCTTGATTCCTTAGCTACACTATTTAATTGCACGTAAAAATCAACCCCGACAGAGAAGTCAAAAGGCTTCAAATTTAGGGAAGTAAATATTAATCATTCATTCAAATTGATATGGATAAGATAAATGACAGAGACAGGGAGTTTGCCTTGGAGTTTTCAAGGTTTGTAAATGACGGTATGTGTTCAGCTCATAGAACTGGAGCTGAGTTGGCTAATGACCATCGTTATTTGGTCAATGTGCATAATTCGGAGCATAGCCACCCAGTATTTCCATCAAAAATAGTAGCTTTCAAATCGTAACTTGTCTTTCTCCGAAAGCCTTTTTTGAGCCATATCCACCCTGTTTAAGAGTAAACTGGGATAAAAATGATGGAAAATAGCAATAAAAAGTCTCTATTTCGGAGCATATGCACCCATTCATGGGGTTGCTCAAATTTTCTTTCGGAGCATTGCCACCCACTTGAGTGGAGATACTCAAAAATGCACTTGATTTCGGAGCATTGCCACCCAAAATCAAAATGTATCAGCCTGTCTGTCTTCCTGTTTCGGAGCATAGCCACCCACGTCATCCTGTCAACCGCATTTCGGAGCATTGCCACCCAGCCATATTCTTGCCTGTTTTACTTTTGTGCCACAATTTTAATCAATAACAAATTAACGCACAATTACATGGCCGGTAAAATAACAGAAATGAGTAAACTAAAACAAGTCCTTCAATTACACGCAAGTGGAATCTCTAACCGTTCTATTGCTTCACAACTGGGGCTCTACAAAGAAACGGTAAACAAATACATACGTCAGTTTAAAGCTTTATCCGTTGGCGTTCAGGAGCTATTACAACAAGATGAGCCGGAGTTGGAGCGTCTCTTTAATGGTGGTGCTCCTGCCTATGCGGATAAACGCTTTGATGACTTCTCCAGGCGATTGTCTTATCTGGAAGAGGAGCTAGCCCGTAAACATGTAACCCGCTTACGGCTTTGGGAGGAATATATTGCCGAGTATCCCTGCGGTTACGGTTTCACCCAGTTTTGCTTCCACCTGAACCAGCACGTAATTGCCCGGACACCTTCTACTGTCTTGGTGAATACCTATGTTGCAGGAGAGAAATGTTACGTTGATTTTGCCGGTGATACCATGGAATATGCAGATATGGATACTGGGGAAATCATTAAAGTACAAACCTTTGTAGGCTGTCTGCCTTATACGGATTATGCTTTTGCCATTTGTGTCCCCTCGCAAAAGAGTGAAGACTTCCTTTATGCCATTACCCAAATGTTCTCCTTTTTTGGTGGAGTAACAAAGATTGTAGTTCCCGATAATCTGAAGTCCGCTGTCACCAAAAGCGATCGCTATGAACCCGAAATCAACCGTTTGATGGAGCATATGGGTAACCATTATGGTTTTGTCGTCTTGCCGGCAAGGCCCGGTAAACCTAAAGACAAAGGCTTGGTCGAAAATCAGGTAAAGCTGGTATACCAACGCGTGTATGCCCCTTTGCGCAAACGCCTTTTTCTCTCTTTAGAGGATCTGAATAAAGCTGTGTTTGAACAGATACAGCTACATAACCGCAAACGGATGCAGCAGCGTCCGTATAGCCGCGAGGAACATTTTATCAGCGATGAAAAGAAGGCTCTTAAGCCACTGCCTGAAACCCGTTTTGAAGTGCAATATGATACAGAACTGACCGTCAGCGCCAATTGCTGCGTATATCTGGGACGGGACAAACATTACTACTCGGTTCCTTATCAGCATATCGGGCAGAAAGTGAAAGTAATCTATACCCGTACACTCGTCAAGGTCTATCTCAAAGGAGAACGTATCGCCACCCATCCACGTGTGGAAGGCTTCGGATACAGTATGCTGGAAGAACACACTGCTTCACACTCCAATGCCTACAACAAACGCTCTGTGGCTTATTACACCCAGAAGGCAGGAGAGAAATCGGCTGTGTTGAAAGAGTTCTTCACTTTGATGTTCGCTTCCCAAAACGTGCCACCGGAGTTCTTTTACAACCGTTGCGACGGTTTGTTACGCTTGCAGAGGATTACTCCCGCACAAGAGATGGAGAAAGCCTGTCGGATAGCCATGGAGCACGGGCAATACAAATACAAGTTCGTAGAACGCGTATTACGTAATGTACAGGCTTTTATCGAAGAAGAGAAAACAGTGAAAAGGAATCCCGAACCGGATAATCATGAGAATATCCGGGGAGCGGCTTATTATCAATAACTTTAAAAAAACAATTGTATCATGAATGAAATTATCAAAGAACTTCACTCGTTGAAGTTGTCAGGAATGGCCCGCCTATGGGCTTCACTGGGTGAAACCAAACGTTTGGACAAACTGACTCTGGTTGACGGGCTCATGCTGCTTTTGCAGGCCGAGAGAGATACCCGCACAACCAACCGCAACACCCGCCTTATCAAAGAGGCGGACTTCCGCTACAGCGCTACGTTGGAACAA
>OOCN01002299.1_pt1 | contig 10113 bp, 9 predicted proteins | sample 1671361 | NCBI WGS metagenome assembly OOCN01 (sample SAMN06348149, study PRJEB24527) | human gut metagenome | biome: human gut; feature: ankylosing spondylitis patient; material: feces | host: Homo sapiens | place: China | collected 2015-10
CGAATCACAAATGCCGGCACAGTATGCTGAACAATACAACAACATGTATAAATACTGGACATTCATTCAGAAAACTTTGATTGAAAGCCGTCTGGCAGAGAAATACCAGGCATTGGTGTCTAAAGCTCTTCTTTCTAATCCGGTTGAAGCACAGGATGCATTCGACGCAAGAGTAAACCAGTCGGATGTTCTGTTGGCTGCTGTTCCTTATTCTTCTATTGTAGACTCTACTATCACAGTGAAAGAGTCTGAACTGAAAGATCTCTATAACAAGAAGAAAGAACAGTTCAAACAATATGTTGAAACACGCAACATCAAATACATCGATGTACAGGTGACAGCCAGTGCAGAAGACAGAGCTGCTATCCAGCAGGAAGTGACTGATTATACAAACCAACTGGCTACTGCCAATGGTGATTATACTACTTTCATCCGTTCTACCGGATCGGAATATCCGTATGTTGATTTGTACTATACCAAGAAAGCTTTCCCGTCAGATGTAGTTGCACGCATGGATTCAGCTTCGATTGGACAAGTATATGGCCCTTACTACAATGCAGGCGACAATACTATCAATTCGTTCAAGGTGTTGTCTAAAGTGGCTGCTGCCGATTCTGTACAGTTCCGTCAGATTCAGGTTTACACAGAAGACGCTGCTAAAACAAAGGCTTTGGCTGACAGCATCTATACTGCTATTAAGGGTGGAGCCGACTTTACAGCTTTGGCTAAGAAGTACGGACAAACAGGTGAATCCAACTGGATTTCGTCTGCTAACTACGAAAATGCACAGGTTGATGGCGATAACTTGAAATTTATCAGCACTATCAACAATCTGGGAGTAAACGAACTCTCTAACGTAGCATTGGGACAAGGCAATATCATTTTGCAGGTGACTGATAAGAAAGCTGTGAAAGATAAATATAAAGTTGCCGTTATCAAGCGTGCGGTTGAGTTCAGCAAAGAAACTTATAATAAAGCTTATAATGAATTCAGCCAGTTTATTGCAGCTAACCCGACAGTAGACAAGGTTGCGGCCAATGCTGAAGAATCAGGCTATAAATTGCTCGAAAGAAATGATCTGTATAGCTCAGAACACGGAATCGGTGGTATCAGAGGGACTAAAGAAGCACTGAAATGGGCCTTTGCTGCAAAACCGGGTGAAGTTTCCGGCTTATATGAATGTGGCGAAAGCGACCGCATGTTGGTTGTTGGTCTGGTTAGCGTGATCGAAGAAGGTTATCGTCCTTTGGCCCAGGTTCAGGATCAGTTGAGAGCTGAAATCATTCGTGATAAGAAAGCTGAGAAGATCATGGCCGACATGAAGGCTGCCAATGCAACTACAATTGCCCAGTACACATCGATGGCCAATGCAGTAAGTGATTCTGTAAAACACGTAACATTTGCAGCGCCTGCTTATGTAGCCGCTTTGCGTAGTAGTGAGCCGCTGGTAGGCGCATACGCTTCGGTTTCGGATATCAATAAGCTGAGCGCTCCTATCAAGGGTAATGGCGGTGTATTTGTGTTGCAGGTATATGCCAAAGATAAGCTGAACGAAACATTCGATGCCCAATCAGAAGAGGCTACATTGGAAAACATGCATGCCCGTCTGGCAAGTCGTTTTATGAACGATCTTTATCTGAAAGGCGATGTAAAAGATAAACGATACCTGTTCTTCTAAAAACGGATTTGTTTTTTAGATAACATCGTTTTAATATACGAAAGGCTGTTCCGCACGGAACAGCCTTTCTTTTTGCTATCTCTTTCCCTCTTCCCATTAACTTTTGTCCCTTCTCTTTTTTAAAATCGACTTTTATTCCTTACATTTGCATGAATAAATAAATATTTGTAGTAAATATGCCCAAATATCCGCTTTTAGGAATGACTCTTACCGAATTGCAATCTGTTACCAAAGACTTGGGGATGCCGGCTTTTGCGGCCAAACAGATAGCTTCCTGGTTGTACGATAAAAAAGTGACTTCTATTGATGAAATGACCAATCTGTCGTTGAAGCATAGAGAGTTGCTCAAGGGAGAGTATGATTTGGGGATATCCGCGCCTGTTGATGAGATGCGTTCCGTAGATGGTACGGTGAAGTATCTTTATCAGGTAAGTGACAATCATTTTGTTGAAGCTGTGTATATTCCGGACGAGGATCGGGCGACATTGTGCGTGTCTTCTCAGGTAGGCTGTAAAATGAACTGTAAGTTCTGCATGACGGGTAAACAAGGCTATACCGCCAACCTGACCGTCAGTCAGATCATCAACCAGATTCATTCGCTGCCGGAACGCGACAAACTGACCAATGTCGTGATGATGGGGATGGGCGAGCCTCTCGATAATTTGGATGAAGTATTAAAAGCGCTGCATATCCTGACCGCTTCGTATGGATACGGATGGAGCCCCAAGCGCATTACTTTGTCGTCTGTAGGATTGCGGAAAGGGCTTCAACGCTTTATTGAAGAAAGCGAATGTCATCTGGCTATCAGTCTGCATTCTCCTTTTCCTTCACAACGTTCTGAGTTGATGCCGGCCGAAAGGGCTTTCTCGATTAAAGAAATGGTCGATCTGTTAAAAAACTATGATTTTAGTAAACAGCGCAGACTTTCGTTTGAATACATTGTTTTTAAGGGCGTCAATGATTCGCTGATTTATGCTAAGGAGCTGTTGAAATTGCTGCGTGGGCTTGACTGCCGGGTGAACTTAATCCGGTTTCATGCCATTCCCGGGGTAGACCTCGAGGGTGCCGGTATGGAGACTATGACGTCATTTCGTGACTACCTGACCTCACATGGACTGTTCACTACCATTCGGGCTTCCCGGGGAGAAGATATTTTTGCCGCTTGCGGGATGTTATCGACGGCTAAACAGGAGGAGAGTAACAAGAATTAATATAAATTATCAGCACATTGGATGAAAGTATACGACCATTTCGTAGATTTGTGAAAACATTAAAATTGATGCATATGAAAAAGTACCTGTTTTACCTCAGTATGGCTCTTGTAGCAGTAGTGTTGTTTTCTTGTAAAAGCGGCAAGAAAAGTGTGTTTACTCCAACTTCCAGCGGACGTGCTTATGAAGTCCTCGTTGTGGTTGAGAAGCCTGTGTGGGAGCGTCCTGCCGGTAGAGCTTTGTACAATGTGCTTGATACAGATGTGCCCGGACTTCCGCAATCGGAACGTTCGTTCAGGATCATGTCTACTTCTCCCAAAGATTTTGATGCCATCCTGAAGTTGGTGCGCAACATTATTATCGTAGATATACAGGACATTTATACCCAACCTAAATTCAAGTATGCCAAGGATGTATATGCATCTCCCCAGATGATTTTGACTATTCAGGCTCCGGACGAGGCATCGTTTGAGAAGTTTGTCGAAGAGAACAAACAGCCGATTATAGACTTCTTTACCCGTGCCGAAATGAACCGTCAGATCTCTTTCCTGGAGAAAAATCATAATGACTATATTTCAACGAAAGTAGGTAGCATGTTCAACAGTGATATCTGGCTTCCGGCCGAACTGAGCAGTTCGAAGACAGGAGAAGACTTTTTCTGGGCAGGTACTAATGCCGCTACCGGAGACCAGAACTTTGTAATCTACTCTTACCCGTATACAGATAAGGATACCTTTACGAAAGAGTTCTTTATCCATAAGCGCGATTCAGTGATGAAGGCTAATATTCCGGGTGCCAAAGAGGGTATGTACATGGCGACTGATTCGTCTACCGTAGAGGTTCGTCCGATTGATATTCATGGAGATTACACAATGGAAGCACGCGGACTGTGGCGCATAAAGGGCGATTTCATGGGTGGCCCGTTTGTTTCGCACACCCGTCTGGATAAAGCCAGCCACCGTATTATCACTACAGAAGTATTTATTTACTCACCCGATAAAATGAAACGTGACCTGATGCGCCGATTGGAAGCATCTCTGTATACTTTGCAACTTCCTACCGAGAAGGCGCAGGAACAGATTCCGATGGGCATAGAGCAGGAGGAGAAAACTAACAAATAACAAAATGGAAGATAACAAAATAAAAATTGGCATCACTCAGGGAGACATAAATGGGGTAGGATACGAAGTCATTTTAAAAACGTTTGCCGACCCCGTCATGTTGGAACTCTGTACACCGGTCATTTACGGCTCTCCGAAAGTGGCTGCATATCACCGCAAGTCGCTTGATTTGCCTACTAACTTCAGTATTGTCAATACCGCTGCAGAAGCTGCCCACAATCGCCTGAGCGTGGTCAACTGTACGGATGACGAGGTGAAAGTAGAGTTCTCAAAACCCGATCCGGAAGCCGGTAAAGCAGCTTTGGGAGCACTTGAGAAGGCGATAGAGGAGTTCAGGGAAGGCTTGATCGATGTCATAGTGACGGCTCCTATCAATAAGCATACGATTCAGTCCGAAGGATTTGCTTTTCCCGGACATACGGAATACATCGAACAACGTCTGGGGAATGGTTCAAAATCACTGATGATCCTGATGAAAGAGGATTTCCGGGTAGCTTTGGTAACAGGACATATTCCGGTTCGCGAGATAGCCTCTTCAATAACCAAGGAACTGATTCAAGAGAAACTTGCCATATTCAACCGGTCGTTGAAACAGGATTTCGGGATTGGTGCACCGCGCATCGCAGTGTTGGCACTGAATCCGCATGCCGGAGACGACGGATTGCTCGGTACAGAAGAACAGGAAATCATTTCTCCTGCTATTCAGGAAATGGCTGCCAAGGGAATCTTGTGCTATGGCCCTTATCCGGCTGACGGATTTATGGGATCGGGCAATTTCACCCATTTTGACGGAGTACTGGCCATGTATCACGATCAGGGATTGGCTCCTTTCAAGGCATTGGCCATGGATGAAGGTGTGAACTACACGGCGGGTTTGCCGGTGATACGCACTTCTCCCGCGCATGGCACAGCCTATGATATTGCAGGAAAAGGCGTTGCTTGCGAAGATTCATTCCGTCAGGCTATTTATGTAGCGATCGACGTATTCCGTAACCGTCAACGTGAGAAGGAAGCACATGCCAATCCGTTACGTAAACAGTATTACGAGAAACGAGACGACAGTGATAAACTGAAGCTCGATACAGTAGATGATGATATTTAATCAGGAAGGGAGTTTAGTGCGAATATGACAAAAGCGGAAATACAACAGGTAAAACTAAGGTTCGGTATTATTGGTAACACTGAAGCTTTGACGCGTGCGATAGATGTTGCCATACAGGTGGCACCTACCGATTTGTCCGTGCTAATAACCGGAGAGAGTGGTGTTGGTAAGGAAAGTTTCCCTCAGATCATTCACCAATACAGTCGCCGAAAGCATGGACAGTATATTGCTGTCAACTGTGGTGCTATTCCTGAAGGAACCATCGATTCGGAACTGTTCGGTCATGAAAAAGGGGCTTTTACGGGAGCCATCGGTGAGCGAAAGGGCTATTTTGGTGAAGCCGACGGCGGAACTATTTTTCTGGATGAAGTCGGAGAATTGCCTTTGCCCACGCAGGCACGTTTGCTTCGTGTACTCGAGAGTGGGGAGTTTATAAAAGTAGGCTCCTCCAAAGTACAGAAAACGGATGTCCGCATTGTGGCTGCTACCAATGTCAATTTGACCCAGGCCATTGCAGAGGGACGTTTCCGTGAGGATTTATACTATCGTCTCAATACGGTGCCCATCCAGATCCCTCCTTTGCGGGAGCGTGGAGAAGATGTGCTGTTACTGTTCCGTAAGTTTGCAAGTGACTTTGCAGAGAAGTATCGTATGCCCGCCATACAGCTGACCGAAGATGCCAAACGGGTTTTGCTGTCTTATTCCTGGCCGGGTAATGTGCGTCAGTTGAAGAATATCACGGAGCAAATCTCTATAATTGAGACCAATCGTGAGATTAATGCCCCTATCTTGCAATCTTATTTGCCTGCCCAGAGTACGCAGCGATTGCCTGCCCTGTTCGGTGTAAAGACAGGGAAGAGCTTCGAAAGTGAACGTGAAATCTTATATCAGGTCCTTTTTGACATGCGACAAGATGTGACCGAACTGAAAAAGCTTGTACACGAAATCATGTCCGAGCGCGGAGCGGTAACCTCCAATGTCGGTACGTTTTATACGCCGGCTCCGGTAGTAGCCCCTACGCCCTCAGTGCCTGCCATCATTCATCCGGTCAAGCCCAATTGTCCCGATGACGATGACATACAAGATACCGAAGAGTATGTGGAAGAGTCGCTTTCGTTGGACGAAGTCGAGAAAGAAATGATACGTAAAGCCCTTGAAAAGCATCATGGCAAGCGAAAAAGTGCGGCAAAGGATCTTAATATATCCGAGCGTACCCTTTACCGAAAAATAAAAGAATATGGATTGGAATAAAAAGATAATGCGAATTTCACTGCTGGTTTTCACACTGGTAGTAGGAATTTCGTGTACTGTTTCTTATAAGTTTAATGGTGGTAATATCAATTACGATAAGGTAAAGACTATCTCTATTGCCGACTTTCCTATTAAGTCGGACTATGTTTATGCACCGTTAGGCACTAAGTTCAACGAGGACCTGAAAGACATTTTCCTTCGTCAGACCCGTCTGAAACTGGTGAATAATAATGCCGACCTCGAGATTGATGGAGAGATTACCGGATATAACCAGTATAACCAGGCTGTTTCGGCCGACGGATACTCTTCTGAAACCAAGCTGACCATCACGGTGAATGTTCGTTTTGTGAACAATACGAATCATGAACAGGACTTCGAGCAACAGTTCTCGGCCTTCCGTGTCTATGATTCGAGGGAGTTGCTGACAGCCGTTCAGGACGGACTGATTGCGGAGATGACCAAAGAGATTACAGATCAAATATTTAACGCAACAGTAGCAAACTGGTAATTAGAATGATTTCTGCTAACTTACAACAATGGATTCAGCATCCGGAAACGCTGAATAAAGATACTTTGTACGAGTTGCGAACGCTTGTCACACGCTATCCTTATTTTCAGTCACTGCGATTACTCTATCTTAAAAATCTATATTTGTTGCACGATATCTCTTTCGGTGCCGAGCTTCGTAAAGCCATATTGCATGTGGCTGATCGCCGGAAGCTGTTTTATCTGATTGAGGGTGAACGATATATTTTGAAACCTCGGAAAAAGAACGCACTTCCCGAAACAGAAGTTTTAGAGGAAGAGCCCAGCCTCGATCGTACGCTTTCCCTGATCGATGCTTTTCTGGCCACCGTGCCCGAAGAGGTTTCAGCCCAGACAAGCCTGGACTATGCAACGGACTATACCACCTATTTGCTGCAAGAAGACGATACACCGGAACTGGAAGAAACTCCCAAACTTCGCGGTCATGAATTGATTGACGGCTTTATCGAAAGAAGTGAAGAAGAAACATCCATCCGTTTGCAACCGGCAGATGAAAATAAAGCTATCTCCGAAGAGGAAGAGAGCGAGACGCATCATGAAGAAGATGAAGATGATAGCTGTTTCACCGAAACATTGGCCAAAATATACGTCAAACAGCATCGATATTCCAAGGCACTTGAAATTATTAAAAAATTAAGTTTGAAATATCCAAAAAAAAATGCTTACTTTGCAGACCAAATCAGATTTTTGGAGAAATTGATTATTAACGCTAAATCAAAATAACAAAATGTATTTATTATTAGTTATCTTAATGGTTATTGCAGCCATACTGATGTGCTTCATTGTGTTGATTCAGAACTCAAAAGGCGGTGGTCTTGCTTCAGGGTTCTCATCATCTAACCAGATTATGGGTGTACGCAAAACTACAGACTTTCTGGAAAAAGCAACTTGGGGCTTAGCTGCATTTATGGTTGTGATGAGCATTGCTACTGCGTATGTCGTTCCGACTTCTTCTTCTAAAACACAAGATGTCATTATGGAACAGGCACAGCAGGAAGAGCAGACCAACCCTTATAACCTGCCCGTAGGTACTACTGCACCGAAGACAGACGCTGCTGCTCCGGTTGAAGCACCTGCCACAGAAACTCCAGCTACTCCGGCAAACTAACAACAGATTCTTTTTAAGAAACGATAAGCGAAGCTGCAATTTCAAACCGAAACTTGCAGCTTCGCTTATTTTTTGCCGTAAAATGCATCTTTTTGTTAGGCATACAAGGCAGATTTAGTTACCTTTGTTCGCAATAACACTTTTACTAATTTCTGAGTTTAAATATTACAATGACAGAACAATTGAAAAACAAATTGAGTGACTCCAAAACACTTCGTTGGAGTGTGCTCGCTCTGGTCGCGTTTACTATGCTTTGCGGCTATTTCCTCACCGATGTAATGTCCCCTTTAAAGCCTATGCTCGAGAAAGAGCTTCTCTGGGATAGTTTGGACTACGGATTCTTTACCAGTGCTTACGGATGGTTCAATGTATTCCTGCTCATGTTGATTTTCGGTGGTATTATTCTCGATAAGATGGGAGTTCGTTTCACCGGTATGGGAGCTTGTATACTGATGGTGTTGGGTTGTGGACTAAAATATTATGCTATCTCTACAACTTTTCCTGAGGGAGCTTTGATTATGGGTTTCAAGACTCAGGTCTTTCTGGCGGCTTTAGGATACGCTATCTTTGGTGTCGGCGTAGAGATCGCCGGTATCACCGTCTCTAAGATTATCGTGAAATGGTTTAAAGGTAAAGAGATGGCTTTGGCTATGGGACTTGAGATGGCAACCGCACGTATCGGTACCACTTTGGCTATGGTGCTTACCGTTCCCATTGCCGATTATTTCGGCTATACGGATGAAAGCGGCAGTTTCCATACCAATATTCCGATGCCTATTTTGTTGTGCCTGATCATGCTGTGCATCGGTACTATCGCCTTTTTCATTTATACCTTTTATGATAAGAAACTTGACGCTTCTTTAGATGCTCAGGGAGAAGAACCGGAAGAACCGTTCCGTATGAAAGATATTGTGTATATCATTATGCTGATTGTCACCAATAAAGGCTTCTGGCTGATTGCTTTATTGTGTGTACTATTCTATTCTGCTGTTTTCCCCTTTATTAAATATGCAACCGACTTGATGGTGCAGAAGTATAACGTAGACCCTAAGCTGGCCGGAAATATTCCGGGATTACTACCGATAGGTACCATCTTCCTGACTCCGTTGTTTGGTACTCTTTATGACCGTATCGGTAAGGGAGCGACGTTGATGATTATCGGTGCCGTCATGCTGATTGGTGTGCATACTTTGTTTGCGCTTCCCATTCTGAACGTATGGTGGTTTGCCACTGTGATTATGATTGTTCTGGGTATTGCTTTTTCACTGGTGCCTTCGGCCATGTGGCCTTCTGTTCCGAAAATTATTCCGGAGAAACAACTGGGTACTGCCTATGCTTTGATTTTCTGGGTGCAGAACTGGGGATTGATGGGGGTACCTCTGTTGATCGGATGGGTGTTGAATACTTATTGCAAAGGTCCTGTTGTGGATGGAGCGCAGACTTATGACTATACTTTGCCTATGGCTATCTTTGCTTGTTTCGGTGTTTTGGCTCTGATTGTAGCTTTAATGTTGAAAGCGGAAGACAAGAAGAAGGGATACGGACTGCAGGAAGCAAATATCAAAAAATAACAGTATATGGCAGACGTGAAAGAGAAAATAAATCTTCTGGATGTAATTCCTTTCCGTAGTGAAAATATTACGGCCGAAAAGGGAAGCGATGGTACCGTTACCATTGCTTTCCCCCGGTTTAAATACGAGTGGATGCGGCGATTCTTGTTGCCTAAAGGAATGTCTGCGGATATTCATGTCCGGCTGGAAGATCATGGCACTGCCGTATGGGAGTTGATTGACGGAAAGAGAACCGTACGCCGGATTATTGAAGAGCTGGCAGAACACTTCAATTATGAAGAAAATTACGAATCACGTATTACGGCTTATATCACTCAGTTGCAGAAAGACGGATTTGTGAAATTAGTGATTGAGAACTGATTGCATTACGATATACTATCGGAATATAATAAAGAGACTCCGGCTGATTTAAAAATGAAGTGCACCCTAAAAGTTAAACATGAACTTTTGGGGTGCACTTCATTTTGAGATGGCCTCTTTTTTCTTTTTTGTAGATATTATAAAAAGTACTATTTTTGTGTCGCA
>OOCN01002302.1_pt1 | contig 10092 bp, 7 predicted proteins | sample 1671361 | NCBI WGS metagenome assembly OOCN01 (sample SAMN06348149, study PRJEB24527) | human gut metagenome | biome: human gut; feature: ankylosing spondylitis patient; material: feces | host: Homo sapiens | place: China | collected 2015-10
GTTAAGACACGGCCCTTTCACGGCTGTAACATGGGTTCGATTCCCGTACGGGTCACCAAAAAGCACTACTTCATTTGAGGTAGTGCTTTTTTCTTTATATTTACTTTTCAACAGGTGTCGGGCGTAAATGGTGACCCATACGGAAATCGAAAAGCCCGGGCCCTGCGTCCGCGTCCCGCAGGGCAAAAACAGCCCTGCGGGCTGTTTTTAGGGCGGGGGAGATTCCCGTACGGGTCACCAAAAAGCACCAGAATTTAGCGTTTTGTTAGATTTTGGTGCTTTTTATTTTTGCTCTGCTAAAAATATGATGCTATATAGTGAATTTTTGAAATTACTTGTGGTATAGTTATACTAGATTTAAAATCAGGATATTCCTCTTACCCAAACGTGCAGCACCAAATGGTCTTACCGCCAATCTCAAAATAACAGCAGATACCAATTTGCGTAAAATTGGGGTTCATAATAACAGCGTAGTGGCTGGGGCTGTTTTGCCATGCACTACAAACTTCCGAAGCACTCTTTTGACTTTGCGCAAGAATTTCGGGGGTTTGTGCTCCATCATGTGATAGGGTATCGTTTACAAGCTGATAATCGCAACGGCTATCTGCAATAGCATCAAGACTGCTACTGGGCGAAAGAGCAGAAAGTCCACCAGCCGCACGCATAGCGTTGATGTTATTTAATACAGCCCAGTAAGCGGAGTCACTTTGGTCGATTCCCCACCAGTTTCCATTACTTGCAAGGCTAAACGGAATTGCGCCATATTCAAAACTGGAAGAAGCCGCGGCACTAGAATCCTGTGCCTGACCGCTGGAAGGGGTAGAAGAACCGCTATTGCTGTTGCCCACTGTGCTGGCGGCCTTGGTGGCGACCGTGACTTCACATTCAGCCGTCACACCGTTTACATCAACTGTAATAGTGGCCGTACCGTCAGCAATAGCGGTGACATTGCCCTCCGCGTCCACCGTGGCAACGGCTTCGTCACTGCTGGTATAAGTAATATTGTCGGCAAGGGCTTCTTCGGGGGCAACGGTATAGGTAAGCTGTGCCGTGCCCTCTGGCCGCAGGGAAAGCGTGGTATAGTTTAGTTCGACACTTTCAATGGCAGGGAAAACTGTGACCTTGCAGGCAGCGGAAAGCGCCGTGCCGTCAACAGCGGCGGTAATAGTTGCATCACCAGCCGACACCGCCGTGACCTCTCCTGTACCGCTGACCGTGGCAATGGAATCATCGGAAGAAGTGTAGTTGATAGAAACGTGTGTTGCGTCATCGGGAGTAACGGCAGTTTCCAGTGTGGCGGCTTCGCCTGCCGTCAACGTCAGCGCGTCCGTGGTGGTAATGCCGGTAGGTGTGACAACGACCTCAATCGTCTTGCTGGCGGTGATTTTGCCGTCCTTGCTGGACAAGGCAACCTCGGCAGTGCCCGCCTTGAGCGCGGCAAGGTTGCCGAAGTCGTCTACCATTACGACGGTGGGATCGCTGGACACATAGCCTATGCCCAGTGCGTCCAGCTTTTTGGCAAGGGCGGCGCTCTCGGGCGTTGCACCGTCAAAAATGTATTCGGGTTCGGCGGTGATGACCGCGCCTTTTTCCAGGCTGTCCGGCAGGTCCAGCGCTACGCCGGTGATCTGGACGCCGCAGCCTGCCAGACTGGCCGCCAGCACGCAGGAAACGGAGAGTGCAAGTAACGTCTGATGAGTAGATTTCATAGCAAATACGTCCTTTCTGTTTGCAGCTTATCAGTAGGTTCACTCTCTATATAGGGGCACGGCGGCGAAAAGTTAAGACAAATGCGAAAAAATTTCAGGCGGGCGGCGTGTCCGCCTTTTTGCTTGCACTTTCCCGTAAATGCGTGTACAATATTGCATATATTCTTTATAAAAAAAGGGGGCGGCAGTTTGGCGGCACAAAAGGTGCAGCAACGCACGGCGGGGGGCATTGCCTACACACTGACGCGGCGGCGGGTGCGCAATATCAACCTGCGCGTGCGGGCCGATGGTTCCGTGGCGGCCAGTGCGTCGGTGCGGGTGCCGGTAAGCTATGTGGATGCCTTTGTGGCCGCACGGGCCGATTGGGTGCGCAGCGCACAGGCCCGGGCCGCCGTCCGGCGTGAGCGCGAGGAGGCCGAGCGCCCCGAACTGCCCGCAAAGGCAGACGCACTGGCCCATATGCAGGCGCTTTGCCGGGTATACTATCCGCAGTTTGCGGCCAGCTGCCCGGGCGGGCATATGCCCAAAATCGCCGTGCGGGACATGACCACCCGCTGGGGGTCGTGCAGCCTGCGCACCGGCACGCTGGCCTTTGCGCGGCGGCTCTGTGTGATGCCGCTGGCGGCGCAGGAATATGTGGTCGTGCATGAGTTTTGCCATTTTGCCCACCCGGACCACAGCCCGGCGTTTTGGGCGGCCGTAGCAAGGGTCATGCCGGATTATAAACAGAGGGAAAAGTTGTTGAAAATGCGGTGACGGCCGTAAAAGCCTTCCCCCTGGGGGAAAGGTGGCCGTAAGGCCGGATGAGGGGCGTGTTTATGGATGCCCGCCCGGGAAAGGGGCAACAGCGGCAGACCTGCCCCTCATCAGCCGCCTGCGGGCGGCAGCTTCCCCCCAAGGGGAAGCCAAAGCTCGGCGGCGGGGATGCCTCGCCCAACAAATACGGCACTGCGTAGGGGCCGGGCATGCCCGGCCCGCAGCCATGCCCAAACCGCAGCATTCAGACAACGTTGCGGGCGAGGCATGCCTCGCCCCTACAATCCAATAACATCCAAAAGGGAGGTCCTATCTTGCCATCTCCACAGAAAAAATACACGACGCTTGTCAGCAATACGCTGTTATTTGCCATCTCCAACTTCAGCTCCAAGCTGCTCAGCTTCTTTATCCGGCCTTACTTGAGCTACGCGCTGGACTCGCCGGATGTCATGGGCGTGTCGAGCCTTTTGCAGCAGGCCACCAACCTGCTCATCCCGGTGGTCAGCCTGGGCGTGGCCTACGCGGTCATCCGGTTTGGCCTGGATAAGGAAACCGACAAATCCAGCGTGTTCGTCAACGGCGCGGCTACGATCAGCCTGGGTTTTGTGGTGCTGCTGCTGGCCATGCCGCTGGTGCGGCTGATACCCAATGCGGCGGAATATCTGGGCTTTTTGTACCTTTGCGTGCTGGCAAGCTGCCTGCGCACGCTGTGTACCCAGTTCATCCGCGCGCGGATGCTGAACCGGCTGGTGGCGATAGACGGCGTGCTGACGACGCTGAGCCTGCTGCTGTATTATCTCTTGTTCCTCAGCGTGTTTAAAATGGGTGCGACCGGCTTTTTGCTGGCAAACGCGCTGGCTGATTTGACATCCATGGTGTTTGTGTTCATCGCGGGCGGGTGCTGGCGGTACTTCAAACCCAAAGCGTTCAACACGGCGCTGTGGAAGGATATGCTGCGCTACTGCCTGCCGATGATCCCGGCGTCCATCAGCTTTTGGATCATCAACGCCAGCGATATGTTCTTTGTGCAGGGCATGTGCGAGAACTATGGCGGCCGCAGCGGCAACCACTGGGTCGGCCTGCTGTCGGCGGGGTACTTCCTGCCGCAGATCATCACGATCCTGGGCAGCATCTTCTACGAGGCATGGCAGCTCTCCGCCATGACCGAGGAGACCGACCGCGAGGCGTTTTTTTCCAAAATTTTCCGCGTGTATGCCAGCGTTTTGTTCTGCTGCGTGGCGGGTATCATCATGCTGTGCCAGGTGCTCATGCGGGTGTTCAAGGCCGAATATTTCGACGCCTGGACGTTCGTGCCGTTCCTGACGCTCTGCTCGATGCTGACCTGCCTGAACCAGTTTATGAACAGCATCTACGTCGTGTATAAGCGGTCGACCGGGTCGCTGTTCACGATGCTGGCGGGCGCGGTGCTGAACCTGATTCTGAACTACCTGTTCATTCTGCATTGGGGGCCGTGGGGCGTCACCCTGGCCAGCTTCCTGAGCCTGATGCTGGTGTTCCTGCTGCGCGCCTACTCCACACGCGGGCTGCTGGAAATAGACTTCCACCCCGCGTGGCTGGTGCTGAACCTGGCGCTGGTGCTGGGCGAGATCTGGTGCATGATGAACCTGGAGCGCTGGGCCCTGCCGGTGGTAGGCATCACCGCGGTGGTCTGCGTCATGAACATCCGCGAGGTGCTGAGCATGCTGGATACGCTGCTGGCGAAGTTTGTGAAGAAGAAAAAATAAGCAGAGATTGTAGGGGCCGGGTATGCCCGGCCTTCAACTTTGCCGTAAGCACAGCGTAAAGGCAAGGTTGGGGGCAAGGTATGCCTTGCCCCTGCTGGTTTATAAAAAAGGAGATCTTCTATGACCCAAAATACGATTTTATCCGCCCTCACCGCCCGCAAAAGCGTCCGGGTGTTCACCGGCGACCCCATCACCGCCGACGAGCGCGGAGCCATTTTACATGCGGCGTTCCAGGCACCCACAGCGGGCAACCAGCAGCTGTACACGATTCTGGATATCACCGACCCGGCGCTGAAAGCCACGCTGGCGGACCTGTGCGACCACCAGCCGTTCATCGCCAAAGCGCCGCTGGTACTGGTGTTCCTGGCCGACTGCCGCCGCTGGCTGAACGCCTACCATGCGGCAGGCATCGAGGACGTGCGCAAGCCCGGCGCGGGCGATTTGATGCTGGCTATGGCCGACACCTGCATCGCCGCGCAGAACGCCGTCGTCGCCGCGGAATCTATGGGCATCGGCAGCTGCTACATTGGTGACGTCATCGAGAACGTCGAGGCCATGCGGGACGCGCTGCACCTGCCGGATTTTGTGGTGCCCGCCTGTATGCTGGTGTTTGGCCGCCCGACCGAACAGCAGCAGCGCCGCCCCAAGCCCGCCCGCTTTGCCGAGGCCGCCGTCGTCTGCGAGAACACCTACCGCGACCGCACCCCCGACGAGCTGCGCGCCGACTTCACCGCCCGCGCCGCCGCCAACGGCCAACCCGACTACGACTTTGATAAAGCCATCACCGCCTTTTGCAACCGCAAATACGCCAGCGACTTTTCCCGGGAGATGACCAGAAGCGCAGAAATCTACTGGAAAGAGTTTTTGTGATTGGCAGAGAACGCAGGGGCGGATCCCATATCCGCCCGGGAGTGTTGCCGCTGCCGCCGCGCCCCTGCAATCTCTACAAATAAACCACCCCCACCCAACCGTAGATGTTCTGCGGCTGGGTGGGGGCTTTCTTATTGATTGAGGGTGAAATTATATAGCAGACCGTCAATAAATTGCATTCTTGCCTTATTGCGTGCGTAGGGGCGACCATTGGTCGCCCGCCAACTTACCGCAGCAACGCATTTTCCGGGACAGCTTTTTGCAAGGCAAACGGGCACGGGCGAGCAATGCTCGCCCCTACAAGCGTTTTTCGACAATCTGCTATATTTTGGTTGTATCCTGTAGTTTATGCTCTGGCGTAACGAAGCTGCCGGTATTGTCAGCTTTTAGATTGGCGTTGGATACAGGATTTCCGGCGTTATCAATTTTACGGATATAGACAGTGCAGAGTTAGAGTTTTTTGTTTGTGACATGAAAAGTATCCTGCTCACCAACAGTGCTTTCCAGACTATATGTACCATTAAAAGCATCAATACGGAACCAGGTTGTATAATGGGGAGTCGGAGTAGAGGGATATGCCTTATAATATAAATGAAACGAACATGTGAAGCCTCCCTGATATCCTTCAGGCGGGCAGATTTCCGTTATATTATAAGTTTGGTGATTTTGGTCTCCGGTAGTTAGGCAAGCAGCAGAATACCCGATGTTATCTCCATCATGCAGTTTGACAGGAATGGAGCATTCTCCTTTACTATCACTGGTAAGTTCGGCAACAGTGGTTTTGCCGTTCGTAATAGCAAAGGTAGCACCGGACAGCGCTTTTCCTTCAGGGTCAGTGACGCGCAGATTCAATTTGGCAATGGGAAAGCGCATAATGGTAAGCTGCCTTTTATCCATATCGATAGCAAATGGATTGTTATGTCTGTCATCCTCTATGGATTTGAGATAATAGTCGTTTCCCTCAAACCAAACACTGATATAGATTTTTGTACTGCTGGGAATGACTTGGTAGCCATCAGGAACTTCAGCTTCGGTGATAGTAGTCTCCGTATCCCCGATAACAGTATCGGGAAGAGGTTTCTCCTTAGGAGAAATTTTCAACAGAATATCACCGTTATTATCAGAGGTCACATCAAAGGCGTTTTCACCGCTTTTAATGCGATATGTTCTTTTTGCAAAAGGCTTAGAGTTTGCAGTTTTAACATCCTGCAAGTGGATAATGAAGTGATGTTCATCTGCTGTAACAGTGCCGCCGGTCGTACCGCCGCCGCCGGAAATGCCGCCCCCGGTGCTGCCCCCGCCGGTTTCACCCCCGCCGGAGTTGTCATTCTTCTTCGGCGTCGGCACAACAACAGCCTCATCACTGCCGATATTTACACTCGCGGTGGTTCCCGCGTTCGTGTATACGACCTGTATCCCATCGGCGCTGGTATACACTAAGTACAAAACCTGCCCGCTGGCGTTGCAGGTCATCCCCTGCACGGTGCCCTTGACCCCGGCATCTGCCGCAATCGTGGTCGTGGCAATACTGCCCGCAGGCGGGCTTGCCACATCCAGCAGATACATCCCGCTGCCCTCGGTCAAGGCGACCTTGCCGCCTGTGACCTCGGGTGCGTTTGCTTCTAATGGGCCTGCCCAGTTGGTCAAGGCGGCTGCATTTTCGGCGTTCCCGGCTACAGATGCGTTCTGCACCAAGGCGTAGTTCTGCGCACCCTGCCGGGTCGCCGTCATCACACACGCCTGCGCCTCACTGACGGCCTGCTTTTCCTTGGCGTTGTCAATGTACCCGGTCAGTGCCGGGACGGCAAAGGTCGCCAGCACACCCAGAATCACCAATACCACGATCAGCTCCACCAGCGTAAAGCCGCCGCGGCTGCGCGGGGTTCGTTTCAGACCTGTCATAGGGATGCCTCCTCTTTACTCGGCGGGGTCAAAAATGCTCTGGTCACGCTTGGCGTGCGCACCAATGTTGTTGTATTCCAGCGCCAGGTAGCCCTTGGCCCACTCGTCCAGTGCGGGGTCTGTGCCGTACTCGGCTGTGGTGCCGTCCACCTTCATGTAGTCGTTGGCGGCGGTCACGACCGGCGTGTTGTGCTTCATTTCCAGCAGATACTTATAATAATCGCTCAGCGGCAGCCCGGCCTGCTGCAACAGGGTGGGGGTCAGCATCACCATGTCCATGCGGTTCAGCGGGTCGGTGGTGCTGGTGGCAGCGGCCGTGTGCTCCAGCGGGTAGTTCGCCCAGATGAAGAACGGCGTGCTGCGCTCCAAAATCTGCAAATCGTTGTCGGTGGCGGCAAAGCTCGCGTCAGCCACATGCTTGACAAAGCTGGGTGCGTGGTCGCCGGCCATAGCAACAATGACCTTGCGGCCGGTCTTTTCGTACTGCTCGGTAAAATAGTCGCACAGCTCCTGCACGGCGGCGTCGGTCATCTTGATGCAGCTCAGGTACTCGTTCATCAGCTCGTCGTACTCGCCGTAGTCGGTGCCCGCGTGGACAATATCCAGCGAAGCATCGTTCATATCGTAGTCGCCGTGGCTCTGGATGGAGACTAAGAAGCTGAACCGGGGCTTGTCCTCGGGCATGGCCTCGTACATCTTCTCCCAATCCCGGTAGGTGGCGGAGTCCGTCTGGTAGGGGCGGCTGCCATAGTATTCCTGGCTCGTGAAGTCGTCCTGGAAGTGCGTCTCGTCAAAGCCCATGGCCAGCCAGGCAGAGTCGCGGCGGTAGTTGGAGTTGGTGTAGGGGTGGGCGGCCATCGTGGAGTAGCCCAGGCCCTTCAGGTAGCTGACGATGCTGTTGGAATTGTACAGGTTCAGCCAGTTGAACGGCGTGATGCTGGGCATCAGGATCAGCGAGTTGGAGGTCAGCATCTCATACTCGGTCGAGTTGGTGCCGCCGCCCACATGCGGGCTGATGGTGTGGCCGTAGACCGAGTTGGGCAGGTTCTTGGTGACCGGCATAATGTCGGTGTCGGCCTGCAGGTCGGTCACAAGGTCAAAGTCGTAGAAGCTCTCGGAAAGGATCAGCACGACGTCGGGGTAGTCCTCGGCGCTCTCGGGGCTGGCGGGGGCCACGTAGTCACCGGCTTTCTGTGCGGCGGTCTGCACGGCAGTGTCAGTGTAGTTTTCTGGTTCGATGATGGGGTCGGACATCAGGCTCGTGGCCTCGATGGTTCCGGCCAGGTAGCCGTAGGTGTAGTAGGTGTTCTGCCACGCCCAGCCGTAGGTGGTCTTTGGCTTGATGGTCACAGGCCCGAAGTAGCCGAAGAACATGACGAGGAACACGCCCAGCGCACTGCCCGCCACGCGCACGCCGCGCATCTTCCAGCTGGCGTGCTTGGGGGCGCCCTTGACCAGCTGTGCCTGCACAAAGGCGATTGCCAGAATCGGCAGATAGAGCAGGGCGATGGTCACAACGTCTTTCGTGATTTTCAGCGTGTAGCTGCTCATGACCTCAGCGGCGGTGCCCATGTTTAAGATGTCCTGGGGCATCAGCGCTGAACCGTGCAGGTCGCGGGTATAGTAGTTGATGAGCGCGATAACGGTGAACACTGCGCCGGAAATGCCGGTGGCACGGCTCCACTTGCCCAGCACGGCAAACAGGATCAGCGTCAGGCAGAAGGCCGTCAGGGCGTTCAGCGGCGCGTAGAGCGGCCACTGCAATTCCAGAAAGCTGGGCGTGACGCCGTCGGATAATTCCAGCTGATAGCGGGAGATAAAACCGACCGCCACAGCCAGCAGGCAGGGGAGTACCCCCTGTAAGAGGAATTTCTTCCAGTTGATTTGTTTAAAATGTTGCATGGGTGATGATAAATGACCTTTCTCTATGAATTTGTACATAACTATACAAAATACATTATAACATACCCATTTATAAAAATAAAGTAGGGGCCGGGTATGCCCGGCCCTCAGCCTTATCATTATTGCAGCTTACCCTTTTAGCGAACCGTAGGGGCGGGGCTCTGCTCCGCCCGCCTTAGCCTTATAACTCACTTCCGCGCATTCTTCTTCCAAATCACATACAAACCTTCCAGAATCAGCGTCTCACGGTAGTGTATTTCGGTCGTGCAGGCCGCACGCACACTGTCCGGCAGCGTGCCTGTCGCCACGACCGGGGCCTCGCTGGCCCCCAGCATACCGCGTATCTGCGCCACCATGCCGTCCAGCATGGCCGCCGTGCCGTACACGATGCCGCTGTGCAGGCAGTCCGCCGTGTTGGCTCCCAGCAGCTTGCGGGGGCGGGCCTCCAGTTCCACCTGGGGCAGCTGCGCCGTGTTGAGGATCAGCGCCCCCAGCGAGCACTGCGGCCCGGGCAAAATCGCGCCGCCCACCAGCGCACCGGTGGTATCCACGGCCAGCAGCGTGGTGGCCGTGTCAAAGTTCACCACCACACAAGGTGGCGTGCAGTGCTGCAGCGCACCCACGATGGCGCACAGCAGCTCGCCGCCCAGCTGGGCCGGGTTATCCATGCGGATACGCACCCCGCTTTTCAGCCCGGGGCCGACCTCCATGATCTGGCACTCGCACATCTTGCGCAGGGCCTCGCGCAGGCGCGGCGTCAGCGCCGGTACCACGCTGGAAAAGATGACCGCTGTGATCTGCTGCGGCTCCGCCCCATACAGGGCCAGCATATTTACGATTTTATATAACAGCTCATCGCTGCTCAGTGCGGTGTCCGCAAACAGCCGCGACGAAAACACCAGCTTGCCGTCCGGCGTATACCCGCCGAACGTAATGTTGGAGTTGCCAATATTCAATGCCAGGATCATGGGAAAACCTCATTTCAAACATATTGTCTTTATACTATTATAATAAGGTACAAATTGCAAGACTTTTCCACAACGTCAGCCGAACAATGTTGAAACATATAGCGTATACTTACCCATTTACTACCCGGTAGGGGCCGGGCATGCCCGGCCCTCCACCTTGCCGTTACTGCGATTTGATCTTCCATTATTGTAGGGAGGGGACTTGCCCCTCCGCCGCACATTGCCTTTACTGCCCCTTAC
>OOCN01002305.1_pt1 | contig 10085 bp, 8 predicted proteins | sample 1671361 | NCBI WGS metagenome assembly OOCN01 (sample SAMN06348149, study PRJEB24527) | human gut metagenome | biome: human gut; feature: ankylosing spondylitis patient; material: feces | host: Homo sapiens | place: China | collected 2015-10
CATAAAAGCGAGGAATCGTCATAGGAAAGGCGGTATGAATTTGTTCAAAACAGAAACAGTGAAGATTCAGAGTTTAAGTTCACCGTGAAAGTCATTAAAATCTAGGGGCTGAAAAAACCGCTGCATGCTTTTTACGCATGTATCGCCGGTGCAGCTTTCCTCCTGCATCTTAAATCCAATTCATTATCTTCTTAAAAACACATCCGGAAAAAATGTCGAATTCTTCCGTTTCGCCGCAGAAGCTCGCAAACGCCATCCGTGCACTTGCCATGGATTCCATTCAGAAAGCCAAGTCGGGTCACCCCGGCATGCCCCTCGGCATGGCAGATATCGCTGTCGCCCTGTGGACCCGCCATCTCCGCCACAACCCGAAAGACCCGAAGTGGCTCGGCCGCGATCGCTTCATTCTGTCGAACGGACACGGCTCGATGCTCCAGTACGCGCTGCTGCACCTCACGGGCTACGATCTTTCGATGGATGATCTGAAGTCTTTCCGTCAGCTGCATTCCCGCACGCCGGGTCACCCTGAAGTGGGTGTGACCCCGGGGGTCGAGACGAGCACCGGGCCGCTTGGCCAGGGTATCGCGAACGGCATCGGCATGGCGCTCGCCGAGAAGATGCTCGCCGCTGAATTCAACCGCCCCGGCTTCCCCGTGATCGATAACCGCACGTATGTGTTCCTCGGCGACGGCTGCCTCATGGAAGGCGTGAGCCACGAAGCGTGCTCGCTCGCCGGTGTCTGGCAGCTCGGCAAGCTTGTCGCTTTCTATGACGACAACGGCATTTCGATTGACGGCAACGTGAAGGGCTGGTTCGGTGACGATACAAGAAAGCGTTTCGAAGCCTATGGCTGGAACGTGATCGGCCCGATCGACGGCCACAGCATCGACGCGGTGGACCAGGCGATCAATGAAGCCGAATCCCAGAGCGAAAAGCCGACCCTCATTATCTGCAAGACGACGATCGGCAAGGGCTCCCCGAAGTTCCAGGGCACCTCCAAGGTGCACGGCGCTCCGCTCGGCGACGAGGAAATCGCCGCGGCGAAGAAGGCGCTCGGCTGGGAGTACGGCCCGTTTGAGATTCCGCAGGACGTGTATGACGCGTTCGACGCCCGCGCGATGGGTGAGAAGCTCGAAGCCGATTACCAGAAGATGTTTGACGGCTACGCTGCCGCGTATCCGGAACTCGCCTCTGAACTGAAGCGCCGCATCGCGGGTGACCTTCCCGCGAACTACGCGGAAACCGTCGCTCAGGCTGTGGAAGCTGCCGAGAAGGCCGCTGAATCGGTCGCGACCCGCAAGGCGAGCCAGAAGGCTCTGAGCGCGATCTGCCCGAAGCTCCCCGAGACGCTCGGCGGCTCGGCTGACCTCACGAGCTCCAACCTCACGAACTGGGAAGGCGTCACCGCGTTCGGCACCGATAACCTCGCTGGCCGCCATATTTCCTACGGCGTCCGCGAATTCGGCATGTCCGCGATTATGAATGGCATCGCGCTTTACGGCGGCTTCATCCCGTTCGGCGCCACGTTCCTCACGTTCTCTGACTACGCGAAGAACGCCATCCGCATGGCCGCTCTGATGCAGATCCGTTCGATCTTCGTTTACACGCACGACTCGATCGGTGTCGGCGAAGACGGCCCGACGCATCAGCCGATTGAGCAGACCGCGAGCCTGCGCCTGATTCCGGGGCTGGATGTCTGGCGTCCGTGCGATACGGTGGAAGCCGCTGTCGCCTGGGGCTGCGCCTTCGGTAAGAAGAACGGCCCGAGCGCCCTCATCTTCTCGCGCCAGAGCGTTCCGTTCCTGCATCAGGCAGGTGCCAAGGCTGACCTGATTCGAAAAGGCGGGTATATTCTCACCGACGCTGAAAGCCCGAAGGCTGTGATCGTCGCGACCGGCACGGAAGTGTCGCTCGGCAGCGCGATCCAGGAGAAGCTCGCTGAGGAAGGTATCGCTGTGCGTCTCGTCTCCATGCCCTGCACGGAGCGGTTTGACGCCCAGGACGCCGCTTACCGCGAGAGCGTTCTCCCGGCTGGTCTCCCCGTTCTCACGATCGAGGCGGGCAGCACGGAACTCTGGTACAAGTACACCCGCGGCAACGGCGCGTCGCTTGGCATCGATCAGTTCGGCGCCTCTGCTCCGGCTTCGAAGCTCTGGCCGCTCTTCGGTCTGACGGTTGAAAACGGCGTTGCCCGCGTCAAGGACCTCCTTCACTGAGAAAACGATTTTTAAAGGACCCCACAGATGACTATTCGTCTTGCCATTAACGGTTTTGGCCGCATCGGCCGCTGCGTTCTCCGCGCCCTCTACGAAGAAAAGCGCTGGGATGATGTGCAGGTTGTTGCGATCAACACTCTCGGTGACCTCGAAACCAACGCGCACCTGCTGCGCTACGACACGACCCACGGCCGTTTCGCTTCCAAGGTTGAGATCCTCGACGGTCAGGACTTCGCGGTCGACGGCGACAAGATCAAGATGTTCTCCACCCGTGATCCGCACGAGATCGACTGGGCTTCCTGCGACGTGGACGTGGTGCTCGAATGCACGGGCGCTTTCCGTACGCGTGAAAAGGCTGCCTATCACCTCGAAAGCGGCGCGAAGAAGGTGCTGATCTCCGCTCCTGGCACGGACTGCGACGCGACCGTTGTGTACGGCGTGAATGATGATGTGCTGACCTCCGACATGAAGATCGTGTCGAACGGCTCCTGCACGACGAACTGCCTCGCCCCGATCGCGAAGGCTCTGAATAGCTCGCTCGGCATTGAACGCGGCCTGATGACCACGATTCACTCCTTCACGAATGACCAGGTGCTGGTTGACGTGTTCCATAAGGACATGCGCCGCGCCCGTTCCGCCGTTTCCTCCATCATCCCGACGAAGACCGGTGCTGCCAAGGCGATCGGCCTCGTGCTGCCGGAACTCGCCGGCCGCCTCGACGGCGTGTCGATGCGCGTCCCGACGATGAATGTGTCGTTCGTTGACCTCTGCTTCACCGCTGGCCGTGAAACGACCGTGGAAGAAGTGAACGAGATCATGAAGGCTGCCGCTCAGGATCCGGCCTATCACGGCGTGCTCGCTTACACCGAAGAGAAGCTCGTGTCTCACGACTACAACCACACGCACGAATCCTCCACGTTCGACGCCACGTTCACCAAGGTGATCGAAGGCAAGTCGAACTTCGTGAAGGTCGGCTCCTGGTACGACAACGAGTGGGGCTTCTCCTGCCGTATGATCGACACGGCCCGCGCGATGGCGCTCGCCGAGTAATCCGCCGGCAGAAAATTTTCTGAAGGCAATATGGAGGCTTCCGGATTTTTCGGCAGCCTCCGTTTTTTTTTCGGGTGGAGAAAGATGGATCTGGATTTCAAGGCGGACCGCGTGCGCTTCATTCTGGCGGATCCGAGCATTCCGGCGAATATCGGCGCGGCTGCCCGCGCGATCAAGACGATGGGGTTCCGTCAGCTCTGGGTATCGAATCCTCGGGTGAAGGACTACCGGCATGATCCGGACGCGGTGAGGCTCTCGACTCAGGCGGAGGATGTGCTTTCGGAGAGCCGCGAGACCGCGTCACTTGCTGAAGCGCTGGAAGGCGTCCGCTACGCCTGGGCGCTCTCGGGCTATAACCACGAGTTCGGGCCGAAGATCTATCCGCTCCGGACCGCTGCGGCGTCGTCCGCCGCGCTGCTCTCTGAGACCGCGGGGGATTCCGCCCCGGGCGACATCGCGTTTGTTTTCGGCACTGAGCGGGATGGTCTGTCCAATAAAGAGGTGATGCTCTGCCACGCGATCGCGGCGATTCCGGCTGACTCCGAAATGCCGAGCCTTAACCTCGCGCAGGCGGTCCAGGTCTGCGCGTATGAGGTGCGGGAAGCGCTGAGAGAGACGGAGGGGAAGGCGTCTGACCTTCTTCCCTGGGAGCTTCGGTTCAAGGCGGGGGAACCCGCTTCCGCGTCGGATGTCGCGGGGTTCATCTCGCATCTTGAAAAAGCGCTGATTCATGTCGGAATGACAAGAGAGGGGGACCATCGGAAGATCATGGACCGGCTTCGGACGATCTTCAGCCGGGCTTCTCTGACGGAGGATGATGTGGTGCTGCTCCGTGCGGTGTGCGCCGCAGTCATCAGGCCCCGTACACAGTGGCAGGAGTCCGTAAAGGAAGCGGGAGCGTCAGAGGCGCCGGATACCGGACGGTGGCACGCCGGAAAAGACCGATAACTTTTTTCTTGAAAAAGCCGTTCTTCACTTTAGAATATGTGCGCCGGCTGAGGTGGAATGAAGACCTCAGCCGTTAAAACAACCATTTGTACGGAGTGATACATGCGGGTTAAGACACTGCAGGAACTGGCTGACGCCGGAAAGCTTTCGGGAAAACGGGTGCTGATCAGAAGCGATCTGAACGCCCCTCACGATGAATCGGGCCGCATCACGGACGAGACCCGCCTCACGGCGTCTGTTCCGGCGATCCAGATGGCGCTGAAGGCCGGTGATGGTGGTGAGCCACCTCGGCCGCCCGAAGGAAGGCGTTCCGACTGAAGCTGAGAGCCTGATCCACGTGGCTGACCGTCTCTCCGAGCTCCTTGGCACCGAAATGCCCCTCGTGCGCGACTGGGTGGATGGTGTCACGGTTGAACCGGGTCACGTTGTGATGCTCGAAAACTGCCGCTTCAATGTCGGCGAAAAGAAGAACAACGAAGACCTCGCCCGCAAGTACGCGGCGCTCTGCGATGTCTACGTGAATGACGCGTTCGGCACGTCTCACCGAGCTGAGGCGACGACGGAAGGCGTGGCGCACTTCGCGAAGTGCGCCTGCGCGGGTCCGCTGCTGGCCCGTGAGATCGAAGCGCTGACCGCGGCTGTTGAGGAAGCCCGTCATCCGCTGATGGCGATCGTTGCCGGCTCCAAGGTCTCCACGAAGCTCACGATTCTGAATCACCTTGCCTCGACCGTTGACCGTCTCGTCGTGGGCGGCGGCATCGCGAACACGTTCCTCCTCGCGAAGGGGTTCCCGATCGGCAAGTCGCTCGCCGAGCCGGATCTCGTTCCAGAATGCCTCCGCGTTCTGAAGACGCTTGAAGAGAAGCACGCCACGATGCCGCTTCCGGTGGATGTCGTCGTCTCGAAGACGTTCTCCGCCGAGGGTCCGGTCCGTGTCTGCAGCGTGAGCGATGTGGCGGATGACGAGATGATTCTCGATATCGGCCCGAAGTCCCGTGAGGAACTCGACCGTGAAGTGCGCGCCGCGAAGACGATCGTCTGGAACGGCCCGGTCGGTGTCTTTGAAATGGAACCGTTCGCGGGCGGCACGAAGGCTCTTGCTGCCTCCATCACCGCGGCGACCGATGACGGAGCGTTCTCGATCGCGGGCGGCGGCGACACCGTGTCCGCCGTGAAGCAGTTCGGCATCGCGGACCGTGTGTCCTATATTTCGACCGGCGGCGGCGCGTTCCTCGAGTTCCTCGAAGGCAAGACGCTTCCCGCTGTGGCGGCTCTTGAAGCCCGCGCGGACGACTGAGTCTGACCGCTTCAGATAAGCGGCATGAAAAACGGAGCTGAATTCTGATTCAGCTCCGTTTTCTTATTTCCGGGTGTGGAGAGGAAAGACCTTTCGGTCTCAGTCCTTCGGCAGCGTGACCGGGACTCCCTTTCGGGCATCCCTCGCATGCAGCATCCGGAGGATCCAGGCGATGATGATGGGGCCTGAGAAGGCACCCGCCACACCGATCAGAAGGATCACGGTGAGGTTATTTCTCACGATCGGGATGTTGCCGAAAAGATATCCTGCGCCGATCAGGCCGACCGCCCAGGCGACGGCGCCTGTCATCGAATAGAACTCAAACCGGAGTGACTTCATGCTCGCGGCGCCCGCGATGATCGGAACGAACGCGCGGATGATCGGCACGAAACGGCCGAGGAACACGGTCTTTCCGCCATGCTTGTCATAGAAGACCTTCGCCCGCATGAGCTTATCCTGCTTCAGGAAGAGGAAGTTCTTCGTGTAAATTTTCTGGCCGAACCAGCGGCCGAATGAATAGGCCTGAGTGTTCCCGACGATGGCACCGATGATCACGGCGAGCATCAGTCCGAAGGGGCTCGTTGTACCGGCGGCAGCCACCGTGCCGGCCACGAATAGGAGCGAGTCTCCCGGAAGGAAGGAAAAGACGAAGACGCCCGTTTCCAGATAGAAGATGAGGAACATCACCACATAGATCATCATTCCGTAATTCGAGGCCAGATTGACCAGGAATGCATCCATGTTGGTGAATAGCTGAAGTATGACGCTCAAGTCCATAGAGGAATTTGCTTTTTAGCCGCTGGCAGATAGTAGTACCGGAAATTCCCTATCATAACAACTGAGGCGGGTTCCATCATTGGACCTAGTGTAGGGAAATCGGCTAAATACATGATCCGCGGAGTGTGAATGGAAGAAATCGAGAAGGAAGAGAAGCCGGCAGCGAGGCGTTCGATCGCCGAGCTCCCGGCCCAGCTGATCAGCCAGATTGCGGCAGGCGAGGTGGTTGAGCGCCCCGCGTCAGTCGTGAAGGAGCTTGTCGAAAACGCGCTTGACGCCGGTGCGACCCGGATTGAGGTCCGGATCGAGGGCGGCGGTCTCAGACGCATATCCGTGACGGATAACGGCTGCGGCATTCCGAAGGAAGAGCTGCCGCTCGCGCTGAAGCGCCACGCGACGAGCAAGATCCGGAATCTGATTGAGCTTGAGAGTGTCCGAAGCCTCGGGTTCCGGGGTGAGGCACTCGCTTCCATCGCCTCTGTCGCGGGTCTCACCCTGACCAGCCGTACGGCAGACGAGGATCACGCCTGGTCGATCAGCGAGGATGGCGTGATGCCGGCGGCCGGCAGCCAGGGGACTCAGATCGAAGTGGTGGATCTTTTCTTCAAGACCCCGGCAAGACGGAAATTCCTGAAGTCCGAAGCGACAGAAACCGCGCACTGCCTCCGGCAGTTTGAGCACGCGGCGCTTTCCCACCCCGATGTTGATATGCGCTTCATGGCGAACGGCCGCGTAATTCACGCGCTCCCCGCCCAGGCGCCGCGGGAACGCGCGAACATGATTCTCCCGAAGGAATTCGCGGACGCGTCGCGCGAAGTCTACGCGTCGGCCCCTGGGCTCACCGTAACCGGCTGGGTTGGGACACCGACCGCTGCGCGTCAGAAGAGTGACGCGCAGTTCTTCTTCGTGAACGGCCGCTGCGTGAAGGATAAGACGCTGCTGCACGCGGTGAAGCAGGGGTACAGCGACGTGCTTTATAACGGCGCGCAGCCTTCCTTCTGCCTTTTCCTTGACGTTGACCCCATGCAGGTCGACGTGAATGTGCATCCGACAAAGAGTGAGGTCCGCTTCCGCGAGGGACAGCGGGTGCATCAGTTTGTATTCCATGCGGTGGAGGCGGCGCTCGCCCCGGCGATTTCAAGCGGCTCAGCGCCTTCCGGGCTTTCAGGCGGTGCGGCATCCGGCGTGAAGGCTGAGGTGTCGGGCGGTGTGAACCCTGTTCCGGCCGCCCAGAAGCCGCTTTTCAGCCACCCGTCCGAGCCGCAGGTCCGGGATAACGTTTTTGAAAGCCGCCCGAGACCGGGGTACGGTCAGCAGAGCCGTGGCGAAACGCTGAGCTGGGACCGGAAGAAACCGCCTCTCCCCGGATCCGCCTATCTGAAGCTCTTTGATACGGGAGCCGCGCCGGCTCATACGGAGCCTCAGCCGCCAGCCTCTGCTCCTGAAGCATCTGGCAGCGCTCCTGAACCCGCATCACCGACGGCAGCTGCTCCCGCGGCAGCGCCTCTCTCCGTCAGCACGCCGGCCGGCCATACGGGCGGCGTTGAGGTGCCGGAGGGTGTCCCGATTCCGACAGACGAAAATCCGTTCCCGCTCGGGCGCGCGCTCGCGCAGGTCGGCGGCATTTATGTGCTCGCCGAAAACCGCGAGGGCCTTGTGATTGTTGATATGCACGCGGCCCACGAACGGATCTGCTACGAAAAACTGAAGCGTCAGATGGATGCCTCCCGCATCCCGACGCAGCAGCTTCTGATTCCTCTTGTTTTTTCCGTGAATCCGCTTGAGATGGCGGCGTTCGAGGAGCATGAGGCCGAGCTTCAGAGCCTCGGGCTCGATGTCGGAGCGGCGTCTCCCGAGCATCTCACGCTCCGTACCGTTCCGGCTGTGATCGCCGCGGATATTGAGCACGAGGGACCGCAGCTTATCCGCGACATTCTGGATGACTTCCGGGAGTTTGGCGGGACGCAGGTGCTTGAGAAGCATCGGAACGAAATTCTTTCCACCATGGCGTGCCACGGCGCAATCCGTGCCCACCGCATTCTGAACCTTGATGAAATGAACGCGCTGCTCCGCGAAATGGAGAAGACAGACCGCGCGGATGAGTGCAATCACGGGCGTCCGACGTGGATTCAGATGTCGCTTGACGACCTTGACCGGCTTTTCCTGAGGGGGCGCTGATGGCCTTTGACGCCTTGATGATTCTCGGGCCGACCGCAAGCGGCAAAACGGCGCTGTCACTCTCCATCGCGTCCGAGCTTCCGGCCGAAGTGATTTCGGTGGATTCAGCGCTCGTTTACCGCGGGATGGATATCGGGACCGCCAAGCCTACTGAAGCAGAGCGGGGCGGTGTGCCGCACCACCTGATTGATATCCGCGATATCGGTGAACCGTATAACGTCGCGGACTTTACGGAGGACTGCGTGAAGCTCATCCCGGAAATCCGGTCCCGCGGCGCGCTGCCGATCCTCGTGGGCGGCACGATGCTCTACGCGAACGCGCTGCTTCACGGGCTTGCCGAGCTACCGGCGACGGACCCTGCGGTGCGGGAAGCGGTGACAGCGGAAGGAGAGGAAAAGGGGTGGCCCGCGATGCGGGAAGAGCTCGCCAAAGTGGATCCCGAGACCGCGGCGCGCCTGAAACCGAATGACCGGCAGCGGATCAGCCGCGCGATTGAGGTTTACCGGATGACCGGGCGGCCGATGTCCGCGATAATCGCGGAGCAGCCGCATTCGGCTCCTCCCTTCCGGATTGCTGCGATCGCGCTGCTTCCTGAAGACCGCGCGGCGCTCCACGCGAAGATTGCCGAGCGGTTTGATGCGATGCTTGAAGCCGGGTTTCTCGACGAAATGAAGCGTCTCACCGGGCTTCCGGGGTTTGACCGGGAGTCCCCCGCGATGCGCTCTGTCGGGTACCGCCAGGCGCTCGAGTATCTGGCAGGCGAAACCGACTACGCGGTGTTCCGCGATAAGGCGATTGCCGCGACGCGGCAGCTCGCGAAGCGTCAGATCACGTGGCTTCGCTCCATGAAGGATGAGATCCGGGCGTTTGATCCCTATACCGAGTCGGGGCTCCGGGACGCGAAGGCCTACGCGCTGTCGCTTGACTGGGATCTGCGGAGGCCTGCCGCCCGGGCATGAAAAAAGGCCGGAACCGAGGAATAAGTTCCGACCTTTTCTGCGAGGCGGCCTGAGGGCGAACAGCAGACCGTCTTTACTTCGTCAGATCACGACACAGCCAGGATCAGCTGCGTTTGCGCGATTGACCACTTCACCTAGACGATAAACCTTTTCGCCTTCAGATTCAAAGGCAGAGACAGCGGCGTCAGCGGCTTCAGCCGGAACGATCACAACGAGACCGATACCGTTATTGAAGACGCGGAGCATTTCGTCTTCGGCCACATTGCCTTCCTTCTGCAGCCAGTCGAAAATCGCCGGACGCTTCCAGGAGTCGCGGTGAATCACGACCTGCGTGCCTTCAGGCAGAACGCGCGGCACATTTTCCACGAGACCGCCGCCCGTGATGTGGGCCATCGCGTGGATCGGCACCTTCTTCATCACGTTCGCGACCTGCTTGCAGTAAATGCGGGTCGGCTCCATCAGACGGTCGGCAAGCGTCGCGCCGTCAAACGGCATATCCCAGGAGGCACCGCTCACCTCAACGATCTTGCGGATGAGGGAGAAGCCGTTGCTGTGGGGGCCGGAGGAGGCAAGACCGAGAACCACGTCACCGGGCTTCACCTTGCTACCGTCAATAATCTGGCTCTTCTCAACCACGCCGACCGCGAAGCCCGCGAGGTC
>OOCN01002308.1_pt1 | contig 10078 bp, 8 predicted proteins | sample 1671361 | NCBI WGS metagenome assembly OOCN01 (sample SAMN06348149, study PRJEB24527) | human gut metagenome | biome: human gut; feature: ankylosing spondylitis patient; material: feces | host: Homo sapiens | place: China | collected 2015-10
CCGAAGCCCTGATCTTCGCGGCCGACCGCGCCCAGCATGTGGCGGAGAAGATCCGGCCGGCGCTGGAACGCGGGGCCGTGGTCATCACCGACCGGTACCTCGACTCGTCGCTGGCCTACCAGGCGGGCGGACGTGAGCTGACGCCCGCGGAGATCCGGAACCTCAGCCTGTGGGCCACCGACAACCTGCTGCCCGAGCGCACCTATCTGCTGGATATGGACCCCTCGCAGTCGCATGAGCGGCTGACCCACAGCGCCGATCGCATGGAGGCCGCCGGCGACGACTTCCAGAAGCGCACGCGGCGGGCGTTCCTGGACCTGGCCCAAGCCGAGCCGGAGCGGTTCCTGATCGTCGATGCCGCGCGTTCCGTGGAAGAGGTGTGGCGGACGATTCATGCCGATGTCGATGCCGTGCTGGCTCGCCGGACCGTATCCTCGTCCGACACGGGCCGTACGCCGGGGGATGCCGGCCCGGCCGGGACCGTGGGAGGTGCGCGATGAGCGTGTGGGATGCCATCGTCGGCCAGCGGCAGGTCGTTGAGCAGTTGAAAGCCGTCGCCGCCGGCGACCCCGCGTCCATCGCCCAATCGTGGCTGATCTGCGGGCCTCCCGGATCCGGACGCTCCAACGTGGCGCGCGCGTTCGCCGCCGCACTGGAAAGCCCCGACCACGGGCTTGGCGACGTCCCGACGCGCACGACCGAGCAGATTCTGGCCGGCACCCATCCCGATGTGACCGTGCTGGCCACGAACAAGGTCACGATCGGTATCGACGAGGTGCGCGACCTGATCGCCAAATCCGAGCAGATGCCCAGCACGGCGCCGTGGCGGGTCATCATCATCGAGGATGTGGACCGCATGCTGGAACGGTCCACGAACGTGCTGCTCAAGGAGATCGAGGAACCCAGCGAGCATACGATCTGGCTGCTGTGCGCGCCCAGCGCCCAGGACGTGCTGCCCACCATCCGCTCGCGCACACGCATCGTGAACCTCGCCGTGCCCTCCACCCAGGCGGTGGCCGGATTCCTGACCTCCACCACCAATGTCGAGCCAAAAGTGGCGCAGCGTGCGGCCCGACTCGCCGAAGGCCATATCGGCATCGCCAAGTTGTACGCCACCGACGAACGGGTTATGTCCGACCGCGATGAACTTGTGGTCGGTGTGCTGAATCTGGCCCGTGCCTCGGATGCAGTGTTGTTGGCCGGCAATCTTATCGACAATGCCAAGGCCCAGGCCGAGGCGGACGCGAACCGCATCACCGCCGGCCAGGAAGCGGAATTCCGCCGCATCAACGGACTGGCACCGAGCGACCGCATCCCGCCGAAACTGCGTGGCGCATTCAACCAGATTGCCAAGAAAGACGATGTGAAGCGTTTGGTCACCCGCCGTACGCGCGACGTATTGGATCGTGCGCTGAACTCCATCGCTTCCATCTACCGAGATGTGGCGGTGCTGCAGAACAATGCGGAGGATTCGGTGGGCCTCATCAACCTGGAGAACCGCTCGTCGATCACCGAATTGTCGGTGCGATTGAACCGGGCCGGTGCCGTGACCCGTCTGGACGAAGTGGCCCACGCCCGCAAGCGCCTAGCCGGCAACGGCAACCCGCTACTGGTATTCGAGTCCCTCTTCTGCGCCCTGATCTCATAACCCGACGCAACTAGCCCCCCTCTGATGAGTGGGGGCTGTCGAGCGCAGCGAGACTGGGGGAGAGACCCCGTAACGCACAGCCCCCAGTACGTCACACATATGAGCGATACTGGGACGTATGAAGATTTCCGCCGATTTCACCGTCATCCCGGACGATTTCGCCAAGGCTGCGGCCCCTGAATATTTCAATGGTGGCGTGCCTGTGGTCTCCTTCCCGTTCTACATCGATGATGTGGATCCCGAGGCCCGCTACCTGCACTGGGAGTTCGTGGACCCGGATTCGATTCCGGTCTGCGGCTTCGAGTGGATTCACTGGTCCGTGGCCAATCTGCCGATTGATGCGCTGATGTACGACTTCAATGATTCGCATGCGTTGGCCATCCCGCCGGACTTCTCCCGTCAGCTGCCGGCCATGATTCCCGAGACCGTGCAGGGGTGCAACTCCTCGGCCTCCAAGTTCTTGGGCCGCAGCACTGACCCGGCGGTGATCATGCGGTACAACGGTCCGCAGCCGCCGGACAAGGATCATGAGTACTACCTGCAGGTGTGGGCCACCAAGAAGCCGTTGCCCGGCTTGAATCAGGGCTTCTGGCTCAACGAGCTGTTGCACGCGCTGCGCAACAGCGGTGAAGTGCCCGACACCGACGGCATCTTCCTGACCGGCAAGGCGTGAGCCACATGAGCCCCCGCAGGCGGGGGCTGTCAGCATCACTGACTGGGGGTGGGTCAGTACAAAACCACCTTCAGTCCGACTTCGTCGTCCAGCTCCCGCCAGTGGGAGCGTGATCACAACAAAGAAAGGACACCATCACACTATGGCCTGCACCACGATTCTGGTAGGTAAAGACGCGAGCTATGACGGCTCGACCATCATCGCCCGCAACGAGGATTCCGCGAACGGCGAGTTCAACCCGAAGCGCTTCATCGTCGTGAAGCCGGAGGAACAGCCGCGCGAATACAAGTCGGTGATCTCCCACCTGACCATCACCCTGCCGGACGACCCGCTGCAGTACACCGCCGTGCCGAACGCGGACCTCAAGGAAGGTATTTGGGGCGAGGCCGGCGTCAACGAGGCGAACGTGGCGATGAGCGCCACCGAAACCCTGACCACCAACGAGCGCGTGCTCGGCGCCGACCCGTTCGTGGAATACACGCCGGCCAAGGGCGATGAGCCCGAGGTGCCCGGCGGCATCGGCGAAGAGGACTTCCTGACCATCGTGCTGCCGTATGTCAAGACCGCACGCGAGGGCGTCCAGCGCCTCGGCGCGCTGCTTGAGGAATTCGGCACCTACGAGATGAACGGCGTCGCCTTCTCCGACTCCAACGAAATCTGGTGGCTGGAAACTGTGGGCGGCCATCACTGGATTGCCAAGCGCGTGCCGGACGAGGCCTACGTGACCATGCCGAACCAGCTCGGTATCGACGAATTCGACCTTGAGGACGCTCTGGGTGACCAGGAAGCGCACATGTGTTCCGAAGACCTTGCCGAATTCATCGAAACCAACCATTTGGACCTCGCGGTGGAGAACACTACCCCGTTCAACCCGCGCGATGCCTTCGGCTCCCACTCCGACTCCGACCACGTGTACAACACCCCGCGCGCCTGGTACATGCAGCGCTTCCTCAACCCGTACGACGAGGTGTGGGACGGCCCGGACGCCGACCACAAGCCCACCTCCGACGACATCCCGTGGGCCCGTCAGCCTGAGCGCAAGGTGACCATCGAGGATATCAAGTACGTGCTGAGCTCCCACTACCAGGGCACCCCGTTCGATCCGTACGGCCAGCTGGGCGATGAGCGCACCCGCCACATGTACCGCACGATCGGCATCAACCGCCAGAGCCAGCTCGCGGTGATGCAGATCCGCCCGTACCGCCCGCAGGCCTCCCGCGCCATCCAGTGGATGGCATACGGCTCCAACCCGTTCAACACGCTGGTACCGTTCTTCCCGAACGTGGACACCACGCCCGCCTACCTTGAGGACACCACCACCCGCGTGACGTCCGAGAACTTCTACTGGGCCAACCGCATCATCGCCGCCCTGTGCGATGGCGCCTTCCGCTCCACGTCCAACGCCGTTGAGCGCTACCAGGAGAAGACCGGTGCGATGGGCCACCGCTTGGTCGCCGCCACCGACGAGCAGATCGCCCGTCTGGGCTTGACGGCCGCCGAGGAAGCCGCGCAGTCCGCCGCTGAAGAGGAATTTGAGGCCGACAACGTGGATGGCGATGTGCAGCCGATGACCCCGGACGAGACCATCGCCGCGCTGCGTAACCCCGAGGTGCGCGAGATTCTCGCCGCCGCCAACCAGACCATGGCCGACCAGCTCAAGGAGGAAACCGAAAAGCTGCTTGACTCCGTGCTGTACACTCGCAGCATGGAAATGAAGAACGGCTTCCACATGTCCGACTTTTAGTCCGTATTGAGCTCCCCTCCCTGAGGGGCTGAGCCGTTAAAAAAACAGCCCAGTGGGCTGTTTTTAGGCGAAGAGGCGGCGACTGCCGCCCCACCACCCCGCCCCATCACACAAACACAGAAAGGCTTTATATGACCACCATCGAAGACTTCACCAGCCAGTACGGTCTGGTCCAGAAGATCGACGCATTCGGCTACATGAAGTACCTGGCCGAGAACCCTGACGCCCCGCGCAAGCACGGCAAGGTGGTGCTCGTCACCGCCGATACGCCGCTCAAGGCATCGCGCGGAGAAGGCAAGACCACCACGACCATCGCCCTGATCGACGCCCTGAACAAGCGCGGCATTGATGCGACCGCCGTGCTGCGTCAGCCGAGCATGGGCATCACCGCAGCCGGTTCCAAGGGCGGTGCCTCCGGCGGCGGCAAGGCTTCCCTGACCCACCCCGAGCTCATCGACTGGGGTCTGTGCGGCGAAATGGGCGCCATCGAGGCGGCCCAGAACCTGCTCGTCTCCTTCGCCGAGAAGGCCATCGATGACGGCAAGCTCGACACGATTCTCGTGCCGCGTGTCTCCGAGGTGCCGAGCCGCTCCCTGCGCTCCACCGCCGTGGACTACGGCAAGGGCAACGTGCCGGAGAAGGTCGTGCTCACGCCGACCTGCGAGCTCATGCAGATTGTGGTGCTCTCCCGCTCGATGGACGAGATTTCCGAGCGCGTGTCCAAGATGATCGCCGGCACCAAGGACGGCAAGGCCGTGACCTTCGGCGAATTCGTGGACCTGTGGCGTATCACTGGCATTCTGGCCGACGCGGTCAAGCCGGCCAAGACCGAGACCGTAAACGGCTCCCCGGTCTACGTGCACGGTGGCCCGTTCGCCAACGTGTCCATCGGCATTCCGACGCTGGTCTCCGTGGAAATGGCCTGCGCCCTGCATGACGTGGTCATCGTCGAGGCCGGTTACGGCACCGACGCCGGCGCCCAGAAGTGGCTGGACATCGCCTGCCGCGAATACGGCGCGCAGTGGCCGTCCGCCGCCATCGTGGTGACCCGTGCCTCCACCTGGCGCGACGATCCCGAGCTGGCCTGGCGCTACCCGTTCCACGTGCAGCGCCTGGAGAACCTGGACATTCCGACCTTCCCGCTCATCAACCTGTGGGAAGGCGAGGACGATCAGGTTCCGTCCCTGAAGGCCACCGCCGACGAGCTGGGCTTCCGCACGCCGATCATCGGCAACCTGTTCCGCGACGGCGGCGAGGCGCTGGCCCCGCAGCTTGACGGTTTCGTCGACGCGTTGCAGAACGGCTCCATGCCGGCCGAACCGCACTCGCACAAGGGCATGGCCCTGACCGAGAACGCCAAGTGGGTGGCCGAGAACGCCTACGGCGTACCGGCCGAGCGCGTGATTTACAAGCCGGGCTTCACCGAGTCCGTGTCCGAGGCCATGGAACTGTGCCAGAGCGCAGGCATCTCGCTGGACGATCTGGCGTTCGTGGCGGTCAAGTCCCCGGCGACCATGACCGACAACGACCGTGCCCCCGAAGAAGAGCGCACCGTGACCCTGAAGAAGGTTGAGGTGCATGCCGGTGCCGGTCTGGTCCACGTCAACCTGACCACCAGCCTCACCACCCCCATGCCCAAGATCGTGTGATGACAGGCATGAGGTGAGGTAACTCGCTTTTGAGGGGCGGATTTTCGGTTTTCCGGAGGTCTATCTGCGTTTCGAGGGGCTCTTCGATTGCGAAATCCGGAGTATGACCATTGAAATTGCAATGTTTATACTCCGGTTTTCTTGTTTTAAAAGCCCCTTGAAACGCTAGTAGAGCTTCTGAATGTTGGAAATCAGCCCCTTGAAACGTAGAAAGCCCGCCACCGGCGGGCTTTCTACATCTGAGCTTCCCTCTTTGAGGGGAGCTGTCAGCGAAGCTGACTGAGGGGGAGTAAAGGTCGGTATCCACCAACGGATGCCGGCCTTTTTCATGCACGTCAGTATGCTATACCGTATAGCATCTTTGGAATGGAGGTTGCCATGACCACGGTCCAAATGAACGTTCGCATTGATGCGAAACTGAAGAACGAGGTCGAAGAAGTCCTCAAGGGCAAAGGCGTATCGGTGAGTGACGTAATCCGGTCGCTGTGGTTGTACATCGCCGACCGCAAGGAAGTGCCGGCATTGGAAACGACCGCCGAAGAGCAAGCCCGCGAGGAGGAAAAGCAGCGCAAGCTGAAACTGATTCGAGAAGGTGCCGGATACGTACACAAGGAACTGGTCAAGGCCGGACTGATCTCAGAAGACACCGACCTCATGGAAGGCCTTACCTACAAGCAGTTCCGCGATGAGATAGCTGACGAACGGCTGAAGGAATACAGGCATCAGTCGGACTATGCGCGTTATTTGGAGAAGGAGCGGAGTCTGTCATGAGGCAGTCAAAGCAGGTGTCGATCTTGTGCGACACCAATATCCTTATTTATTACATGCTCTGTACGCCTCGGTTCATCAAGGATGTCATGAAACTGTTCGAGCGATGCGTCGAGCGGGAGGTAAAGCTGTCCTGTGCGTCACTGTCGCTGAAGGACATGTTCTACATCACCCCGGAACGATTCAAAGAACGATTCATGAATGACGAATCCATGGTCGTTGCGACCACCGCCAAGCTGATATTGCCGGAGGTGGCATGGTCGGGAATCAGCAAACTCAAGGAGCTCATGACAATCGTGCCGATTGGCGCGGAGGAATGTGAATTGGCGCAGTCGTTGCGGCACGCGCATAACGATTTCGAGGATGACCTTATTATCGCCGCCGCACAACAATCCGGGGCCACCTATGTGGTGACGTATGACAAAAAACTAGCCAAGCATTTTCCCGAATATTGCAAAACGCCGGCTGAAATCGTGGCGGCGCTGGCATAGACAAGCGTGTGGCTCCCCTCACGGAGGGGAGCCACCAATGATGTGCCGGCTACTGCGCCTGCAGACGGAACTGCTTCCAGATGTCACTGAGCTTCTGGCCGTTACGCGTGCGCTTCCACACGTCCAGACCGCCGCCGCGACGTCCTCCGGCGGCGGCACGGGCCGCGGCGGTCGGAGTCGGATATTCGGAGCCGTCATCCAGACGGAGACGACCGTTTTCGGTGACCGTGGCAAACCAGCGCTCGCCCTTGCGCGGCCGATCCCACACCAGACGCTCGCCCGGCACCAGAAGACCCGCGTCAATCACCTGCCGGATCGTGACGCGCCGCGAACTATGAGACGGCCGTGGAGAAGTCTTCGACAACTCATCGACATTCTGCTTGGTCAGATCGCAGGCGTCCTTGTCATACCGGATGCCCCAGTATTCCACGATGAGTCGGACCGACTCTTCCTGCCGCGCCTCCAGCAGGGCAGGTGTGCAGTCAGCGAAATCCTTCAACTGATTGGTCAGCGGGAAACGACGCGAATCCGCGCGCAGCAGCATGCGGTCGCGACGTGCCGGATATTCACTCAACCTGTCCAACTGATCCTCAGGGCCCTGCACCAGCGCCATATTGCCGAGTCGGTACATCCAGAAATCATGCTGATCCTGCGGCCAGTCCGCAAACGATTTCGACCGTTCGATATCCAACGGCATAATCGGCAGCGCACTGAACCGGCGTGGTCGATCCAACTGCATGCCGGCCTTCTGCTCGTTGGCGCGAATCAGCAGCAGACGGACCAAATCGCCGTCACCCTGCATCTCGCCATGCAAACGGACCAATGCGCCTTCACGGTCGCCGTCCGAGACATGCAACCCGTTCACGCGCTGGACCAAATAGCCCTTGTCAAGATCACGGATGGCGGCGTTCGCATAACCGCGCCGCTCCAACGCTCCAGTGCGATTCAGCGTGCGGATGCCGGTCACCTGTTCCAATGCGGTCAGAATTTCCAGCAGCCGACGCTCGTCATGGGCACCCAACGATTCCAGCGTGGCCGTGGTTCTGGCGATACGCGAGGCACGAACCACAAACGGCGACAAATCGGCGTCGCCCAGCCCGCGATACGAATTGACCAACGCCCACATGGCCACGGGCTTCCACTCGTGGCTGCGGTAATCATCCAATCCCTCAAGCCGGCTACGCACCTCGGCGGGCAGTACGGTATCGCTGGGGCGCGCGATAATCCGCCACGCCATCGCGTAGGGTGCCAGCACCTGGTTGATGAACGTGGGCACCGTGCCTTTGTCGATGTACGGTTGCAGCACGTCGGCCAGGAAATCCTCGATGAGCTTGTCGGTGGCCGGCTTGTGCGTGAGCACGAGATGCAGATAGGCGAAGAATTCCTCACAGTCATGCGGATCGTCGCCAATCGGGTCAATGATGTCATCCCAACGGGCGGCGTACACGTCAAGTTCGGCGGTCGACAGGCCGGCCGTGGCGCGCGCCTTGAACACGTCGGACGAGGTGAGCGGCAGGCCGCGCATGTTCATCACGTCGAAGATGCGATGCGCGCCGTCGAGATCGTCGGTGGTCACGATGACGAGCGTCACCTCGTTGACCAGATACTGCGCGAATTGCTGGCGTTCGGATGCCGACCAATTGGAGATCTCGTCGTACGTCTTGCGGATGTTGGCGACGATATTGCGTTGCGCAGCGGTCGCCAGATCGTCGTCGTTCATGTCGAACACGGATTCGAGGTTGTCCTCCTGCACGTGTTCGCGGAAGAACGCTGCGTCGCGCTCGCGCAACGTGAGGCGAGGCTCGGTGACGATGCCGCGCAGCTTGTCGCCGGGCTCCACCAGCAGCGCGTCGAGTTGGCGCATGAGGTCCGGGTCTCGCTCCAGATCGCGCAACACGGCGATGATGATCGACAGGGATACCAGCCGCTGCTGCCCGTCGATTACGTCGTAACGGTTATCGCCCTCGCGCACCAGAATTAGCGAGCCGAGGAAGTACGGAGTACCGGGCGACTTGCAGGCGTCATCCAAGTCGCTTACCAGTTGCAGGATGTTCTCGGTCTTCCAGATGTAGGCCCGCTGGAATGAGGGGATCGTGAACCGGAAATCCGGGGTGAACACTTTCCCGAGTGGTAGTTCCTTCGCACTGATTGCCATGTCAGCCCCTTCGTCGCCGGCCTGTGGACGGTATGCCGGCATACCAACTTGTGCTCAAGCCTACCAGTGTTTGCCCGACGGCGGGCACATCACGCCGGCTCGGGCACCGACCCCTCATACAAGTAGAACGAAGACGGGTTTTCTCCCGGCACGGATGCGGGCAGTGACTGCTCGCACACCTGCGTCAGGCCGCGATGCACATAGAACCCGACATCGCATGTGGTGTCCGTGAACAGGAAGTAGTCGCGCACGCCGGCCAGGCGGAACGCGTCCATCAGCGTCTCGAACATGCGCCGGCCCAGCCCGTGGCCGCGCGCCGCCGGGTCAAGTACGAACAGCACCACTTCCGCCGCATAGTCATGCCCGGCGCTCGCGGCCTGGGCGCGCAGCCGTTTGTCGATGCCGAGAATGCCCAGAATCTCGCCGGCGGCCTTGATTCCGCCCTTCGCGAACACGAGCCGCGCCAGCGCGTTCCACGAGTTGATCCGATGCGAGTTGAGCGGGCTCCGATGGTCCAGCGCATCGACGCGCCCCACGATCAGGGCGACCGGCTGGCCGTCCAGTTCGGCGACGAACGCGTTGGTGGTGCGCGCCAGACAGTTCTCCCAGTCCGCTTCGGCCGCCAGCAGACCGGTCCGCTCATCGAATTCGGCATACCAGGTGCGGCGCACCAGGTCGATCAGCGCCGGATAGTCATCCCTACGTAATGTTCGAATAATCGCTTCACTCATATTCCCATTATGACTGATACGGCTCAACAACCGGACGACTTACAGCCGCGCCGGCAGATCGGCCCGCTCCACCAGCCGCGCCATCTGCACGCGGCCCATGTCGAGCTTGTTCGCCGCGGAAGAAAGATGCGCCTTCGCCGTACGCTCCGAAATGAACATGCGGGAGGCGATTTCGGCGTTCGTATAGCCCTCGGCCGCCAGCATCACGGCCTCGCGCTC
>OOCN01002329.1_pt1 | contig 10011 bp, 6 predicted proteins | sample 1671361 | NCBI WGS metagenome assembly OOCN01 (sample SAMN06348149, study PRJEB24527) | human gut metagenome | biome: human gut; feature: ankylosing spondylitis patient; material: feces | host: Homo sapiens | place: China | collected 2015-10
CAACACATAAGTGAAATTACCCGTACTCAATACAGAAATTTTCTCAGGATGAAAGGTTACCGTTTTAATCTTATACAGTTCTTTTTCTCCAAAAGAATTCGCCATGTTGGACCGCCGCTTTCATCGGTTGCTTGTAGAAGCGTCAGGGAACAGGATTCTGCTGGAGACGTATGACCGGGTACAGGGGCGCTTTCTAGTGTCCAACTATCTGCTTTGCCCTTTGCGGCTCCGGGACTTTAGCGGCACAGCCAGAGATCACGTTCGCCTAGTAGAGTCCATCCGTTCCGGAGATATCACGAGGGCCCAGCACTGTTTACAGCAGCATATCGAAGGTGTGCTTCGCCGGTTGTAAGGATGGGGCCATTTTTTAATTATTTATTTTTAATTAAAAATAAATAATTAAAATCAGGATGCTATTTCCAGTTTCCAGACGCCGCCTCTCCCGGCAGCAGGACACATCTGCGGTGCCGCTGGTACAGGATGAAATTTGTAGTCAATGACGAAATGGAGTGAATATGATGGAGCCTATGATCTGCGAAACATTCCTGCAATTCCGATATCTCAGCGACCTGGGTCTCTCGCCGGACGGTCGGTACACTGCCTATATCCGCCAGCAGGCGAATTTGGCCTCCAATGGCTATGACGCCCGGCTGTGGGTCTATGACCACAGTACGGGGGCGGACCGTCCCCTCAGCTCCCTGAGTCCGGTGCGGGCTTTTTCTTGGATGGATAACCGGACCATCCTCTTTTCCGGGATGCGAGGCACAGCCGGTTCCGCTTCTCAGGATACCACTACATATTACGCGCTGCCGGTGGATGGCGGCGAGGCGCAGCCCCTGTTCACCGTCCCCATGCGGGCGGGCAGGGCCCGGCGCTTAACGGACGGGCGGTTCGTTTTCACCGCCACCGTGGACATGAACCGCCCAAATCTGGACAGTCTGAGTCCCCCGGAGGAAGCTTCGGCCCTGGAGGAATACAAAAACCGCACCTATGATGTGCTGGAGGACATTCCCTTCTGGGCCAACGGCCTGGGCCTCACCAGCGGGCAGCGGTCCCAGTTGTATATCCACGACCCTGCGTCCGGCGTAACCACCCCCCTCACCGCGCCGCCCTTCAAGGTTACAGGCTTTACCGTGGAAGATGGCCGGATCCTCTATACCGGTCATCGCTTCACGGATGTCCAGACTCTGCGCCACGGTGTTTTTATCTGGGACGCGGCCAGTGGAGAGACCCGGTGCCTCCTGGAACAGGACCGGTATCTGGTGAAGCTCTTTGCCCTTTGGCGGGACCAGGCGGTTCTCTGTCTTACCGACGGGCTTGGCTATGGAAATGGGGAAAATGGCCATCCCTCTCTCCGGAGGAGAACCAGAGCTGCTCCTCCGCCACAGCCATCATTGTGTGGGCAACACCGTGGCCACCGACAGCCGCCTTGGTGCCGGAGAGACCTGGCGCGTCTGCGGAGACACGCTCTATTTCCTCTCCACCGTGGACCGGGACAGCCGGATTGAGGCTTTGGATCTGACCTCCGGCGAGGCCCGCCCCCTCACCGGGCCGGGCAGTGTGGAGTATTTGGATGCCGCGGCAGACCGGCTGGTGTACCTGGCGTTTCGGGAAAACCGGATCGGAGAGATCTACACTCTGGAGCATGGCCGGGAGATCCGTCTGACCCACGCCAACGACGGGATCTATGACCGCTGCGCCGTCTCCACGCCCCAGCCGCTGGAGGTGGATACCGGAGGTCCGCTGCCGGTCCAGGGGTGGGTACTCCCGCCGGTGGCCTACGTTCCCGGCAAAAAATACCCAGCCATTTTGACCATCCATGGCGGGCCCCGCCTGAGCTACGGCTCGGTGTTCTTTCACGAGATGCAGGTCCTGGCGGGAGCCGGATACTTCGTTCTGTTCTGCAACCCCCGTGGAAGCGAGGGCCGTGGAAATGACTTTGCCGATATCCGGGGCCGGTTCGGGACCATCGACTATCAGGATATCATGGCTTTCTTGGACGGAGCCCTGGCCCGCTGGCCGGACATCGATCCCACCCGTTTGGGCGTTGGCGGCGGGTCCTATGGCGGTTTCATGACCAACTGGATCATCGGCCACACGGACCGGTTCCAGGCAGCCTGCTCCCAGCGGTCCATCGCAAACTGGACCGGGATGGAGGGCACGGCGGACATCGGCTACTACTTCGCCAAGGGGCAAACCGGCGCTTCCCACCGGGAGGATCGGGATCTCCAGTGGCAGCAGTCCCCTCTTCGCTATGCCGATCATGTGACCACGCCCACATTGTTCCTCCACGGTGAGGAGGACTATCGCTGCTGGAAACTGGAAGCGATCCAGATGTTCACCGCTCTCCAGCTGCGGGGAGTTCCCTCCCGGCTGTGTCTTTTCCCAGGGGAAAACCACGAACTCTCCCGCTCCGGCCGGCCCCGTCAGCGGCTCCGGCGACTGGAGGAAATGCTCCGCTGGTACCAGCGGTATCTCAATAAACAGGAGGCATAATTATGGAACGCATCAAAGCAGATGACTTGTACGCATACCGATTCCTCTCCGAGGTGGCGGTCGCACCCGACGGGGCTCACGCAGCTTTTGTGTCCCGCCGGGCCAGAGATGATGGAAAAGGCTATTACGCCTGCATCCATCTGCTGGACACCGCAACCGGCGCCGTTCGCCCCCTGACCGGCAACGGCGACGAGGCCGCTTTTCGCTGGCTGGATTCAAATACGCTGATCTTCCCCTCCTGCCGGACCGGGGATCAGCCTGGTAAAACCGCCTTTTACCGGCTGGACATCCGGGGAAGCGAAGCAGAACGGGCTTTCACCATTCCCCTGTCGGTAAAGCAGTTTCACCCCCTGCCCGACGGAAGATGGTTCGTCCTGACCCGGCGGCCCATGACCCCTCCGGAGGACCTGCCTGCGGACCAGCCTCAGCCCGGCCGTGACTATACGGTTTTTGACGAACTGCCCTTCTGGGCCGACGGTCTGGGGATGATTAACGGCACCCGGATGAGCGGATGGATTTTCGATCCTGCCGACGGCTCCGTAAACCAGATCACCCCTCCCACCTATGACATGGAAGGAGCGGCAGTCTCTCCGGAAGGCTCTCGGATCCTCTATTGGGGTGTGAGCTTTGAGGGAATCCGGCCTGACTACCGGCAGCTGATGCTCTACGATCTGGCCACCGGCCAAACCCGGTCACTGGTCCCCGATAGGAAATATCGGATCACCCAGGTGGGCTGGTGGGGCACGGATATCTGGTTCGAGGGCGGCGACCCACACACCAGCGTCTCCCGAAGCCCCAAGCTCTATCTGCTGAATCCGGCCACCGGGGACTGCCGGACCTTCTGCGCCCCGGACGGTTTTTTGGGTACCTCCGCCATCGGGGATATGTCTTTGGGCGGCGGCAAGGTCTGTGCCGTCCAGGGAGACAGTCTCTATGCCGTCCGTCTCCAGCGCGACGTCACCGCCCTGCTGCGCTTCGACAAGGCGGGGAACTTTGCTCCTGTGGCCTCCTATGAGGGGATTGCCTGCTTTGATATCATTGGAGAGAACGCCTATCTGGCAGCTTTCCGGGATCACCGGCCTCAGGAGCTGTACCGCCAGCCCCTCTCCGGCGGGGAACCGGAGAGGCTCACCCAATTCCACGACGCCTTTCTGGAGACCCGCCAGATCTCACGTCCGGAGCACATCACGTTCCGCAGCCGGGACGGTCAGGAGGTGGATGGCTGGGTCATCCGCCCCTCCGGATACGAGCCGGGGAAGAAGTATCCCGGCGTATTGAACATTCACGGCGGCCCCAAGGCGGCCTACGGTTCCCAGTACTACCATGAGATGCAGCTGCTGGCCGCTGGCGGTCGGTTCGTGTTCTATACAAATCCCCACGGCAGCGACGGTCGGGGGCAGGATTACTTCGATCTGGTAGGTCGGTGGGGCACCATCGATTACCAGGATCTGATGGACTTCACCGATGAGGTGCTTCGCCGTTATCCGGACGTGGACGCGGATCGGTTGGGCGTGTGCGGCGGGTCCTATGGCGGCTACATGACCAACTGGATCATCGGCCACACCCAGCGGTTCAAGGCTGCCTGTGCCATGCGGAGCATTTCCAACTTTGTCACCTCCATCTCCACCTGTGACAAGGGGTATCTGTTCCTGCTGGAGCACATGGGCCTCAATGCCCTGGAGCGGAAAGGCGTCATCTGGGACGAGAGCCAGATCCTCTGGGACAAGTCTCCCCTGAAGTACGTCCGCAATGTCACCACTCCCACCCTGTTTATCCACTCCAACACCGACTACCGCTGCTGGATGGACGAGCCCCTGCAGATGTTCACCAGTCTGCGTCAGCAGGGTGTTCCTTCCAAGGTGGTCCTGATTCATCAGGAGGGCCACGAGCTCAACCGGTCCGGGCGGCCGGTCAACCGTCTGATCCGGCTCAACGCTCTGTGCGACTGGTTCGACCAGTATCTCTAAAAGGCTGCGCCGGGCGGCCCTTTCAATAAACAGATAGAGAAAGGATGAATGACAAGTGTTTGATATGTTGCTGTGGTTCGCAGTGGTGATGGTTCTCTTCGCTGTCGGCGACGTAGTGGCCAAGCTGACCAAAGCCCGGATCTCCTCGGTGTTCGCCACGCTGATGCTGTTCCTGGTCCTGTTCGTCGCCGGCGTATTGCCCGCCGACATCATCGAAAAGGCCGGTCTCAGCGCCGCTTCCAGCTGGAGCGTGCCAATGCTGCTCTTCGCTATGGGGTCCATGATTAACCTGCGCCAGTTCATGGATGAGTGGCGGACTGTGGTCACTTGCTGGTTCGGTATGCTGGCGGTAATCATCGGCGTCTCACTGACCATCCCTATCATCGGCAAGGAGATGGCCCTCAGCGCCATCCCGGTAGTCAACGGCGCTCTGCCCGCAACGCAGATCATGACGGAGGCTGCCACCAAGGCTGGCTATCCTCTGGCCGCCGCGCTGGCTGCCATTACCTTCGCCGTGCAGAAGTTCGTGGGTACGCCCTTTGCCTCCAGCGCCAGTCTCCGCTATGCCCAGGGCCTGATCGGCGAATACCGGAAGGCCAAATCCAGCGGCACCCTGGACGAGTTTATGGCCGCCGCGGGCAAATCCGAGAATCGGAACAGCGAGGCAAAGACAGCGTCCAAGAGGATAACATTGGCCGAGAAATTTGACGGCTTTTATTCCAGCAATGTGTGCATTTTGCTGGCAGTAGTCGGCGGCCTGCTCTCTGTATGGCTGGGTGAGCTGACCCACATCAACTACGCCATCCTGGGGCTGGTGTTGGGCGTGATCTTCACCCAGCTGGGTGTGGTGCCCAAGAACCTCCTCCAGAAAGCCCAAGCCAGCGGTTTTATCAACATGGTGGTGTTCGCTGCCATCATTCCCGCCCTGGCCAACATCTCCATATCCGACCTCATCGACCTGATCCTCCCGCTGGTGGTTGTGTTCGCGGTGTCGGTACTTTCCATCTTTGTTATGATGAAAGTCCTGCCGGTGTGGAAGATTCTGGGGGATAAGTCCATGGCCTTCGGCGTAGGCTTCTGTCAGATGCTGGGGTTCCCCTCCACTTACCTAATCTCTGTGGAGGTATGCAATGCTGTGGCGGAGGATGAGGATGAAAAGGCCTTTCTGATGAGCCGGGTCATGCCTCGCCTGGTAGTGGGCGGTATGGCCGCAATGGTCTCTATTTTGGTGGCCGGTGTGATGGCCGGTATGCTGTAAATTGCAGCCGATCAGATCCTAAAAACTCGGATTCCCTTTAAGATGTTTTCGGGTGAGGACATGGCGGATCACTTCTAAACTCGAAAAGCGACTCATTCCCGCTTGATTGAAGTTCTCAAAATTCGTGACACCTCCCTGAAATTTGTTATAGCAATATAAGCGTCAAACAGGAAACCGCCAAGCATCAAAAGAGGCTTGACGGTTTCTTGTTTGCTGCTCACTCTAAAGGGCCGGAAAGCCAAAAACTTCTAAAGCCCCGCCCGGCAGAGCCGAAAAGCAAATCACAGCAGAAATCTTTTAAGAGAATAAACAGAAGATCTGCCAGCGTGCCGGTCAGGAGACGTTCCAATCGGCTCTTGCGAAATGCAGTCTGTTTTATGGGGGAGATGACACCTTCTCGACGCCATGCATTTACATAAAGGAACAGGAAAGATTGCTTCATGCAAGCTAGCGCAACTGCTTAAAAAACCGAAGAAGATGTCTTTGAGCCAATTCGCCGTAGTTCTCCCCCAGCTATGCACTACGGGTCAGCTTTGGTTTATTCATTGTCAGTCAAAACAAGATATCCACCATCATGCGGTTTATCAATAGAATATTCACTGTGGAGAAAGGGAACGGATCACAGCCCGTTCCCTTTCCTCACATAACGATATCGTCAAATATTAGTTTACGATTGCAGGAATCCAATCATTTGTTGCCAAAGAGCTGCCCAAAACCGAGTTCCGCTCTGTAGCGGATAAAGTTAGCGTACCATCGTCTGCAACATATACATTTGCGCCATAACGGAAATGAACTCCCATCATACCAGCCATTCCTCCAACACTGACCATGTGAATCTGCTGAAGTGCTTCTCCAATGGTCCATGTTTCCGTATTCAACTGGTACAGGTATGCATAATCCGCAAATGTCACACCCTCGCTTGGCGACCAAAGCCCTATCATATAAATATCATTTGTCCCATCCTCAGTAATCAAGCCAAAACCTTGAAAGTCCTTATCAGATTCAAAACTTCCAACTTCGGAGAACCGGGCGTTTTCAATGCCATTTGATGCCAATGCACGATAGACATGGTACACAGTATTCTCGCCATCTAAATGGGCAACTATCATCACGTAATACTCAATGCCGTTTTTATCCTCATAAGAAGTAATCCCCAAAGCACCAGCCTTATGGCTTACAGCTAAGTCAAATGTCTCAACTCTTCTTAGTTCTTTTACGGCCAATGAACGCAAATCATATAAAGCTATATGCGCGGAAGCATCTTGTTCAGAGGGAACCAACAGATAATCTCCCATTACTTGAACGCCACCAGGATGTCTCCAATTCTGAAGGTATGTTTTGAACCCCCACTTGTCACTGCCCGTTTTGGGGCCGGCGACAATATGCGCATAGGGCGCAGTTCCTACACTATGCGTCAGAATAGAATATCGAGTATGATCGCAACTATCATACTGCGCATATCCCTGGATATGATTTACGGTAGGGTCATAGCTGCCGGGGAAACCTTCCAAATTGCTTTGAACACCATCAATCGGAAGCGCAGCAAATTTATTTTTAACATCGACAACTTTATTCGCACTATCCGCAGCAGCTTCTACCACGTGAATGGCTTCCAGAGAAATCTCATTAACCTCGTTGCCGCCTCTCAAAAACGATGCATAAACTGTTCTTCCCTCTGTCGTACTTCCAATTGCCAATACAGTGTCGGGGCCGTCACTATCTCTTGTATGCTGGCCAGAGCGTTGACCAAACCACCAATTATTTCTAAACAAGGTGCTCCCCTGAGCAATAACAACATCAGGAAATGTAACACTTAGACCCTGCGGATCATCGGCAGTATCCACAACCAAATTCAAATCACCGACAAAGGCAAAATTCAAATCATCAGCAGTCTGGTCAAATGTTGTTCTATCTCCGTTCACAGAAGGATCATTATATCCTGAGATCTTTGAATTGAACCATGATGCAACGCTTTCAGAGGCACTGCGCCCAACGCTGAATGTAAATTCCCCATTTTCAAGTGTATGCACCTGTCCAACATAGTTGCGACCATCAGGATCTTGCCCGTTTGTAATACTGAGATCCTTTATTACGAATGTTCCACTTACGATGCCAAGTCCGTCAGCTGCTGATATTGTAACGGCATTTGACCGGTAAGCCATATAAGTGGAGGTTCCTTCTGCCCCCGCAGTACTCATTAACATCACAACAGCGATAGCCAAGCAGAAAAGCCTTTTCAAAATTTTCTTCATCTCAAACACCGTCGCTCTTCAAATTGTATGAATTTGGCAATGCTCAAATAAGGAGATGTCTCAGTACTTGCGCAGATCTGTATTATTTCTGTGTGGTTTTTACCTTTGCCTTGTGATTTTTCCAGGCAAACAGCAAAATAGAACCTACAGCAATCAAGATAAAGGCACAGCTGATAGGACGGGTAAAGAAAATGTCCAGACTCCCGTCAGACAGCACCAGTGCCCGGCGGAAGTTTTTCTCGGCCAAAGGCCCCAGCACAATGCCGAGCAGAATGGGAACCAACTGAAAATCCATCCGGCGCAGGAAATACGCTACAATGCCGAAGATCAGGATGATGTAGATATCATACATCCGGTTATTGGTGGAATACGCACCCGCAATGCAAAAGGTCAATACAATAGCCGCCAAAATCTCGTAGGGAATACGGGTGATATGCGCGTAAAAACGGGTAAAGCCACTGCCCAGAATATACATAAACACATTGACCACGATCAGGCCCAGCATAATGGCATATAGAATATTGCCCTGCTCTTCGAACAGCGTGGGGCCGGGGATCATGCCGTGGATCATGAATGCACCCATCAAGATAGCGGTGGCGCCGTCCCCTGGGACCCCCAGCGTCAGCATGGGGATCATCGTTGCGCCGCAGGCGCCATTGTTGGCGGACTCGGAGGCGGCCACACCCTCGATCTCGCCGTGGCCAAAAGTCTCGGGATGGCTGGAGGATTGCTTCACCTGGTTATAAGAGATGAACGCCGCCAAACCACCGCCAGTTCCAGGGGTTGCGCCGATAATGACACCGATCAGGGAGCCAATGCCGATTGGTTTGCGGCATCGCCGATACTCGTCCTTCGTGATTTTATCTCTGGTGATGGCTGAAGAACTGATAGTCTTGTGGTCGGTCCTTGGATCATACTGGGACTTCATCATAATCTCAGAGATAGCAAACAGTCCAATGAGGGCGATGATCAGGTCGATACCACTCATGAGCCGATTGCTTCCAAAGGTAAAGCGGGCGGTGCCGCTGATATTGTCCATGCCGATGGTAGCCATGAACAAGCCGATGCAAGCGCCGATCAGTCCCTTGAAAATACTGTTGTTAGAGACGCCCGCAATCACGGATAGTCCAAAAACTGCCAAAGCAAAATATTCGGCAGGGCCAAACAGCAGTGTGATTTTTACGATCTGGGGAGCCAGAAACAGTAGGGCAAATGCGCTTATAAGGCCACCGATGGTTGATGCGTACAGTGCCATTTGCAGTGCCTTGAACGCTTGTCCTCTTTGGGTCATGGGATAACCGTCAAACAGCGTTGCCGCATTGGCCGAGGTACCCGGGGTGTTGATGAGAATCGCAGTGATGGAACCGCCGTAGGTACCGCCGCAGTAGATGGCCAGCAGCATTAAAATAGCCATCGTGGGATCCATGCCATAGGTCAAGGGTATACAAAGGATGAGACCTAAATCGGAGGTCAGTCCGGGGATAGCACCCACAATAATACCGATTGCCAGCCCCACCGGAATAATCAAAAAGTTCTGCCACTGCAGCAGAACTTGCAGTCCGCCTAAAAATTGTTCCATAAGTATTCTCCTTTTCGATCAGGGCAGGGAAATATGAAGAAGCACCTTGAATACGTAGTACACGATGCCCACCATCCCCAGAGGAATCGCATAGTAGTACCACTTTCTGGCTTTATAGAACATCATGACCGCCAGTACCAGCAGGATTGTGGAGACAATATAGCCCAGATGTCCAATCAGGAAACAGTAGGCGATCAAAAGCAATGCGAACACTACGGAACGCATTTCTTTTTTAAAGGCATTGGAGCGAAAACTCTCTTTCGTCACATACAACTCCTGCTTCTCCCGGACGAAGATCCCCTCCAGCAGCAGACCGACAGAGCAGAGGAACATACCACCAATGGCGATACGGGGGAAGGTCTGTGCGTTGATTGGCGTTTTCTCCAGCGTCTGGACCTGTACGGGAATCAGGAACCACAGCACTGCGCTCAGAACCACAAAAATAGCGCCCGATATTAT
>OOCN01002331.1_pt1 | contig 9997 bp, 7 predicted proteins | sample 1671361 | NCBI WGS metagenome assembly OOCN01 (sample SAMN06348149, study PRJEB24527) | human gut metagenome | biome: human gut; feature: ankylosing spondylitis patient; material: feces | host: Homo sapiens | place: China | collected 2015-10
ATCTTCAACCACGAGTATACCTGGCATAGCATATGCACCTCTCTTTATTAACTATATATATTTAATATCAGAGTACTGCTTCTTCAATTCTCTCATCGTTTGTATCTCCAAAAGATAAAACAATGGAACTATCGTCAGCACTGTTATCCTCTGAAAGGAGTCGTCAAATATGCTTTTGCTTTTTCAATGCCGGAAGTGTGGCAAGTTCTTCTGTCGGAGTAAGCATTATACAGCGTCTGTTTCCAATATATGCTGTGTGAAAATCATAACTCCCTGCAATATAAACAGGCAAAGAATCCTGATGATTCCCTGCTTCATATTTTATAGAAATTCCGAATACGCTTGTAAGGATATTTCTTATTCCCCTTTTAACTTAATTTCTTTCATTTTAACATACTTCCATATAATGTACAAATTGATTTCATAATTGTATGCCATGAAATATCAGCAGCGTAAGAATAATTTTTTTGATATGTTTTCCATAAATTTTCCATAACAGAACTTATTTCTATTTCATCAAATATTTCTCTTCTATCCCCAGAGTTTATCTGCTCCAATGTTCCACGTTTTCTTGCAGTTGCCACAAGTGCATTCCATAAAACTTGCTTTTTGAGTTGTTCTCCATGCAACTTTTGTAAAATATAAATATCATAAAAATCTCTCATTCGTGTATTTGTAACGTTTCGGCTAATAACAGTTTCCAGTTTTTCAGACAATACCGTTTCCAGTTTATATGCCCATACCTCGATTGTGCGATCTTCAAGCATAAGATTAAATTTGTACTTGATTTCTCTTGGTGTGATTACATCCCCTGTAGAAATATCAATCTTTAATGGGGTGATTACACCATCGAATTTTGTTTCCATGCTTACACGAACACCCGGATAATCTGCTTCTTCCATGATTTCCGATATCCGTTTGATCCGAAACGAGACACCATCGTCCAGGGGGATTGATATAATTTGGGATATAATCATCTCTACATCCTCCACACTGACATTAGTGCCTTTTATGGTAGCATCCAGATCCATAGTAGCTCTGGCATCCAGACCGACCATTGCCGCCACCAGCATCCCACCTTTTAATATAAACTGATTTTTATACTCTGATAAAGAAATTCGTTCTAAAAAACGTTCCATCATATAATTCCGCATCAAAATCTGTGCATCTGCGGATTTTTTCTTTGACAGATTACGAATCAAATCCTTTAATTGTCTTGCCGTTGTTATCATCTAAAGTAACACCTCCAAATATGGTCTTAGTATCTTTTCAACATGAAACATAGCTGCGTATTTCATAAGCATCCGTAAGTTTTTATCCTTACGCTTCGCATATTGCTTTAATGCATCTTGGAATACCTGCATTTCAATATTTTTCCTGCTGCGAAGCAGATCACAAATTGTTCTCTCCATGTCATAAACGGGAACGGAATGTCCGAATGATGTCTGCATAGCTATGATTCCTATTTCATGTAAATCCTTTTTTACTGTGTACACTTGAAAACCGTCTTCCTGCAAACGACTTGGATTATATCCAGTTCTTACTGTTATGGTGTATTTCAAAGGCTCTCTGTCCGTTAAATCATGAAAAAACAATGCAGTTTCATGAGAAAATACAGCTTGACCACAACGTAAATGCAAAAGGTACATCGCATCTGTCCACGTATCAGGTGATACATACACACCATGAGAAGCTTGCTCTAATCCTCGTTCCTTCACATAGGCATAAAACACAGACTTACTAATTCCATTATTTAGGACTTGAAATGTCTGAATTGTCCCTCCACATTCACGCAATAAGGGCAAAAATAAGGGAAAATACATATCATTTCACTATATAATGGGCTGAAAAGCCTGTAAAATAAGGAAAGTTCAAGAAATCTCTCCACAGTCGAGTAGACTCACACCTCACAATGTAAGCCCCTCACAGAACCGTACGTGCGGCTTTCCCGCATACGGCTCTTCATAATAATATTTACAGTATCAAAACAGGCTGACATATATCTTTGGCAATGCCAATGGATAGTATTTCAGCATTTCAATGAATCCTTCTCTTGTGTAGCTCTTTCTATCACTTCGTCTATTCAGCACCTTAAACAGAAGTTCTCTCACTTGTTGTTTGTAGTTTGAAATCATTCTGCCATTAAAGCTGATGCCATAGTACTTATAGTGACCGACTAACTTCAGATTAAGCATTCCCATTAGTTTCTTCAACGATTGGTCTCTATTCGCATATAGCCATACTTTAATGTCTCGGATTTTCTGTCTGAATTTCTTAGAGCTTGTCTTTGGCATTATGTACGGCATGCCTTTGCGTGAACGTCCACAGTAGAATGTGAATCCCAAGAAATCAAATGTCTCTAATCTGGTAGACTCACCGCTCTTTTGCTTCGCCCTCGCAATGTAAGCACCGCTTTGCAATAGACGGCTTTTACTTTCCTCTAACTGCAAACCGAACTTTTCCATCCGTTCTTTTAGAAGCTTATAGTAGTTTTCAGCTTCCCATTTATATTGGAATCCCGCAACGAAGTCATCTGCATAAACAATCAAGAAATTATCTCCCTTGCATTCCTTGGTAATAATAAACTTATACCAAAGTGTTAATACATTGTGCATGTATATATTTGCAAGGATTGGACTTATTATATTTCCCTGCGCCGAACCTTCTTCATTCATCATCTGTTTTCCTCCATCCAGCACTCCTACCTTAAGGTACTTCTTGACAAGACCTATAATGTTAGGGTCTTTGATATAGAGATTGAGGAACTTGATAATCCATTCATGTTTCATATGGTCAAAGAAGCCTTTTATATCAGCATCCACGATATAACAGATTTTAGTGTTGTTTAATCTCTTGTATAGTTCTTTTATTGCATCATGACATCCTCGATTAGGTCTGAAGCCATACATGCAGTTCAGAAATCTCGGTTCATAAATAGCTTCCAATATCTTCTTTAGTGCTAACTGAACTATTTTGTCCTCATAGCACGCAATTCCTAATGGTCGAAGTTTTCCATTGCTTTTGGGAATATATACCCTTATTGATGGCTGTGGCTTGTAGGATTTTCTTTTCAATCTTTCCACCAGGTCATCTATGTTTTGTTCCAGATTCCTCTCGTACTCTTTCTTAGTAATTTCATCAATACCAACCGCTTTGCTACCATCTAATTCTTTGTGGCATTGCAAAAGCATTTCTTTATTGATTAGATGATACAACGATGTGAACTCTGGTCTCGGCGAATTTGCCGATATTTCTGCTATTCTTTCTAATTTCGTTTCCATCAATACCTCCGTCCCTGAGTACGGTTGATGTGTCCTCAGAAAGACCATTATTATGTAGCTCCCTTCCCTCCATTGGCATTGCCCAACTTCTTCGGTACTATGGAGCTATCCGACTGCCTACTATTCCTTTGACATTCTCCTGTTTTGCAGTTGTTTGTCATACTTGCGTTGGCAAGAAACAATAGGCTCTCCCCAGTTGACTGAGTAGTCACAATGTGAAACATAAAGTGCTCTTTGACCCCGTAGAAGCAAACCATTTCTCACCAATGCGAATTGATTTGTATTGCTTTCCGTCGGAATTAGAACGTCAGCCTTCTAAATGTCAAATTTCGAGGCTCAATCACACTCTCTATTTCCTTGCTGTCTACGCTTAGCGACTTCCATTACTGACAGCCACCCAAGACTCGCTACTGGCGGTTGGTTAGACCTTACCAGACAGGCATTCCACCTGTTAGACTACTCGCCCTTGTCTGGGCGCACAATCCCGATTTGTCACTCACATAATAACATATATTCCCTTTAATTACACTTTCCTCCTTACTTTTTTCTGCAAAATCTTTGATAGATAATCGAAAAGCTGCCCTTCCAAAGGAAAGACAGCTCACAATGTGCGATCTCGCACTCAATATTCAATTTTGTAGTAATAGAAGTATATCTTCTTTTAAAATTGTTTATCCAAGAATTGTTTTCAGGTCTTCTTCCGGGGTTGTTACCGGAGCGATGTTGTAGTTTTCTGCCAGATAGTTTAAGACATTTGGTGAAATGAATGCCGGCAGGGTCGGACCTAAGCGGATGTCTTTGATTCCTAAATGTAACAGTGTGAGAAGGATGCAGACTGCTTTCTGCTCATACCAGGAGAGGATCATGCTCAGTGGCAGTTCGTTTACACTGCAGTTAAATGCTTCTGCAAGTGCTACGGCTACTTTGATTGCACTGTAGGCATCGTTGCACTGTCCCATGTCCATGATTCTCGGGAGTCCGCCGATGGTTCCGAGGTCAAGGTCGTTGAAGCGGTATTTTCCACAGGCAAGGGTGAGGATGATAGTATCATCCGGGGTCTGCTTTACGAAATCAGTGTAGTAGTTTCTGCCTTTACGTACGCCATCACATCCACCTACCAGGAAAAAGTGTCTGATAGCTCCGGATTTGACTGCTTCGATTACTTTATCGGCTACTCCCAGTACTGTTCCATGAGCAAATCCTGTCGTAACTTCTGTTCCTCCGTTGATTCCTGTAAACTGGGTATCTTCCGCGTAGCCGCCCAGTTCCAGAGCTTTCTTGATTACCGGTGTAAAGTCTTTTTCGTCGTCAATATGGGTTACATCTGGGAAGGATACCATTTCTGTGGTAAATACTCTGTCTTTATAACTGGCTTTTGGCGGCATGAGGCAGTTGGTCGTATATAGAATCGGTGCAGGAATGTGGTCAAATTCTTTTTGCTGGTTCTGCCATGCGGTTCCGAAGTTTCCTTTCAGGTGAGAGAATTTCTTCAATTCCGGATAAGCGTGTGCCGGAAGCATTTCTCCATGTGTGTAAATGTTGATTCCTTTTCCTTCTGTCTGCTGAAGGAGAAGTTTGAGGTCGTAGAGATCGTGTCCTGTCACTACGATGAACGGGCCTTTTTCTACTTTCAGAGGTACGGTTACCGGTGTCGGTGTACCAAAGGTTTCAGTGTTTGCTTTATCAAGGAGCGCCATGCAGCTTAAATTTACTTTTCCTACTTCCATCACTACCGGGAGAAGTTCTTCCATTCCCCAGTCTTCTGCCAGTGTGAATAATGCTTTATAGAAGAAGTTATTGACTTCCTGATCTTTATAGCCAAGAACCATTGCATGATATGCATAAGCGGCCATTCCTCTGATACCGAAAAGAATCAGGGATTTCAGTGAACGGATATCTTCGTCAGCTTCCCACATACGTTTCATATCATAATTATCCGTATTTCCGCATCTGGATGCACATGCTGCGCAGCCTGGCACAATTTTGCTCTTTTCTGCATTTACTTTGTCTATCATTTCTTTGATGGAATCATCATCAAATGCTACGTTAGTCACTGTAGTGAAGAGTCCTTCTATGATGATTCTGTCTGTTGTTTCTTTTCTTTCATTATTTGCACAGGCGCGGGCAAGTCCGATTAATGCCCCTGTCAGTTCATCCTGAAGTCCTGCTGTATCTGCGGTTTTTCCGCATACTCCTGCTTTTCCTGTACATCCGCTGCATCCCGCAGTCTGTTCACACTGAAAACAAAACATCTGTCTATCCATTTTTTTATCTCCTCTATATTATATAATTCTTGCTACACTTATTAAATGCTTTCCGAAAAAAGTCCAATATGCTAAAGCTTTTTATCTATACACTTATATTTACGTACCGTTACTTTGAAAACAATGTATGAATTCTGATTTACTCAAAATATGACACTTTTTATAACAGATATTACGTTACTATTCTCTGCAGTTTCTTACATATTATCCACAATCTGTCCATCTGTTGAGATGATTTTCACCTGCCATGGAATGAACTTTCCACTATTTCTCAAAGCTGTCTCTGCTGCTCTGGCGAGTCCGCCGCAGCATGGAACTTCCATCCTGACAATAGTCACGCTCTTAATGTTATTCTGGCGGATAATCTCTGTCAGTTTCTCGCTGTAATCGCCTTCATCAAGTTTCGGACATCCAATCAGCGTAATTTTTCCTCTGATAAATTCCTGATGGAATTTTGCATAAGCATATGCGGTACAGTCTGCCGCAATCAGAAGATGCGCTCCGTCAAAGTATGGCGCATTTACAGGCACCAGTTTGATCTGCACAGGCCATTGTCTTAATTCAGATTCTGATGATATATTTACCTGCACATGATTTCTATCTTCTTTTGGATTCTGTGAAGTTCTGAGAATTTTTCTCGCCATACTTCCCGGACATCCTGTGAAAACTTTTTTCACTCCCTGAGTTCCTTCTATGCTATTTGTGTTTATATCAGTATTTACATTTATATTGGCTTTTTCTGAATTCGCCTTCATATTCGCTTCCACCGCCGCCTCATCAAACGCGGCTGCTTCTCTTTCGATAAAAGAGATTGCATTTGTCGGACATACCGGCAGGCAGTTCCCCAGCCCGTCGCAGTAGTCGTCTCTTAACAATTTTGCTTTGCCATCTACAATACCGATTGCCCCTTCCTGACAGGCATTGGCACACAATCCGCATCCGTTACAGAGTTCTTCATCAATGTGTATGATTTTTCGAATCATATTTCCCTCCTGAAAATTCTTTAAAAGTTATATGTGAATGTTTGTTTTTTCTTGATTACAGGTCAGAGTATATCTGATATCTCCAATTAAGTATGTTGTAAAAACAACAAATTTATATTTTCTATAAAAAAAGTCTCAGAACCTTTATTTTCCTCAGGGAATTCCCCCGAAACTTAATAAAAGTCCTGAGATTTATATTTTAGAAGAGATCTTTCAGTTTCTGCACGAAGCTCTTATTCTCTTCCACTGTTTCTTCCTCATCATCGTCATCATCTATAGAGATTGCTTCTGTTTTCATAGCAAACTGTACAAGTCCGATATCAGTATTTTCATCAGACGCAAAGGATATCGGTGTGAAGTCTTTGCCTGCGATCTTATCTGTTGCATCATCAATTGCATCGTCTATCTATTTATTGATATCTTTTGTTTTATCTGTGAATAAAGAAGCTGTCTGTCAGATCCTACGTTTGCCTGCGTTACCCCATCCGCCTGAATATTACTGCATTTTTTTGTATCCAGAGTTACTGTTCCCTGAATCAGATAGTTATCAAAGAATTCATCATCAGAATCCTTATTATCTTTTACAGACAGACTAATCTTAAGCTTCCCGTCTTTTCCGGCTAATTCATCCGCAGATATCTTCTGTCCATCCAGTTCATAGGTAATTTCAATATTCCATGGTATCTTTGTTCCGTTCAGATTGTCCTGATAATAGAGCTTTCCTGCTGGTGCTTCTACCTGAACTTTATCCCCTGAAAGTGTGATCGTGTCATCACTTGACAGATTTTTTACCGATGCATAATTTCCATAATCTGTGATCTCTGTTTTTTCTGTCAAATTATATTCATTTACAACATAAACGCCGGATACGCTTCCGTCCATATTCAGATTTACGTATACATTTTCATCTTTCCGGTTATCGATCGCCATAACAGATGCAGTGCCGGCATTTGCCACCATTGCTGCACAAAGAAATGCCGCGCCTGTCTTTTTAATGATTTTTTTATTCTGATTCATATAGTCAATCGGATATTCGCAATCCGCTTTCGCTACTTGCTCATAACCAAATAACTGCTTCGCAGTTTATCAGAAGGGGCTTGTACCCCTTCTGATACAAGCAAGTCCCCACCCACTGCTTATTGCTCTTCGCAATTGAAGCAGGGGACTTACTTGATTTGGTTAAATTGCTCCCTTTCTCTCAGAATTCTCTAAGTATGGTCTTTCTGCTTTCAGACAGAAATTTTGCCGCAGAAGTTATGGCTCAGGCTATCCAGAATGCCATCCATACCTCTCAGATTCCAGATGAAGAATTTCTTAAATTTGTATAGCAATCCGCTATAAAAGCGCAGAGATGATACTTTTTCTCTGCGCTTTTATTCTTCCTGTCTGTCTTCATTTTTCATCTGTGCCCTGGCTTTCCTGCCAATCCGGGCATTGCTGTTCATAATACTGGCGCGGGTAATCTTGTCGTTGCCGAATTTCATACGGATTTCATCCATAGCTACATCCAGCTTTCTGCGGCGTTCCTTACTTTCTGTATCTTCGAACAGAGACATCTGCTCATAAGAACCGTCTGTAAGACCGGTCAGTGCCACACCTATGAGACGCAGTGGCTGTCCCCTCCAGAACTCTGCGAAAAGTCTGGTAGCATTTTCATAGATTTCATCTGTGAGATCTGTGGCATTTTCCAGCTTTGTCTGATGAGAACGGTTTCTGAAATCCAGAGTACGGAAAGTAACGGAAATACATCTGCATTTTTTCCCTTTTCTGCGCATTCTGGTTGCCAGAACGTCACACTGCTCCAGCAGAATCGGTAGCACCTGCTCTGTAGAAGTAATATCATCATTAAAAGTCTTCTCCACACTGAAGCCCTTCACCTCATCAGGTACTGCTTTTACGGTCGAATCATCAATACCTCTGGCATACTTCCAGAGCTGATGTCCCGGCTTTTCTCCAAGCCATAGCTGCACATTTGCTTCCCGTTCCTTTGCCAGATCTCCGATAGTACGGATTCCCTGATTCAGAAGCTTCTGCTCGGAAGCTTTTCCCAGAAACAGCAGGTTACGAACAGGAAGCGACCACATTTTCTCCGGGATTTCATCCGGGAACAGCGTGTGTACTCTATCCGGCTTCTGGAAATCCGAGGCCATCTTTGCCAGCAGCTTGTTGGTAGAAATCCCCACATTTACTGTAAATCCCAGTTCTCTGTGAATTTTATCCTTCAGCTCATGAGCAGTAGCCACAGGATCAGGATAAATCAGCGAAGTACCCGTCATATCCAGAAACACTTCATCAATAGAATAGACATGAATATCTTCCGGTGCGATATATTTCAAATAAATATTATAGATCTGGGTACTATATTCCAGATATCTCGTCATCCGGGGCGTGGCGGTCACAAAACCAACTTCCAGTTCCGGATGCCTCTGCAATTCATCCGCAAAGGTGCTTTTTCCCAAAAATCTGCCGCCAGGGGACCGCACTTTCCGCATGGCATTTACTTCTCTTACTTTGGAGATCACTTCGAACAGTCTTGCCCGTCCCGGGATTCCATAGGATTTCAGAGAGGGAGATACCGCCAGGCAGATGGTCTTCTGCGTCCGGGAAGCATCCGCCACCACCAGATTCGTATTCAAAGGATCCAGCCCTCTGTCAACGCACTCCACGGAGGCATAAAAAGACTTCAGATCCATGGCAATATAAGTATGGGATTGTGATTCCATTGCTGCCTCCTTTCAAACACTTTCTATAAATGATTATAGCAGAATGCATGTTCGATTACAAAGTAATTTTGTGGAAAAAAAGACTCCCGAACAATGTCGGGAGCCTTGAAATCCTTGATTTATCTGATTTTATGTTTTAGAACTTACCAGCCTTAGCAGCTTCCTCAATGGATACAGCAACAGCTACGGTAGCACCTACCATCGGGTTGTTGCCCATGCCGATCAGACCCATCATCTCAACGTGTGCAGGTACGGAGGAAGAACCAGCGAACTGCGCGTCAGAGTGCATACGGCCCAGAGTATCGGTGAAACCGTAAGAAGCGGGACCTGCAGCCATGTTATCGGGATGCAGAGTACGTCCGGTACCGCCGCCGGAAGCTACGGAGAAGTACTTCTTGCCTGCTTCCAGTCTCTCCTTCTTGTAAGTACCAGCTACGGGATGCTGGAATCTGGTAGGATTGGTAGAGTTACCGGTGATGGATACGTCTACGTTCTCCTTCCACATGATAGCTACACCTTCTGGAACGCTGTTAGCGCCGTAGCAGTTAACCTTAGCACGAAGTCCCTCAGAGTAAGCAATTCTCTCTACCTCGGTAACGGTATTGGTGTAAGGATCATAAGAGGTCTCTACAAAAGTAAATCCGTTGATACGGGAAATGATCTTTGCAGCATCCTTACCAAGACCGTTCAGGATAACACGTAATGGTTTCTGACGAACTTTGTTAGCCTTCTCTGCGATACCGATC